>Ga0099824_1001715_pt1 | contig 31382 bp, 16 predicted proteins | sample SiratrowhiteBW_FD_76837 | JGI IMG/M metagenome (GOLD analysis project Ga0099824, IMG submission 76837) | Root nodule microbial communities of legume samples collected from California, USA - Siratro white BW | ecosystem: Host-associated > Plants > Roots > Nodule | place: USA: California... | reverse complement strand
TATATATATATATATCTTATTTTCTTTTTTCTAATCCAAATAATTTTATTTTCCATCATTCCGTAGTTATTTTTGGATTCTCATCCTTAATGTTATAATTTTTAGTTGATATTAGTTAGAATTTTTTTTCAACTTCAACAATATTTATTGACTAACATTTAAACTTTATTTTTCGATTAATATAAATATATATTACTTTCAGTTATATCTGTATAAATATCAGTTACATGTTATTATTATTTTTACCAATATTAACTAGAAAGTATTTTTTTTTTAATTGATATCAGTTACGATTTTTTATAAATGTTAACAAGAAATCTTTCAAAAGATGTTAAAGTTTTGTAGCTGACAGTAAAATGAGTTATTTTTGTAATTAACATTATTAAAATAATCTATCCACTAATGTAGATTAGAGGTATTTTTTATTAATGTTTGAGAGTGTTTTTTCAATCAATATTGATGAAGTTACTTTTCTTTTATAGATGTCAACCAGGTTTTGTCGATTAAAGTTTATAGTGATTATTTGTTAAAAGGAGTTAAAATTAAGAAAAATTAAATTGCTTCATCAAAATAAAACAATTGAAATTTAATATTTTTGAATAAAAATAATTAAAATTTAATATATTTAAATTTTAAAAAATTATAAAATTTTCTATCGAAACAAAAGTTCACGTTTTTATGGGAATGATTCAACAAGTTGTAATTGTATAATAGAAATCGATTCTGAATGTGTTATAAATCAAATGACATTGAAATAAGTTACATAAATTATAATATCTTTAATAAGTTATAATAAAATATATTTTTTAATTTTTACTTAAGTTATAATTATATATTGTATATTATATATTATATATTACATTTATTGTTTTCAAATATTATAAAAAATAAATAACAATAAAAACTAATAAATATTTTTTTTGTTATAAAAATTACATACATTAATTTGGATAGATATAAATGAAGTATTAAATAATTTTATATTCAAATATTTCTTTTTCACTTATGTTAGGAATAAAAAATTTCAACACGATGTAGAGTTTTGATAGTAAATTATATAATTAAAATTTATTGGATGAGTCGTAAAAGTATACAGTGACATTTGATCTTTTCCATACATATATTGTATATTATATTCGCTTGATTATCTTGTGACTCTTTTCACAGTTTATTTTTTAATATTTCTAAATCGCGAGAATATGCTCCACCATATGGATCAACACATCTCACGAGTAATTTTCTCTTCTACTGAGATTAATAAGGAAATCTCATTAGAAAAATACATGGCCAAAATTCATTATTAATGTAAAATTATAACGGGCTAAAATTATAAACGTTGATCTAATTTGTTTTCGAATATACAATACAACCAATTATAAAAAAATAATTCACAATAAACCAATATAAACAAATTCATTACGAGGCAAGATGGACACTTCTCACAGCCCACATTTTTTTATCAATAAAAAGTAATCATATCTAAGAAATAAAAAGTTATGTTCGAGAATCCCGTGAATAATTAATAAAAGCCATTTTCCAAACATAATTAAGTTTGACACTGACACCTTATCATATCTAAGAGGTTTCTTTTGTTTCGTTATAAAGATAGGAAAACACAAGAGGCAGAGAGAAGATCATACTCTGAACTACTTAAAGCAATTCAAATCCCTGTAAATGTAATCATCTAGATTAAGGTGACTCAATTCATAGAACTTACCTAAACATAAATCACTAAAAGCTATATACATGCTTACAATCTGATCTTTGAATAAGCTGTTTTTATGAGGTCCACAAGGTTCCACTACCACGTGATCATAACTCACAAAACCCTATTTTTTTTTTTCTGCCTATGGGACCCTGCCTTCAATGTGATGTGCCATATTCCTATCCCTTAGCATCACACAACACAATCTTTTTTTGTTTCAGTTGAGTCAGTAGTACTAAATTGTCGGTGTATAATGCCCACTCAACTTGCCTTTCTTTTTCTTTACCCAATGTCACCATCAAACACTAATAAGGGTGTGAGCAAATTGATTTATCCAAATCTGACTCATGGAGAATGTATAAAAAATAATCACAAGGCTTTAAAAAACAATACAACATGGAATTGCAGACCTATAAGAGCATACCAAATGTGGAGAAAACATCTATACATTGATGTTGCATTCTCGCAAATACACAAGATCATGGTCAACATATTTGGTCCAATAACCTCGGAACTTGGGAATAGTTATCTCAAGCCACGGTTTCATGTTCCCATTGTAGTGTATAACAGCAGCCTGTTCAATTTCTCTTTGGATGGTATTGGGGTTGTAGCCTAGACCCAAGACATGCCAAGAACGGTGCAGTGGGAAAGTGCGTTTCCAGAATGTTATAAGACCAGGTGGCAGTGTTCCTAATTTCCATAGTTGTCTATCATGATTCTGTATGTCAGTTTAGTTTCAAAGGAAACATCAGTTCACAATTCAAATCAGAAAGAAACAAAACAAAACCAATCCTTATAGATTATAGCATAACCAATCCTAATAGATAAAGAAGAAATAAGGAAACAGATCCTAGATGATAATATAAACTAAGATATGATTCATATATGATAACACTATATAGTATACTTATACAATCTGATATTAAGAAAATAGAAAACAATGCGTTTTGCTTACCAGCTTCTGCCAATTGTGGTACACCTCGGTGATGTTTTGCTTCTTCCATTGAACCAAATCAAAAATATTCATGCCGTATGCCCATCCACATGCACGAGGGTCAAAATTCTTTGCAATAAGAGGATTTGAGAAATTGAGATAGCGATCAAAACGATGGAAACTTTCTCGACAAGTTTCTACTGCACCATTAACATTGCCCTTCAAATCAATTGACCAAAGACCAGTCAGATCCTTCTGCACAACTACATCATCGTCTAAGAATAGCACTTTGTTGAGCTTTGGAAATATCTCAGGCAGGTAGAAACGAAGGTGGTTCAATATAGATAAATATTTGGGATTCCTAAACTTTAAGTTCGAATCAGAACTTGCCCGATGAGTCTTAAAGTAAAAATCTATCATAGAAGGAGAACCCAACTGCTTAAGAACTGGACTGTAACTTGAATTCAACCATGTAAAGTCTTCGATGTTCTCAACTTGAATGGTTGCCTTTCGTGGTGGATTCACCAAAAACCACATCCTCATTGCCGCATAATTGAGCCTATCAGTGACGATGTGGAAAACATGTTTTGAGGTGTCCTGCAAATTTATTAAAGTAACATACTTAATGATATAATCTGAAATGGCAGAGCCACTATTAATATCAAATAGCTCCAGTAGAAGAAATGGAAACGAATTTCTTTGAGACAAAATATACAGTAACTGCAAAGACAAACATAATTTTCATCGGTGTTTCATAAGCCAAGAAGATAAAAACAACCTAAGCAATTACTACGAGAATAATTTACCTTAGCATGGGAAACAGTAGAATTCACAACAACAGCTGTTGCCAATATGTTATCTGAAAATATAGCATAATGGTATAGTCGAGGGTCTTCTAACTTCTGTTGGTTTGGGAATTGTTGCTGAGAAGTATTCAAGTTATAATACTCAGTTGTAAGGCGCAATGGAAGACAATGGAGACCTTTAGGCAAAGTTTTTGCTATCAACTGTGATAAGAACAAGGTTTGCTTCTTGTGCACACGAAGCTGCTCCTCTGTTGAATGAAGCATAGCCCTAAGCTTCTTCACAGCACCAGCACAATCATTTTGAACTTGCCTTGCTTTCATCAATGTTTGCTCCATTGTCTTCATTCTCTCATTTGCACTGCATTTGTACAAAGTATAAAATAAGACTAAAGACTGAATAACAAAATGTAGCTCAGTGCAGAGTTGAACTACTCAACATGCATATATGTGCAGATAAACTTAAAAGATGAAAAACTAACTCCTGAGTTATAAAAACATGAAAACCCAATGACATGTACAACGAGATTCTTCAAGCTACACTTACTTCCTTGGCAAATCAGAATCTTTGCTTGCATCTCCTAGTGTTCGTGTGACTTCCTTCACCCGTAATCGAAGCTCTCGAGTGAGATGGGGAATGTTCCTTATTACCTGAAGGGAAAGATATACCCTGGCCTGGATGAGCTGATCTTTTAGTTGTCGCACTCGAGCATCAGCTGGCGTTGGATCATTATGCTTATCAGTTTCCAATAATGACGGTGCTTTCTTGGTTATTTGACCAGAAGATTCAATATGTTGTTGCTCCTGCTTAGTGTCCTGAAAGAGGATGCACCGAATGTAAAGAAGAAAATTTCAACCTATATTGAGGTTGGTTAACCTTAATTATACTAATATAATTTGATTTTTTTTATGTTTTAATGATTAAATTTTAATGATTAAAACATGAACACATTTTCAATTGATAATGAAGTATGGCAAAGCTAGCAATGGAAACAAAACAGCCTGGTCTTAAATTCCTCATAGCATTATCAATTCAGGGTTCAAGCACCAGAAGCATTCAAATGTATTATACTTCATAGACAATGAGTGACCATCTACAAGACATACATGCAGTGATGTGCATAATTTGTTTAGCATGAACAGAATCCTATTCAAATTTTTGAACCCAAACTGGACAAAAAAACAAGCAGAAAAATCAAGAGGCACCTATATCACTTACCATATTTTCAGATGCTTGATCGGAAGCATCAAAAGATTTAGCTAGTTTCCCTTCATTGTCATCAACATCAATAGCATCTTCCCCATTTACACTATCACCAGTTGTATCATATTTCTCCAGGTTGCTGCTCTGATTTCCTCTATTAATTCCCTCGGTCACCAGTTTGATGGGGTTCTCACCTTTAGTTTGACCTCCCTCATTTGTAGCTGACAATACCCTGGCAGATGTATGCTCCCCCTGTTTGGGAAAGAGAAAGCCTAGGCCAACCAAACAACAGAACAGATAATAGTGAAAAATACAAGAAACAGAACCCCAGCAGAGAATGGGAGAAAAAAATCTTGCTGAACACGAAGAACAAACAAAATACCACGAGGCAAATTCTTTGTGTTTGCAGTGTTCTCGGTATGTACAACCCCCCTTGGTTCCTCAAGGGCAGCAGAAAATTCCTGTTTTCAAAGAAATTATCAAAGATTCAGTTCACCCTTACATGCAGCCCCATAAAGGAAAATTTCATCACAATCTTGCGTTATGGAGTAAGGAAAATATGCCTGGGAAATGAGATTCAAATGGCCAGAATCTGCTCCACTGACAGCCTGAGACAACATAACAACAGAAAACCCCCTAAGACAGAGATCTCATTCTGCTTAAATAAAATTCAATCTATCAGGTATATTATATTACTCACAAAAGCAGTTACAGCTTCAATAAACTCCTGCTCAGCTGCAAAACGCATACAAAAGACAATCCAGACAAACAGAATTTAGCTCATTGCAAAAGCATAGGAGAAGATTATAACCATTTAACACAAAGCAGTTTCCAATAAATGAAGAAAAAGAGAGAGGCACACACACATACCAAAGGGGTACTTGAAGGTGCCAAGACGGTCAGTGTAGAGCACAATCGGAGCAACAACAGTAATAGAAAGCAGCAGCAACACAATATTTCTGGTGGCCATCATCTCTACTCAAACCCACTGCAATGATTGGTGTCGGCAAGGAGCCACAATGCCTCAGCTGTCGCTTTCCCGCGTAGAATCTATCTCATAGGGCACTTGCACAACCAAAAGCAAAGAAATTTCAACCAAGACACAACCTTGTAAGCTGTAAAACAGACCCACTTGGTGGTTTAAGCTCTGGGCACGTTACAAATCTCAGAATTGTAGAAAAGGAGGAGGAAGAAGCGAATCTGAATCAAGTACATAGAGTCGGCGAAAAAAACGCATTTTGGGGTGGTAAAGAGAGAGATGCGTAGAAAGTGTGGCCACAAACAGATGGGACCCGTTATTCAAATGCCGCTACTTTGTTGTTGTAATGTAAAAACAAGAGAGGAGGAAAATGAAGACAATAGATGGCAGCTAAAGGGTTGATGAAGAGAAAGGAGAGAGAATAAGAGAGATATGAAGACAATAACACCAAAAATCTCTCAACCAACATAATCATCAACTCATAATGAATGAATGAATCAGTGTTTAGCTGTTTTGCAGTATCTGTGCCCAATGCCAACCAACATTTTTTCATTATCAATAAAGCATGAATTGAAGGGAAAAAAACACGATGCATGTTTAAAACCGACAAAAAAAAATGGAAAAAAATAAAATAAAGACCGATTTTTTAAGGTAATCTTGGTCTTATTTTTGCTACTAATGGTGGCGTGGGACTTGCCCAATAAGGTAATCCCCACACACGCTTCTTTGGCGTTTTCCAACTATACATTTGTACTATGATATTATTGTCAGAACTTATTTTATTTTTATAGTGAAATTTTGTTCCAAATCTAAGAAATCCTTCAAGAACGGATTCAAGAAATCTCCGATTGTTATGTAAATTTAATATGATGATAATGACGTATTAAACTACCATAACCTGCAAATTTATGAAAAAACTGTTTATCCCTTTTGAAGGAAAGTTTTCCTTGCACGTTGTTTGATTGAGTTGTGATGTTATGGGATTGGGCAGTCAGATACTCCTGTCAAATTCCTGACTAAAATGAAAATAATGTGATGTTCACAAGATTGAAAGGCAAAATGTGAGAGAATAACACATTCAAAATTAATTTACTTTGTGATTGTATTTAATTCGAAGATTTCTCTCATATTTTATATTAAGATTTCTTTTGGCAGTTAATTCAGTCATTTTGTTGTGAATCAACTAATTTGATCTCTAACATGGATGAAATTTATTTTCGAAGTTAACTATTAATACAAATCATTGTGATTACCATGTTCAGGAAACAAAGTAACAATAGTTTTCAAATTTAATAATTAGGTTTATAAGATTAAATATTAAATTGATTTATTAGTTACTTTAAAAGTTAGATTGATTAACATTTATAACACTTTCACTTAAACTGAAACTCCATTCAGGTTCAAACTCCATTTATATAGGGTATCATGTGCTAATACTGTAAGCAAGGTTTCCATAAATAAAAGTTATAATAAATAAAATATAAATAACATATATAAATTCTTCACAAAAGGTAACTAAATAGAATTATTCTCTGTACTCAATTTTGGATATACATATTAGCACTTGACTCGTTTAAATGTCTTTTATATATAAATCTTGATTTCACAAGTTACTATAAGTTTAAATAATTTTATATTCAGAATTCTTTCTTTTCTAAATATGATACGTTATGTAAGATTAAATTATTTTATATTCAGAACTCTTCTTTTACTAAATATGATACATTTTTAAATAAATATTTTATTTTATATTTTTGAGTTTGAGTCAACTCTATTTCATATGCATTTTAATAATATTTAAATCATTATAACATATTTATTCCGTGAATAATAAAATTTAAATAATAAAAACAACATTTGAAAATGTCACTCGAACAATATTGTCTCTTGAATGAAATTCATTAAAGAATATTTGTTTAAACGATATAAGTCAACATAAACAAAGTTCATTTGTTTTTCTCAGTTTTTCTTGAACTGTAATATATTGTTTGAATGAAAATGAATCAAAACAAAACTTTTATCTAACAATTCTAGACGCATATATAACTTCCAAAAAAAAAAAACTATTCTATTAATTATATCTTCTTAACAAGTTTAACATATCAATTTTTAACTATCTATAATTATATCAATTTTCACCAACTTTTAAACTATAATTAAAATTAATTGCATTCTAACATGTACTAAGTTTTTTTTTTTTTTTATAACTACCATGACTATCTAATATCATATTCACTTAACTCTTAAACACAACACAATTAAAAAAATATACATTACATAAATAATTTACAATAATGGATATAAATCAACTTAACCATTTTCTTTTCATTTTAACATCAAATTACATCAAAGAATATAATATTTTTAAATTCATAAAATTTTAAATGGACATTTCAAAACAATTTAATTGAATAAATGTTTCCAAATAAAAATAAATAATAATATATAATATTTTGAGTAAAATAATACATTTAAAAATTTATTGTTTATCCGATTATTAGTCCCACTTATTTTTTTGTTCAAAGTTAGAACCTCGTTCGTTATAAAATAATATAAATATAAACATTTTAAATCTAATAATTTATTTTATAACTATTTGACGACCAAAACAATCAACCCACTTTAATTAAATAGTTTAGATTGGTTGAAAAAAAAAACTCACATAAGTTATTTTATCAATTTACACATAATTTCTTAAATTGAAATATCTATAACCTCTCCCTTTTTTATTTTACCTAAAGACAACTATTTTTTTACAAAAAATATGAATTATATTTGTATTTGAAATAATCTGAGAGCATTATAAGAAAGTAAGGATGATAGAAAAAAAACTGGTTTGTGTTATTAATTTTATTCACTTGTTGTTTTACCCATATAGAAAATAATAGTTATAGAAAAAAAAATCAATATTTTGTCTTGTTAATTTGGTTCACTTGTTTTCTTTTCTGTTATTCTCATTTTGCTATTTTTTTGTTGGGTAATATATAATACTTGATCCAAATTAACCCTGATCTAATTAAGATTATTTGATTCTTATATACGGAAGCTGAAAAAAAATCAAATAAAATAATACGAATGTTCGTTTGAGGGTTCATTCTCATTCAAACGCAGTGATTATTTATAAAAATAGTTGTTAATAATATTTTTTATTATAATTTTCCAAATTTTGTTCCTGATTTTTTTGTTAGAGTTACTATACTAAAGTAAGTGAGAAGACAATAAAAACAAAAAAAAAACTAATATTAGTTAGATATTATTTACTCGCTTACATAATAAATATATAAAAATTGACATCAATTTTTTTATTAATTATTAAAATATATTTACAAATACGGAATAAAAAATTATTTTAGTAATGACTTATTTTCGAAGAAAATTATTAGTCACTTTTAATTGATTTTTTCCACCTCATGTTTTTAGTACACTTAACGTTCATTTAACTTTTCAAGATATATAGAAAATTGATTTTCTTTACTAAAAAAGTTTAATTTGTTATACTCTATTTTTTCACTGAATAGATGCATGTAAACAAATTTATTCTAATAAAAACTACTGTAGTTTTTTTTCCTAATCTCATTGCCACTTATAGGCAAACTAAATGAAATAACCAAATACTTTTTAAGGATTTGAAGAACATTCATAGTATGAAGATCAATTACACTTTGGACGAACTATTTTTTATAAAAAATTATAATCATTTTCATAAAAAAATTAAAACTATTTTTTCATAGCCTAAAAATAAACTTATAAAAAGCTTATTTATATAAATTCCTTCACACAACTTTTTAAAATTTGACTTTACTAATTTTAACATATAAAAAATTCATATCATAGTATTTTGAAACGTAATGAAGTTAATAAAATTCACAATGTTTTGAGACATTAGTTATTTATAGAAAATTCATATCATAGTATTTTGAATAACTAGTTATTGTAGAACTTATTTAGGGTTCGTTACACTTATATCGTGGATCAGCTAGTGTCATATATAATTGAAATACAAAGAATTTCAGAGTTTTTTTTTTCCTCAAATACTAAAATCCGATTTCATTTTTTTAACTTGTTTTTAATAGGTCTCATAATATATTATATTTTTAACTTTATCTCTTTTTCTCTTGCTTTTTTGTCAGTTAAAACAAGTTATTCAAAATTTTCATACAAAAACTGAGTTTACATGTGATAGTATCTCAAATAAAATTAAATAAACTAAATCCTTATTCTACAGCACGAGAAGAGGAGAAGATCTAAGACAGTTTTTACATCTAGCATGCATTTGGCTACAGTATCAGCTCCAGATTTAACTGATAATCAATGAAAAGGGTGATAAAATTGGTGACAATTTGTTTGAGATCCATGGAGAAAGGAAAGGATTTAAATTACAATGGAAAAAGAGAAGAAGAAAATGATGAAGAATGTCTGAGACTGGGACTAATTTATTAAATATTTTACACCTAACTCCAATCTTACCTTCTTCTGAACACTATCCGAGATGAACAATGGTGGCATGGTCAGAGAGGTTGTTTGAGGAGAGAGCTCCAAATGCAATCCACATCCTCTGCTTCATGCTCTACTATATCACTCTCCAATGGCAGCCATGCAATATCCTCCAACTTGTCTTCTGGAGTCTCAAACAACCCATATGCCATGGACAAATCAACCCTAGAAGCTTTCGATGATGCGTCTTCTTGTTCTAGCAATGATGAGAAATTGTCTTCAAATTCCAAAAAGTAGTCTTCTGATTTACACGTGACACCATCTTTCAGCCATGGGAAATCAAAGACCCCAAGTGCCAACTGGGACTCCCATGCCTCTGAAGAACAACAACCCCCCTTCTGCTTCTCCTTCCCCTTCTTCTCTTTTTCCACCTCCTTCATCAACTTCATGCCACGCACGTCTCTTCTCTTTGCGTTCTTCTCTTTCTCGTACAATTCCTTCTCACTCTCATCATCTCCTTGTCTTGCTCTCTTCATCTTCTGCTTCTCCATTTCTAAAACACTGTAAGATTCACAAAAAACTTAATTAAAAGGTATACAATTTCACACGATCAAACACAAAAACTCAGATATATTGCAAGATCCTTTCTAATGCATCTCAGATTTAATGCAATAGACATAATTATAGAAAGAGTAATGGGGTAGTTGGGATACCTTAGAGGAGTCTGGAGGTGAAGAATGAAGCTAGGTTGGAAGGGTATATATATATATTAGGTATGAATCTGAGGGTGGTAACGTATGCATGTGTTAAATGATTAGAAATGGTAAGGGTTACACACACGCCACGACATATATATAAATATATTAAGCTAAAACCGTCTAAACTCATCGCAAAAACACATGCATGAGCACACTGTCACACATTTTATTTCATGCCACCCACCCTTCCCCCGTGGCCTAAGACCAACAAAAGCAATCTGAGATAGCTGTTTGCTCCTTCTTTTGCGTCTCTAATTTTGGCCACCACAAACAATCAAAGAGGGTTTATATTTAACGTTCCTACTCTCCACTCCCAATCACGGAACACCATCTTTTCTACCTTGCAACGTAACCCACTTTTGCGTTCGTTTCCCAGTTATTTTGGGCGTGAAGGAATGCATGCCACCCCACTTTTTTCAGTTTTTCTTTTCTCCGTTTTTTGGTAACGGATTGGGGTCGTTATTGTCGTAGCCGCTTTTGTGATTTTTCGATTCAACTATCAAATGATCCATTTGTTAATGCGCACGCAAGTCTTCATATATAGATTACTGTAGCGGTTATCATGAGGTTAGTCACTTTTTCACTGATTAAATATGGTTAGCCACGATAGCCGAATGATAGAATATAATACAAACTAGGAAGGAAAATTATGCATGGATCTAATTGGAGTGGGTTTATTGATTATTACCCTTAGCTTGGATTAAACATGGAGCCAAACTTTATTGTTGGAATTGCAAATGAACTTTAGCATCTAGAATTTCGTGAATTTCAAATTTAATCTTGCATGCTATCTTACTGATTTTTGTGGAGGACAATTGGCCCCTTGTAATTTTACTCAGCACTTTTAAATTCAACTGTTGGTGAAGCTTACACAAAATCAGTAAATTGGTTCTTATCCAGCACGTGAAATATAAACTTACCCCAGTATACAACACAGAGAGACATACTACATATTATTAAGTTCCATTGACATAGATAACGAACAAACATTTATTTATTTATTTATTTATTTTGTTCGCACAAATGAGTACTTAATCATTAGAAAAATGATGGAACTAATAATTCCATCTTATTTGTTCTACCGTTTCCCAATCTCCTAATGATATACATAGAAAAGAATAAAGCAGAAGATGAAAAAAGATGGCATCCTAATTATGTCTAATCACATATTCTACCCTCTAACTCCACCAACTACGATTGGACTCCTCACTTGATGTTTCCCATCTGACCAAGTTATGCCTCCAAATGCTGTGGCCTCACCCGGGCTTGTTACTTCAACTGTTATCTTATAGCTCTTCTCTTCACCAATTTTCTCAAATTTCAACATTCTAGGCTCCACAGAGATGGAAAGACCTGCTGGTACTCTAAGACTTGCAGTGTAAGTGCCTGGTGACCCAACATTTTTCACCCTCCGTGTCAAACTAGCTGAGCCATAAAGTTTTGGTATTGTCATTGAAGGGTAGTTGAAATCCAGAATGTTTATCATATCAGGGCAACGATAATATGCACCAGAGAACGTCTTTATCTGAGTCTGGTTATAGTCAGAGACACAAAGAAAGTTTAGGTAATCATTCATAGTTAAGTCATACACCAACCCAGGATCCATGGCACGATTTGGTCTGATGTGGCCAGACCCATGGGCAAATGGCGTTGCCTCACCAAAATTCCCATCAAGCATCGGCTTACCAGTGTTGTCCCTTGTCCTAGCTGAAACATTACATTTTCCACAACAAAAAATTATGTAAACATGTGCCACAATAAAAGATAAAGGACAAAACTCAGATAACTGCTTTTAGTTCCCACTCCTACAACATGTGTAACAGCCATTTATGTTACACTTTGTATTTTCATAGAATTACTCAAAGTAGTAGAGAAAAAAACAGCTAGGAATTGTATAAATAAACCAAATGGACCTCATAAGATTATGAAGTATGGAGATAAAAGAATATTCTAAAGCTCTGAATTAATTACCACTTGTCATTATTGCAGATTTAATAGCTGCTGGACTCCAAGTAGGATAGAGAGTCCTGAGAAGGCCAACAACTCCAGCCACATGGGGACAAGACATGGATGTTCCAGACATGGTGATAAAAGGAACCCTGCGCTTATCAAAATCCAATTCGGTTGGGCTAATAGCTCCTGAGTAGGCAGCAATAATGTTCACACCGGGAGCAGTGATATCAGGCTGGAGATATCAAAAGGGGGTACAGAAGAAAAAGAAATCAGGAATTAATCTAAAGCCACAAGTTACAAAAGACATATTGAAAAAAGAAATAAAATATTTGAAAGTGACTCATGAGTTGCCGGGCACATAACCACGCAATTTGAAAGACAAGTCTTGGGTATAGTACTAGCTTTTGGTTTTTGTTTCTCTAAAATTAGAATTGAGGTTTTAGCTAGATAATCCTCATGATATATAAATATTTGCATGCAGATGAATGAAGTAAAACTCCGGGTCTAATAATAATAAAAAAAGCTAGGGAATGTATCTAGCTTTTGTGCAAATTTGAAAGGAACTACATAATGGAGGAATGGACAAACCTTAAGGATCTCTGGCGTGACTGTGTTGGGCCCTCTTGAGGAGAAAGCTGCCATGACTGGAGCAGGCTTTGTCCGCAACTTGGTCTCGGGCGGTTCAATATATCCAAGCGGATTCCTGCATGATAACATAATAGCCATTAAAGACGTTGACGGAACAATAGTTATGTGGGGTTTGCTTAACTGTCAAGACACATTAAGAGAGAATAGATATGTTTGAAAGAGAGAGAGGGAGCGAAAGAGTTACTTAGTTGAATTCATGTAGGCATAGACAGCAAGACCATCTTTATAAGTAATTTGTGATGCAGGAAGTAGATGAGGATCAGCAATAAGCTCATTGCCACTGAGCTCGTCATTACAAAGAATCATCCCAGCTGCACCAGCCTCCAAAGCAACCAGGCTCTTCTCTACTCTTGGACTGATACCTCTAAGGCAAACCAATATTTTGCCCTTCGCCTTTTCAGGGTCAATTGTTCCTCGTAGACACAGAGTACTACATACATAGTGACAAGCGAGTTAATCACACCAAACATCTCGCACTTTAAAAATCACTGCATATATATAAATTTTTGGAAAAGTTTAAACAAGCAGTTCTTACGCGTTTTCAACTGACTCCTTGGCCAATTTTGCATCTGCAGAATTGATGAGTGGGTAAAGCTTGGCTTCGGGCATAGCTTTAGCAAGGCTTGCTCCCTGATAACCAAGGATTGAAATTTTCAATTAAAATTGAACAAAGTGAGTTGTTGATGAAAAAATTCCCGTTTTGTCATATACACAGGTAATATGGACTAAAAATTTTCTCTATCAACTACTAAAAGCACTTACTTTACTAGAAAGAAAGAGAAAAATATATACCTTGAAGCGTTGTCCATTGTGGAGTCGAACAACAGTGTCAAACTCTCTATCCAACGTGCTTGCACCAACTGTTACTATCCAAGGTGCAACATTGGAGACAGTACCAGGTGTTGGTCCGGAATTTCCAGCAGAACATACGACAGGAATGCCCTTCATGTTAGCATGAAAGGCCCCGATTGCTAGACCATCCTGAAAGTAATCCGTATCAGCCCCTCCAAGAGAGAGGGAAAGAACATCAACCCCATCATGTATGGCCATGTCTAAGGCTGCCATGATATCAGCATCAAAGCATTCACCGCCTTCAAATTGTGGCCAGCACACCTTGTAAGAGGCAACCCGGGCATTAGGAGAGCCACCTTGGGCAGTTCCATTTCCAAACCCAAACACATTGGCCCCAGGAACAAAGGTCCCTCCTATTGTTGACAGTGTGTGAGATCCATGACCCTCATAGTCTCGTGCTGTGTTCAGTGTCCCGTTAAATTTTGCTTTTGCTCCCACATAGGCAAGATAACCTTTGTTGAAGTACCTTGCCCCTATAAGCTTCCTGCATGTATTATCACAACGTACAATGCTTAGCTAGCTACACTATTCAATTTTTTTCATTGCGCTAATGTTCTCTTCTTTAGAAACAACTAAATATCAACATTTAATTAATACATCTAATTTAACAATGGAAATAAATAGGAAATTTAGGGTGGAAACTGATAAAAACATTGGTAAAAAAAATACCTGTTGCAACGGAAGCCGGTGGTATCATGTTGACAAGTTCCTTTCCACCGTGATGGTATGGGACCCATCCCCTCATCTCTAAAGCTCGGAGATTCTGGCCATACACCTACAACACAAGTTTTAATCAGACTTCATGAAAACAATACCCCAAATGCAATTCAACAGATATGAAAACAATAACTCAGAGGGATCTGGAGATGTGAGTAAAGAAAAAGTAGACGAAGAATATTGAGTAGTTGTGATGAAACACTGCGAAATTGTTTAGGCACTCTATTTGGGTTAATGTGGTACCAACAACATTATGCATGATAAAAAGAAGGCATGAATTATTAAAACGTGGTTAATTAGATAGTTAGAAAGTTATAATGAAAATGGCACAAAGTGCTACATGAGAAAACATAATGGGTCGACCGCGATTTGTCACACATGAAAAGGATCCACGGCAAAGTGATTTCCACGGCTGCAACAAGACAGATGATGCTTTTGACAAGTGGATAGTAATTTCACATTTTTCTATATTTGAAAACAATAAAAGAAATGCATGTGGCAATACCACGATGACAGACAACTGAGAAAGTTACGGTACTTTTATTAGTCAGCAGTTCACAAGAAAGAAAGAACAGATAGAAAACAGGACCTCTCAAAATTTTAACTATTGATACGTAAGAAATCCCTGCTTTGTGTTTGTGTGATGCCAGTAACATAACACATTCTAGTCAAAATCCCTTTTCATGATCTAATGGTAATACCAGTGATGATTATAATAATAATAATATATGCGCATGACATGAGTGAGTTATGACTCGGGACGGGAAAAGGTGAAAATTTACATTAGCTGAGGCAGGCAAGGGAGGAATATTACCAGTGTCAAGATGTGCAATAATAGTATCTTCACCATATCTGGCTTTTCTGAGCACTGAATCGGAGGGAACTACCCCATCACCCATTTCCATGTCCATGAATTCCCATGAATGAGTGGTGTGTAGTTTTCTTCCTTGATTTAAGAAAACTGACACAACCTCTGGATGTTCTGCATTATAATACACAAAAGTATATGACTTTGTTAATTAAGGATGATATTTCACTTCTGAACCATGTTTTGTTGTGGTGACATTCTTACCTGCAATGTCAGCGGCTTCTTCCTCTTCCAGCATGGCAGCAAAGCCATTGATGTGCCTTGTGTAAGAATATATCATTGCCTCTTCTGCTTTCTCAAAGCTGCATTACAACGTTAATTTAGAGGAGTTGTTTGTTTCCACCGAGGATTGAAGGAACATTCATTTAGTGTGTACCTTCCAACATAGGATTGAAGGAACTCATGATGAGCTTGTGTAACTAGATCAAAATCAGCATCTGTGGCTCCTTCACCATGCTCATGTGATCCCAGATAGACTATGTAAGACTTATTTTTTTTAAGAAAAGGAAAGAAATTTAGCCATTAGTCAACTTAAAAACCAAATGGGTGACTGGGTTTGCACAAAAATTGTTAAGCAACCAACACACAAAGTGTTGAAGTGAGAAGAGTGACATAAAGCAAACCTTTTTGATTGCAAAAGCAGGTGCATGGAAAACAGAAAAGAGAATGAAGAACAGTAAGAGCAAAACTGAATGCTTTCCAGTCAACATTTTACACTGAGTCATCTTTAGTAAGAGAATGTACACAGAACATGAATTGTAAAGTGAAGAAGAGAAGGTGAATGAAGTATTGACAGAGTAAAACAAATCCTGTGTGGATTTGAAGTTCAAAGATAACTCGCAAAAGCTCTTATTAATAAGTGAAAGGAGACTGATAGGCTGAACAGAATGCCACAAAAGAAGGAAACAATATACTATGATTCAGTTAGGATAAGGAATTATTATAACTGATTATAATTAAATTAAATGTATTATAATATAATTTAATATACAATTCTAAACAAAATATCCATAATTCTGTTATTTTTGCCGATAAAAAAAAAATCCATAATTCTGTTAGGATAATCCATCTGAAAAACAATTCCTACGACTCCATTTATTAAATTAATATCACGAATGACATTATAAACATTTAACTTTTTAATATTTTATATAAAATTTCAATTTGAATGGGCTTTAGGTATAGTAATATTTCTCAATTATTATTTATTTTCTCATTTACACTCCTCGTCATCTTTTGGAATTCCAAATTATATAATTAAGAATACCTTTTTTTATATTTCAGGATTTGAAATATAAAAAAATTGTCTTCAAAATATAAAAAAAATATTTTACATTCTAGATTATACAATTTATAATCCGAAATAAAAAAAGTTATCTGGAATATAAATTTTAGAAGGGTATTTTTGTATTTTTGTATTTTTGAATCATGGAAGTGCAGAAAGAAAAACATGGAGGTGCTCGAAGAAGCCGTCCGTTAAGTGTTGAAACAGAAGCCCAATCATTGTAGAAATAGAAGCCCATCAATCTTAGTAGATTTTATTTAGGGTTACATAAGAGGCTGATATACGATAAAGGTGAGGGTGTTTTGCTGCAACTGCCAGTGCCTTCCCTTGTTTGTTGTTGTTCGAAACCAAAACCCTAGCAGCCGGCAACAATGGTAAGCTCTTCTTCTTCTCCGATGAGACTGATATACATTTGTGGTGTCTGTTGTTTTCGGTAATGAATTTTGCTTCTGCATTTGCAGGCAGACGTTGAGGTTGATGTGGCGGCAGGAGCAGTGCCGAAGAAGAGAACATTCAAGAAGTTCAGTTTCAGAGGAGTGGATCTGGACGCGCTTCTCGACATGTCCACTGATGAACTCGTCAAGCTCTTCAGTGCCCGTGCTCGTAGAAGGTTCCAGAGAGGGCTCACCAGAAAGCCCATGGCCTTGATTAAGAAGCTCCGCAAAGCGGTACTCTTTTCTCTCATTATTACCTTATATGTGTTTCATTTTTGTCTGTGTACATTGAAACGGATCTTGTTAGGTTTTACTGAATTTATTTCGCTATCAATCTGAAAGTGTTTTAATAAGCAAATAAATAACCGTCGTTTGCTTCTGATTGTGTTTGCTTGATTTTAATGACAGAAAAGGGAAGCACCAGCAGGTGAGAAGCCAGAGCCAGTGCGCACTCATCTGCGCAACATGATTATTGTCCCTGAGATGATCGGTAGTATCATTGGAGTGTACAATGGCAAGACCTTCAATCAGGTTGAAATCAAACCCGAAATGATTGGCCATTATCTCGCCGAGTTTTCAATTTCATACAAGCCTGTCAAGCATGGTAGACCTGGTATTGGTGCTACTCACTCTTCTAGGTTCATTCCTCTCAAGTGAAAACATATATGCTTTAGTAATTGCTTGCGGGTTATTGGATTTTGTTTTGTTATTTAAGTGTTTTATTTTCAGATCCTTATTGTATGGTTTATCATGACTTGATTCCATAGATCAACATTTTAGTGTTTGTTTTATTTTCACATCTTGTTCATTTAAAGCATGGATTTATTGAAATAGTCTTTTAAACTTAATTTGTGGATGTGTTAACGGCTGTGCTGGGTCTTACTTTGGCTTACTGGCATGCGATTATGGAACAATTCGTCCCATTCGGGGTGTGAACCTGCCTATTCTTGTCGTGGTAGCTAGAAATTCTTGGCGTTTTGATTCGGTTTAATATGTTTTATTTTTTTAACCTATTACGTTATGTTGTTTTTGTTCAATTTAATATAACTTGTTTTAATATATCAGGCTATGTAGTTATGTATTCTAAGTGATCCCTTTTAAGTTTTTAAACAGAGCAAAGTAAATTTAGTTAAAAATGAGATGGGTGAGACGGAAACAGAGGTAGAGGGAGGGGACCCAAATCAGATTTGAGCAAGGGGGCAGGGGTTACTTGGAATTTTATTATTCCAATCTTAGGGGTTACTGGGAATTCTATTATTCTAATCTTTCATTTATTTTAGTTATGGCTTCATTGACACAATCCTGAATTCTATAGTCATCAGTTGCTCTGTGTACTAGAAACTTCATCAGCAAAGAACCAGGCAATTTCATATGAATTTTCAATTTGTTTTACATCACTTGCTTTGGCCTAATGCAATCATTGTAGAAATTAGACATTTTTTACGACGATTGTGAGGTTTCAGTTCTTAGGTTCAAACTACTACAATGTGTGGATATTTTCTACCTAATTTAAAAACACATTACCTAATTCAAACCCTGATTGTCAAATCATCTTCTTTTATCCTTCACTTGTCAACAGAATAGTCTGTTTTCATCTAACGCTCACTGAAAACTGATACTTTATGACCAAAGGGGAAACAGACGGCGGCTGAGTGTTCTATAATCCTTGCTGTTATTGTCTGAAACATTTTCCGCCTGGTATCCGTTACCATGCTTGAGCAATAATTCTTGTTAGTTTACAGTTCTCTTTCTAGTTTTGTTTTGATTGATTTGCATCGGTTGTTAGTATGATCCCCTATTAGTAGGGAATGCAATTGATTTTGGCTGTTTATTTAAATATCTATTTGTGCATCGGTAAGAGAGATTCAAACTTGGAGCTTGTGGTATTTGTCACGATTTGGGTAATAGAAAACTAGTTAGAACTTGTAAAGTATCGTGGGTAAATTCACTCAACTCTGACTGCTGTAATTAAGAATCATATCGAAATAGGATTTTTTTTACGTTTTACTAGAAAGCGCCCTTATATTTTGAAAAAACTAATATGTAAGCTATTTGCGATAACCATCACCTTCTCAGCCTCTATGACTCAACCCCTTTTTTCTTCTATACGTACTTCTGTATTTTCGACGTCAAGATGATAATGGTAAAATCTGGAAAAAGAAAGGACAAATAATGTAATTCGCAAATTCACACTTATAAAGAGCTATCTTATATGTCTTGGTTGTCATTTTTTTTTTTGCATTCCCCAGATTTAATTACTCTCCGAATAGTATCTTTTAAGAAGACAGTCAAATGATTCATTTTAACAAAAAAATTGTTAATTAAATATTTAATGAAATATATAGCGTAGATATATTTTTGGTATAAATAGTGTTTGTTTTAAAAATGTGTAATTGTACTTAGTGCTATATATTATAGAATAACGATCTTATTATACAATTAGTTTAAAATAAGTAAATTAATAATTATATTTTTTATATTATTATGTAACATTTGTATTATATATCTTAATAATTTATTATATTGAGGTCGATCAAATTCTTAAAAAAATAAGTATTTATTGTTGTTATATACTTTTAAATATGAGAAGGGATGACATCTAAAGTAGAAATATGTCTGATGAGATAAAAAAATTAAAGGAAGTATTCGTTTTAGTTATTACGGGCTTCATGCTGTAAATATAAATATAGATGATGTCATTAAAATATTGAAAGATACATTTAAGATGTAATTTAAATATTAAATTTCTGCACCTTCTAGGTCTTACATTAAGGGTTTGTGAATTTGTACTTTGTCCTTGGACAGCTTATGTATCGGTAGTTAGTTCTATCTCTTATAACTAAAAGATAATGTAACCGATCTAATTTATATTGATAGTGTGGGTTGAATAGAGTGAATCCATTATGTCACATTATTATGCATCTATAAATTGAAATTTTTGAAACATAAATCATTCCATCAAATTCACCCTTCTTATTAAACAAAGAAATTTACACTTATTTAAGAAATTTGACCTTATGTTAGTAATGCGAGCAACCAATTGAAGCATTTGAGACATAACATCATTGCACCAAATTCATCCTTCTCCCTAATGAAAGAAATTTACCCTTGTATTTATAACATTATTCTTTGTACTGAGCAATTTTGCATCACATACATTGAAAACTATTTTAATTCTTATATTAGTATTTACAAATGGGAAAATCACAAAAGAAAGAAGAAAAACATCAGTGTGTTTATGCTAAAAGCTCTATGACTTTACATACTTCCACATTCTTTAATTTGAAAAAAAAAATATACACTATTTTGAACCTCCCTTATGACATAATTTAAAAAAGTTGTATTATCATCGATCTAAAGTTACAAATAATGGTATACATGTTATTTAGATATTAACTTATATATCCATATATAGATGATTAAGATTCCGTACAAAATGTTTAACTAAATATGTTTTTAGAATATTTAATAAAAGGATTAGTTTCTCGCAATCCTAAATTTAAAAGACCTATATTTAAATTGATTTTCACATTAACTTATATATAGTAAACAAGAACTTAATTCTCCCATATGTTATAGAATCAAACATGATTTTAAAATAATTCTTATAAAATTTTAGAAAATTTGTCAATTTGTCACAGAAAGAAGGTGTGAATATATTAAAACTAAATTAAAATGAAAAATGGAAATAAGGTTGGACAAGTGTCTAAAACTGGCGCAGTAGGTGTAACTAATCTGGTGTGGCGTGTCAAAAACCTGAACCCATGGAGCGCCACGTACTCTGTGCCTTTTTTCGAAATTTGTCTACAAAGGGAGACTCAGAAGTGAGAAGCTAACAGTTATAGCCATGGCGGCATGTTCCAATTCAGAATCAGAATCAGACATATCCAAGTTGTTCAAACCCATATACCTCAAAGAAGTGCCTCGCCTCAGCGATTATGTTCCAAACCTCCAAACACGCCCCAACCCGCTCGATAACAACCCCTACTTTCACACCCCCCAACTGCAACAACATGGCTTCTACCTTACTCACTCCGACCTCGTACTCCGCCAGATCGAAAACGACCCCTCTCCCTTGCCCCGCTTCGCCTACCACCGCGCCGGTCCCCGCAAGAACATCTGCTTCGACCCTTCGCATGTCCGCGTCGCCATTGTCACCTGCGGCGGTCTCTGCCCCGGCCTTAACACCGTCGTCAGAGAGCTCGTCATGGGTTTGTGGCACCTCTATGGCGTCCGTCATATTATGGGCATCACCGCTGGGTACAGAGGGTTTTACTCCTCCGAGCCACTCCCCCTCAACCCCAAACTCGTTCACCATTGGCACAACGTCGGTGGCACACTCCTCCAGACATCCAGAGGCGGTTTTCACCTCAATGACATCGTCGACGCCATCCAAAATCACGCCTTTAATCAGGTTTTCACCTCGATGATATTGTTAATTAGAGGACTGTTACGTGATTGTTAAATACCATGTGACGATGTTGATTGTGCACATGAACAGGTGTACATTATAGGAGGAGATGGGACTATGAGAGGAGCAGTGAAGATATTTGATGAAATGCGGCGACGGAAACTGGAAGTTGCAGTGGTTGGAATCCCCAAAACTGTGGATAATGATGTGGGAATAATTGATAAATCTTTTGGATTCCAGACAGCTGTTGAAATGGCTCAGCAAGCAATCAGTGCTGCTCACGTGGAGGCGGAGAGTGCAGTGAACGGCATAGGCCTGGTGAAGTTGATGGGTCGAAGCACAGGCCACATTGCTCTTCATGCAACACTCAGCAGCCGCGATGTTGATTGCTGCTTAATCCCCGAAATAGATTTCTACTTGGAAGGGAAAGGAGGGCTCTTTGAGTTTCTTGGCCAGAGACTGAAGGAAAATGGCCATGCGGTGCTTGTGGTTGCTGAGGGTGCTGGCCAGGACATGATCCCCAGAACTGATTCACAGAAGGAAGAACGAGATGAATCTGGGAACTTGGTCTTCTTAGATGTTGGTGTATGGTTGAAGTCGGAGCTGAAGAATTGGTGGGCCAGGGAGCACCCTCATGAATTGTTTACAGTGAAGTACATTGATCCTACCTACATGATTCGTGCAGTCCACGCAAATGCCTCTGATAACTTGTATTGCACACTCCTAGCACATTCTGCAATTCACGGTGTTATGGCAGGGTATACTGGATTTGTTACTGGTCCTATTAATGGAAACTATGCATACATTCCCTTGGAAGATGTGGCACAAGCAAATAACCCGGTTGATACCAAAGATCATAAATGGTCGTGGGTGAGATCTGTCACCAACCAACCTGATTTTGTAACGAGGTAGACAGAGACACTAACAGCAAAGTTTTCTATGAGCTGGTGATCCTGTTCGTGTGCATATCGGTGTGATTTATGCAGACTCTGTAGCACTAGTTTTTATGTTGGAATTTAATTGTATATCAATGTATCAACTTCCTTTGTACTAAAATTTCATCTTTTGTTGATATCTATTATCAAATTACTATTATATTATGGACTGAAGTAAACTATTTTTTAATTAAATTACTTTCTACTTTGACATCCTAGATTTATTATTTTCCATTTTAGTTGGAATTCACTTTACAAGTTGGTTATGACGAGGTTGGGGAAAATTGATACCTTATCCTCAAAACTTATGGTGCTTATTTTACAAATCTCAAAAGGAAAATCAATTCCCATAATATGCTTTTTCTTTGTTTATAGTATTTATATTCGCATTTTAGTCTGCAGATAACATTGACTCGGAGGTTTCCTTTATGGGGAAAATGCGAGCAACACATTTTTGAACTTTTTTTCTTTTTTCCAATGATATACTAGAATTTTGTGTAAAATTGTAAAGTACGCAGAGTATACTTTTATTAAATAAATCTCAGTACCAAAGAGAATGCGAGGTGTTAGAAAGAGTTATACTTTTGTAATGTTATCTTTTTGTTGTAGTGGGAGACAGCATAGTCAAAAAATGAGTATAATGAGCTTCCAATATTCTATGCTAATGAGCCCAAATTCCCAATTGATGCTCGATTCCCTAAAAGCGGTTTGAAAGCCGAAGGAGAGGGGAATAAGAACAAAGGTTGAATGAAAATTTTGCCCACAATTCTGCTTTGTCAAGGTTTTATTGAAAAAAAGAAGCAACTATTGCGCTCGCAGATACAAATTATTGCCTTTTTGTGTTGATTGGGATTGAGAATATTAAAATAGGGCTTCTGATATAATATCTTAGTTCTAGCTCCTTCAAATATGAACCAATGAAGGGTGGCCACAAAGGAGGGCCTCCTTCTGCCACGTGACATACCCCACTTTTGCAAATTACGACTTTGTCCCTCTCTCTCTGTATTTTCCCATTGGTTTTGAAATGTCACTATTAGGGGAAAAAAACAGCTAAAAAATATTATAATTTTTATTGATAAACTTAATTTCATTTTAACAGACGAGATAAGCATTAGCACAGGGTAACTTGAACATTACAGTGTTTCTACGAGCACCACTCCCATTGTATGAAGGAGGGTGGACAATTAGAACAAGAAGGATTGGAGAACAGTACTAATTCTTTTGCTGGTATTACCCAACCTATAATTAAGGGAGTTCCTAAAAGTAATGAAATTAAGCATCATATGTGACTTAATTTCCATGTATGTATGTTTATAAACTCAGGGAAGTCGAAATTTTAATCATAATTAAGTAAATCTTTAAAGAATAAGATGCTAATAATAATAATGGCCAGAGAATATTACTTATCCAAATCAATAACCTTTTTGGGCAATCCAAATCCTATTGGAATATCTTTGTTTTTCTTTTAATAAATTAGTGGCATAGTTAGTTATTAACACTAGGCTGGTTGTTTTCTTCTTTTTTTTTTTCTTTTTCTCTTCTAGAACCTAAAAATATATATTTTTAGGGTACAAGACAAGAACAAAAAGGATATATTATCCTTTATATACAGAGAAGTTCTAATATAAACATGTGCTATATATTAGTATCATTTATAATAATATATCACAACTTATATCAAATATTTCCTTTTAAAGACTCTTACTAATACTGATATAGAAGTTTCCTGTGTCAAATTGAAAACGCAAGAAAAATTCTAATCAACTAAAGTTAACCAGAAAAGCATTAACTTTTTTTTAATTTTTTTTAATAAACATATCAATTCTATTCACTTCCATACTTCTCAAAATCTCTTTTCTTTTATCTTCGTTTATTAGAATACACACAAAATTATCACTAAGTGATTCAATCTTCATAATAGATTCTCTTTATAAAAAAAGTAAGATACCTATTATAAGTTAATAGTTTTTTTTATGTGAACTAGTATGTTAGAATTGAAAAATGAATTGGTCTAAGATAGGAAGTTAAATTTATTAAAAACTTAGAATTTTAAATAAAATAAGTAATAGAGACAAATAACGTCACTCCTATAAAAGAAAATAAGTCATAAAGACAACACAAAAAATAGAAAAAAATCTTGATAAGTCTAAGAGTAGGTTTGTTTAGCTAAGAATCCAAGAGATTTACTCTCATCAATATGCAAAATTATCATCTGTCTTTCTAAATTTCCAAAAATGTTTAAATACACACGTATGTTATGTTATGAGTTTGTCTCATTTAAAAATAAATAAATAAAAATAAAATAAATAAATTAAAATCCTTATTAGTCATTTTTTTAGTTCTCTAAGCTCACTAGATATGTAATGAGTCTAGTCTTCTCGATATTGTCATCTTTTAATAGTTGAGTCTTTAGCAGATAGGTCACCTTGTCCTGTAAAGCTTCTTGGATCTTCATAAGTCTTCTTCTAATCATGGGTTCACCGAAGTCTTGAATTGGATCCTAAACTTCATTTTTTATTTTGAAAACTTCACATTGATCAATGATAAAATATTTTTGTCGTTCCCATTTCTCAGTTAATTTTTCAGAATCCAATGAATCACCATCATCAAACATTTCAATTGATATTAAGATATCTTAAGCAATCATTCACGAGATTTATTTTTCCATCAAGTTCTTCATTTCAACTTAAAGGTTTCAATAATTCTAATTGGACATCATGCATCAACATTCAACGTGTTATAACATATTTTTTAGGTCATATCTCATGGAAATAAGAAAAATAAAGTATTATATCAGGATCATCATTTGAAGCTAAATATTGTGTATTGGTTGCAAACTACAATGACTTATACTCTATGTGATTTTTGTATATGCACTCATTCTCTAACCAACTCTTAATGATAACCAAGCTGTTATACGCATAGCTACAAAATCCAACTTTCAATGGAGAATAAAATATATTAATATTGATTCTCATGTAGTTAGTAACAAAATTCAAGTTAAAGTTCTTCACCTCTTATTCATAGGATCAGTTCACCAATCGGTGAATGTTTTCACTAAGTCTTTAAATCAAACTACTTTTATTAATATTGTTCTAAGCCTGTAGAGTTCAATACACACACTTCAAAGATTTGAAGGGAGGGTGTTAGAATACCTTTCTTTTCTCTCTGATTGATTGGCGGCTTAGGTGGTTGTTAATAATAGGTTAATTGTTCCTTTTCTTTTTGTTTATGGTATTTGTGGTATATATTTCTTGTTTTCCTAGTTATCCACTAGTAATGAAAAACTCTTTTTGCGGTCCTCTTTTCGCATGAGTGTTTAGAGAGTTAATTTGTTTTTACATAATCTATGCAAAAACTAGAATAAGTCCCAAACAACAAAACTAAACAACTAATCACACAACATAAATGATGGTGTGTGTGAACAAATGAAAAACTGGATTTTTTTCATAAGCATAACAATTTTCTTAAGAAAAGCTGGAGTTACAGTAGCCATAAAAAAAAATCTAAAATCAATAATATTCTGTTTGAACTGTGACAAACAACTAGAAATAAGCGAAGGGTATTTCGGTAAAGCAGCGTAAATCCCGCGTAGTAATAATCTTTGTTGAGCTAAAAAAGGCAAGGAAGTTCCCATTCATCTTCAGGAGCTTCACTGTTAGCAGTTAACACAGTTAGTGTGTGAGAACTGAGGTAGTTCTAGCTCTGCATTCTGTCTGAAATTGCTGCAAAATCTTTGTTTATGAGCGGTTAAAGCGTGTTTGTTTGTTCTTTTGAGTGTTAGAATGTTGGAGGGAAGGTTGTTGGGTGGTGCTGCTATTGTGATGTGGGTGTTGGCATGGAGATGGGTTGTTCCGATGGGAGAATCAGCAATAGGGGTGAACTGGGGCACCGTTTCTTTCCTAAAGTTGAAGCCTTCCACGGTGGTTGATCTCTTGAAAGATAACAAGATTCCAAAAGTAAAGGTGTTTGAGGCAGAGCCTGAGGTGCTTAAAGCTCTCATTGGGAGTGGGATTCAGGTGATGGTTGGGATCCCCAATCAGATGTTGGCCCTCCTCAGCACTTCCCCTACAGCTGCTGATTTCTGGCTTCGCCAGAATGTTTCTGCTTACATCGGAAATCGTGGTGCTGATATCAGGTTTTTCTTCTTCTTTCAAAACCAGTACTTTGTTTTTGTTGCACCAAGCACTCCACCAACCTTTTACTTAGAGACAAGTTTCTTTTGAGTGTATGTAGAGATTATCAAGAAGTGTGCTTTGTCTTTTCCAACAAAGTTTTTTTAATATACATGAACAACTTGTTTAAGAATCAAACCTTAAGCTTCAACATCAATAGCTATTTATTTCCTTGACAATGTGTAACAGTAATATTGAAGCCGTGATAAGAGTGTGGAGTGGTTTATTTTGTTGTATCGACATGGAGGAAAGTTTGCTGTATGATAAAGCTAACTTTTACAATCAAATAGTGTCTAGAATCAACTCCTTACTTTATTATCTTCAACCTCATATATTTTTAATCTATTGAAGAAGAGTAGACAATACACAACTTTAGTTTTTTTGCTCTCATCCTGAGATGTGCTTTGCATATTGCACTGGAATTTCTTATGACAATACACAATTTTTTTTTTGTCTAACTGTAAATATATTGTGAACAATTAAAAAATATCTGTCAATGGGATTATCTCGAATAGAAATTATCATAAGCTTTAATCTTCCATGGAATGTTATTATTATGTTGAAGTCTTGGATTTGCTCTCTGCCAGTCGAAGACTATAGTTTGAAGTATTTGTCCCAATAAGAAAGATCCTATTCATTTAGCCTGAAGAACATTGTTTGTTAAGTTTCTAAAATATCATGTATACAGTTAAAAAGAACTTTTTCTTTTGAACACTGGCCTCTGTTAACTTTCTGTACGACCTCGAACCTTTCCCCTTTTTCCCCAGCCATACGTATTAGCTGTTACAGACTTATAGCTAGTTTTTTTCTTTAGAATATTTTGATGTTCAACAGCATTGAAACCATTGTTCTTCTTGTTACAGGTACATTGCTGTTGGTAATGAACCATTCCTCACTAGTTATAATGGTGAATATCAGAACTTGGTGATGCCAGCCATACTGAATCTGCAGCAGTCTTTAGTGAAAGCAAATCTTGCTAATTACATTAAACTAGTTGTCCCTTGCAATGCAGATGCATACGAGTCTTCACTTCCTTCCCAAGGGGCATTCCGGCCGGAACTGACCCAAATCATGACTCAGCTGGTTCAGTTTCTCAACTCAAACGGTGCCCCATTTGTTGTTAATATCTACCCATTCCTGAGCCTCTATGACAACAAAGATTTCCCACAAGACTATGCATTCTTTGAGGGGACTACTCATCCTGTCACAGATGGAAACAATGTGTACACCAATGCATTTGATGGAAACTATGACACTTTAGTTGCAGCCCTGACCAAACTGGGATATGGTCAGATGCCTATAGTCATTGGGGAAATTGGTTGGCCCTCAGATGGAGCCATTGGTGCAAGTATCACTGCAGCAAAGGTTTTCAATCAAGGTCTCGTCACTCATGTTCTAAACAACAAAGGGACCCCTTTGAGGCCAGGTGCTCCTCCTATGGACATCTATCTCTTCAGCCTGCTTGATGAAGGAGCAAAGAGCATTCTCCCAGGAGGGTTTGAAAGACACTGGGGGATATTCTCCTTTGATGGGCAAGCTAAGTACCCTCTAAACCTTGGCCTTGGAAACAAGGAACTGAAGAATGCAAAGAATGTTCAGTATCTTCCTTCAAGATGGTGTGTGGCAAGCCCCTCCATTGATGCTCAAAACGTGGCAAACCATATGAGAATCGCATGCAGTGTTGCGGATTGCACCACACTTGATTATGGAGGTTCATGCAACGGGATTGGGGAGAAGGGTAACATCTCATATGCTTTCAACAGTTACTATCAGTTGCAAATGCAAGACTCACGAAGCTGCAATTTTGATGGGCTTGGTATGATCACTTTCCGAGACCCTTCAGTTGGTGACTGTCGTTTTCTTGTGGGCGTCACAGACAAAGGCTCTGTCTCCTCTGTTTCTCAGACCAGGTATCGGTGGTGGGTTCTACTAGAGTTTCTAATCATTATACAAATTATCTCTTCTTTCTCATTGTGATTGAGAGGTTTCATAAATTAGAATTAGTGGTCAAGTAGAATATCTGATATATATGGGCTGATATAATATAGTACAAAATATTCAACTCCATTCTTGGTTCTGTGACCAGCATAGGATCTAGGCATTGTTGTATCATAATACAAGTGATGATCTGAACACCAGAGCATTCAATATTACACATGATTTATCATTTGTACTTCTTCTCATGACTTCTATTACACTATTAGCATTGTTTACGTCTGAATTTTTCTTATAAACATTGAGGATCATAAAATTGTTTCAATTAGTAATTGAGATCATTCATTTCGTGATTGTCCTACTCCTACTCTGTTTCCTAACATGCATGGAGTTTTAAATAGCATAAGTCACCATTCACCAACAGTTCGATACTCTGGAAATTTCGACTACACTTAGCTCTAGGTGCTTCTAAATATGCTATTTTTTTAATTTGCTCAGCCAACTGAGTTTATTTTTAAATACTAAATACGAAATAAGATATTTAATACTTTTTTATCTATAAAAATGGAAAGTTTACGATAACTTTCATCTTTATTCAACCAACTTAAGTATGCATTATACAACACAAGTATAATAATAAAAAATTACCATGCCTACAAACTTGTCCAGCAAAACAAAAAAGTGTTGTACCTACAAACTTCTAAATTTTATTACTTACCAAAGAGTTTAATTTATAAATCAACACAACTTCAAATTATATGATTATAAACATACTCAATAACTTTAATAAATAATGGAAAATAACGGAAATAACTTCTGAGGTAGTACCTAACTATAACGAAGTCTAAGTTTATTCTAGTTTCTATGTATTTATTTATTTATTTAAATTTATCTTCCTACCAATAAAGTAACGCGTTTGGTTTTCATTCACTTCTTTTAAGTTTTAATTCCTATAGCTTTTATTCGTTAAAGTATCACGATTTAATTGTTGAGTAATTGTTGAGTTTATCCAAAAGGAATTTAAAATATATAAATATATGTAATAATATCTTTCGACAAGATTAAATTAATCATAAATTAAAAACAATTTAGAAAAACTAAATGAGAAAACTTTTATAAATTAATTTTAACTCAAAATATAACCAAAATTACAAAGATCAAAAACACCTTTTTTTTTTTTCCTGTTATCATTAGATTTACCTTTACACTTCTGCCACGATTACATCTGAACATTTCAGAGTGGCATATAATAAGACAATCCACCTTGAGATTTTAGACATTCATAAAAATAATGTTTCAAATAATATCTCAAATACATACCCTTGCAAAAAATTGTAATTACAAGAAAACATACGCTGCTAACTGCTTTTTAATCACCAATGACCTACACAAAAATAATGGCAAATATAAGAGCAAAAGAAAATTGGATAGAAAGGGACATTATCCTTTTGTCAAGGAGGAAAGGCAAAGTTGGTTAGGCACAACAGCTGACATGCACTCATGTTTCTGGAGCAGCAATTCTTAGCCCTGGGCAACTGTTCAAAGAACTCTTCACAGCTTGCTGAAGCAATTGCACAAGACTTGGGGTAAAACATATTTCTGACCAAATTAATGCCAAGGTGCTAATGCTGAAACGCCTGAATAATCTATTTTGTTCCCCCTTTTATTCTCAAATGAAGTAAATAAATAAGCAAACCCATTCATTCAATCTATAAACCTCATCCATCCAAAACGGGAAGACAAAGTTCTACTCATAATGAAAATATAAACAAAGTCCATATCCACCCCTAAGTGAACCCTTCACACCGAACCCCATCATTCACAAGCCAATCGAAGATCACTCCCAGTCAAGAACACTGAAACTGACATGCATGATGTAGTTGCCTCAAGTATCATCAACTTGTGAGTGAAAAACAAAACTGGGAAATGTAGTGGTGATATCTCTGCCAAGGAAACAATTTAAGTTAGATGTTAGACGCTTGAGCTTGATAAAGTAAAATAGTTGTTGAGAAGTAAAATACACAGATATATTAGAAATGCCATCAAGGACAAAATCAATCACAAAAGGTAATCGTATAGATGCCAAAATTCAGACAGGTACAATTTAAACAAAACTTCTATATATGCATGACCCATATACAATTTTACATGCACAGTCCACATAGGCATGAACACATGGATATATTTTGCTTTTTTTTAATTATTCTTCTAATGATACGTTAAATTAGCAAAGAACTTCTAAACTTTTTAGTTACAATTTTTATTTCGAAACAATTTGGTTAAGTTTCTTCTTCTTTTTTTTTTTTTTTTTTTTTTTTTTTTTTTTTTTTTTTTTTTTTTTTTTTTTTTTTT
>Ga0099824_1001714_pt1 | contig 31391 bp, 19 predicted proteins | sample SiratrowhiteBW_FD_76837 | JGI IMG/M metagenome (GOLD analysis project Ga0099824, IMG submission 76837) | Root nodule microbial communities of legume samples collected from California, USA - Siratro white BW | ecosystem: Host-associated > Plants > Roots > Nodule | place: USA: California... | reverse complement strand
TCACAAGTATATTTAATATACTAAAAAAAAAAAAAAAAAATATATATATATATATATATATATATATATATATATATATATATATATTGTTATTTATTTCTAATCTTTTAGTAAGGTAACCCTAAGCTTCACAAATTTTTAATATTTAACATTTTTATTAATTTATTTTTCAAATTCAATATTAACCTTTATACTATTTTTAACTTATAATTTCTCTATATTTCCCCTTATTAATTTTCACACCACACATGATCTTGTTGTGTTTTATTGGAATATACATAATTTATTCCTTGAGGATTTGAATGGATAGAAGTTGTTTATTATTATTGGAGGTTGATAATTGTTGGATTGTTGGTTTATGGTGGTTAGACACTGCAAATGTTATTCAGTACTATTTACTTAAATTGTTGTTCCTATATTATTTACTAATTACTTAAATGGTTATTTTTATAGTATTTATAATTTTACTTAGGATGATCTATTTGTGATTGTTATTCCTATATTATTTTCAAAATTTCTTAAGGTGATTTATTGAAAAAGGAAAATTTGATATTTCTAAATTGTTTGAAATATTTACCATTGATCACTTTTATTATTTTAAAATGCAATTATTTTATTTTAAAACACATATATATCTCACTTTTTTGCTATTTCTTTTGTTTATCTTTATTATTTAATTTAAGAAAACAATTGATGCTTCTAACTTTCCACACTTATTCATTGTAGACATTTGGACATACTTTTCTAGTCACAAATGGAATGGAATACAAAATACTAACGTAATAGAGAATTCATAATCCTTTAAAGGAATTACTCACTCAACTCTGACTTTCTTCCACAATCCTGATATCCTCTTGGTTTTGGATGGATCAATCATGGTCACCTTTTTCTTATTATCCACAACTCACATCAATATTTTATACAATTTTTATCCTACTCCATTATAATATATGAAGTTTGTATAAAAGAGTTTAATGTATAATTATCTAGAAAATATGTATAGTTTGATGCAGTTTCATTTTTTTGTAATATAAATATTTTGTACAAATTTTAATGTATTGTAAAATTTTGTTTTTACTTCTAAAAGCATAGACAAATTAATCTCATTATTTTATTCTCTAATTCTAATTTTCTAATTGAAATAATTATTATATTGATGAACGTTTATCAATCATATTCTTAGACAAACAATTAAATTAAGGTATATAAATTTTAAATCTATAAAATATACTGATTGTTAAAACCAATCTTAAATTTCTCCAAACCATTTTTAGAATGAAAAATATAATATTTTGAAATTTGTAAACAGTTATTATAAACATAACAATAAATTAATAATTCAATTACCTAGACATTTAGCCTATCGACCTCTTGATTTTTTAACTTTTGGCCTTTCAACCAATCATTTCAATACTTTCCATAAAGAAAAGATATATATATATATATTTATATATATATATATAATAAGAAATATAAAATCTTTCGTTTTATTTTATTAAATAATTTGAGACGTTAAACATTATTCTATCTTATCCAATTAATGCTATCTCAAACTTAGCATTATTTTTTCTCTAACTATCTTTTTTATTTGTTGGGTTATTTTCTTTTTTATGTAACTGAGTTAAAAAATACTTAACACTATAAATGGAAGTAACTAGATATTTTATTATATGATGCAATGTAAAATTTATAAAAGAAAATTGTAAAAAGATTTCGATGTAACTATAATTTAAATTAAAAAACTGAAAAACAAATAAAAATTTAATTTGATTAACTACTTATTAAATCGATTCATTTAAATAGAACGACTTGTTCAAATAAAAAATATACTCAACTTCTAAAAAATAAAAGTAGTACTAAAAAGTTTAATAAAATTTAATTATTTTAAAAATCTAAAATTATATTTACACAATAATATTTTTTTTGAAAACACAAATTTCATCTATATAATAAAACTTATGTAGTTATATCTTTTTATATAAATTTATATCTATCAACTAGTTTATCTATCACCTCAAATCTAATAAACCAACTTAGCAACTCATAGGTTATAAAGTTTATATAGCAAAACCAATAAACTAATTACTAAGTTTGATTCTCCTTGATAAGTAATTTAAAGTACTTTATTTTACAAACTATTCAACTAACTTATAAGTTGTAGTTTATATAATTTTCTTCTATTATTGTCTATTATATTTTAATATATTTTTCTATCATATTCAAATACGTCTTACCTATTTGATCTTCCGGACATAATTAGTTACACTACTTTAGTATTTCTTAAGTTGGTTTTTTTTTTTTTTCGATTTTTTATTTAGTTTAAATAGCAAAAGTTAACATTGCGAGTTGAACTAACGAATACTTAATTACATGATGCTATGTAGAAATTACATACAATAAAAATTGTAAAAAAATCAATGTAACAATTGTTAAAATCAATAAAAATAAATTTAATTAATACTTATATCAAACGTTTAAATAAAATGATTTATTTAAGAAAAACATAAAATTATTAAAACATTTAATTATTAAAAAATATATAATTTTAATTACACCAACATACATTTCTGCTTAGTCACACAAATTTTATTCATACAGTATAATTTAATATAATTTATATAGTTATATCATTTTTCATTTTATCAACTAATTTACCAAACTTCCTTAATCTAATAAGTTAATTTATTAGCTTGAAATTTATAAATTAAATTCTTATATTAACTAGGAGTTAATCTATCTATCAATTATCACAAACAGATAAATAAATTAAAGATTTATCAATCAACAGTTAGTTTATCAATAAACTAGAGATTTATCAATTAACATTTAGCTTATCAACTGAAAATAAAATTATAAGTTAAAGAGTAAAAAATAATTTATGAATTAGAAACCAACTTATTAACTACCAACTAAATTATAGTTTAATTTTGTCAAATAAACTGTTAAGCTTATTAATTATTATCTCAAAAATATCCAACATTTTTTTTTGTTTGGAGACCAAGGATGCTCGATCATTGCCGATGATTGGGGTAGGGGTGGGGCAATTGTTACTTGTAAGTTCTCAATTTAGTAACTAAATTAATATGTTAAAATATTATTTATTACTTAATTAGTCATTTATTACAAAATCTTAAAAAATATATTTAATAATAAAGTCTTTATATATCTCAAATCCTCTAGTGTTAGTTATTTGTGAATAATTCTTACACGCTTTAAAAGTACATAAGTAAGATCTTTATAAAGTCACATTTGAAATATTTAAGAAATTTATAAAATATAATGATATTTTTCTAAAAAATATATATATACATATGACTTTTGGAATATTAAACTGAATGTTAAAAAAGAAGTCATCACTCACCAACTGCATGATCCGAGCCACTGACCATTCCACAAGAAAAGCAATCATGTGTAAGAGTGATTGACACTTTCATTTGGGGAAAAGAAAGGACAAATTTTCTCCACTACGGGTGTTTCTCGGGCTACCTCCATGTTCATACATTATTTAAAGTTTTTAATATAATTAAGTAAATTTTAATTAATAAAATTTTAAATTATGTTTGAAATAAATAAATCATTTAAAAAAGACAATAACAATAAAAGCACTTTCTTAAAAGCTTATAATTTTAATTTGTGTAAAATCAACTAATTGATGTATATAATTTTTTTTGGTTTTCATTTATGTAAAATTTGAAATAATTCTTTTTATTTCTTATAAAATTATGACTTTTTATTTAGTCTATACAAGATTTTTCGCTTTTATTTTTATCTCTAAAAAAATTATAATTATTATTCATAATAACATAGATTAAAAAATATTTATTTTATAGATATTAAGAATTTTTTTAAGTATCATGTCACAAAACTAATATATCCATGATTTAAAGTAGTCACTTGACATTTTATTAAATACAAAAAATAATAATGCGTAATTTTATAATAAGAAAAAAAAAATAAGATTTTACATACAAACCCAACTTACTCATTTCAGAATAACTAAAATCACATTTAAACATCTCTTTAATATCTCTATACAAATTAAATTTTGTTACTGTCAATAGTTGAATGTAAAAATATTGATTCAATAATTGGATACACTAAATTCTATATAAATAAAATATGTGTTAAACTTAGCGATCAACTTATAAACTAATTCTCTTTAAAAACAAATACGTGAAAAATATAACATAAGTAAACGAGTTTGTTTTATTTAAAGAATTAACAAATGGTGTTTGTTTGTTAAGAGTCGTGGCAAGAATACATTATAATTATAAACATTATATTATAATCTTCAATAAATATTTACACTTCCAATTTGCTAGGTTTTTTTTTTGTCTTAAATCCCTTAGAAAAAAATCAAATTAAAACTTATTAGTTGAATGCATATTAACAAACCTTATTTATGATAATGATATTAATTTGCTAAATAATTTAATATTAAATGTTTTAAGAATAGTAGATGTTAGTTTATTTACCTGTTAAAGAAAATAGAAAATGCTGATCTGGAAATATAGCGCAGTAGATTGATTAAACACAGCCTGGTCGCAACAACAAACAACGCTAATGAATCAAGTGCGACGGAACACACCGCGAAACAATCACCCACCTTCACGGAATCCTAAACCAAGTAGTAGCGGTTTAAATTAAATGTTTAAATTAAAAACATAATAGTAAATATTAGAAAAAACAACTCAGAACCTGCTGTAGAAAAAATAAAAATAAAAAATAAAATTCACGAGGGAGAGGAGGGAAGAAAAACCCAATAATTTTGTTTGTTCCTCGCAAGTAAAAGGAACGAACAGAGAGTGAAGATCCATCCCAAACAAACCAAATGCCGCAGCAGCGCGCTGTTTGGGAGCAACGCGAAATCTGACCCGCATTCCTCGTTTCATCTCACTCCTAAAAGCCTCATCCAAACAGCCCCCTCCGCCTCAGATCTCGCTGCGAGATGGATCAATTGTCGGCGATCAGCGAGGACCTGGCCGAGATCGACGGCCACATCGCCGACAATTTCCGCGCCCTATCGTCAGAACCTCAACTTCCTCGCTTCTTTTAGTGTTCTGTTTCTACATTGTTTTCTCATTTGTTGTTGTTGTTGTTGCTACAGAAATGGATTTCAGAAGTTGGAGAAGATTAAGGATTCGAATAGACAGAGCAGGCAGTTGGAAGAACTCACGGAGAAAATGCGAGAATGTAAACGGTACTTTTCACATTCCATATACGTATCATTTGTTAAACGAGTTTTGATGTTGTTGTTTATCATTCTGTTATTGGAATTATTGTGTCGCATTGATGCAAGCTTTTTGTGCAAGAGAGCCTGTATAATGTGTCACAATTTTCGGATCTGTAGTATTGAAAATTCATGACCAAAAACCTGTATATAGCGTGAGGTTTTGATCTGTGTTCGAAAGCCTGATTCTGTGATTTTCCTGAAAATCGTTTGGCATTGGACCACATTCTGGACTTTTTGAGGTTTTGCCGTGGCTGCTTCGTCTATTGTGTTTACTGATGGATCTCATTTTGCAGGCTTATCAAGGAGTTCGATAAAGAAGTCAAAGCTCTCGAGAACAGCTTTGATAGAGAAACCAACAAAATGCTGAATGAGAAAAAGCAGTCAATGGTGAGATGCTTGGAGATTTTTTTTTTCCGTTTATATTTTAATCGATATTTCTTCACATTTTAGGTTTATTGGTTTCCGTATATTATGCACGACGTTTGGGAATGTTACTTACAAGCATCTTCTATTTTTGTTGCAGATCAAAGAGTTAAACTCATATGTTGCTTTGAAAAAGCAGTAAGTGAAAACATCGTATAAGCTATCGTATAAATAGACCAACCTTCTGACATGAGTGGATGTATTCCTTGATAGCATTGACCAGTTCTAGTGTGTGCTATATTGCAATGCAGGTATGCTACAAATATTGAGCATAAACGAATAGAACTCTTTGAGGGGCCAAATGAAGGTTATGCTGAAGAAAATGGCTTGCTAGCATCCTGTGAGCACTGATTTCTTTATATTGTACATGCGAGTATTTGTTTTTCGTGTCACATTTTCTGCTATCAAATGAATGAAGTTCTATAATAATTTTGTTTTACTACATGGTACATTATTGCTACAGAAATATATGTTGGCAACCAGTATGTAAGTCGGATAATGTGGTGAGTATGAGCGGAGATACAAAGTCCTTAATCATTACCGTGCAAATGAGAAATGAGAAAATAATTAGCGTTTTTCTGCAATATTTCATTTTGGTAGACTGTCTTGGTGTGCATGCTCTAAGTTCCTGTTTGGCCTGGCTTTGATCTTTTTCACTTTTTAAGAAATGTTTTTTCCAGAGCTTCAACAGTAAACATACTTAGAAGGAAATAAATTTGTCTAAAAACAGTGTTGCTTCTACTTTTGCTTCCTGTGAGAAGCAATTTTAATGGCATATTTTCTGCCTTCTCTGTCACTAAAAAGCATATGCATATCTTTTGGTCAACCGCCTGGAAGTGCTAAACGCCTTTGAAAAGAAAGGAAACTAAAAGCAAGCTGTTTAGCAAATAGAATTAAGATATATACTATTGTGCTTAACATTGACCATTATGATTTATTTCAGCAATGACAAACGAACAGCTAATGGATCATGGGAATAGGATGATGGATGATACAGATCAAGCCATTGAAAGGGGAAAGAAGGTTGGTCTATTTATTGGGTATCACATCTTTTAAAATATGCAGCGTACAACCCATTTGTTTATAGTTTGCTGTTATATTTTTTATAGTCCAAGGAAACCAGAGTGAAATCACTTGGTTCCTCCACGTGTTTCTTGTATGTAGCAGTTGTGGAAATGCAGGGACCTTAAGTCATCGTTAGGTCTTTCTGGTCTTCTTATTTTTCTGTCCTGCTATAATCTTATTTGTTTCTTGTTGTTTAACTGGAACTTGTTTGCCATTTTGCTTCCTACAATATATTTTCTACATGTTCTTCCTCAATTAAATGTACATATTGGAAACTTTTTGATTGTTTTAAATTGAAATTATGCTCTTGAAGAACTGCTGTCCAATCTTGCTTTTGTTCACTCCCATTTTTTTTATCATCATCTTTGCTAGCATTTTCTGGCTCTCCAGGGAATGTAGGTGTGATGGAGGTGAGGGAAAAAGAATATTTTTCAATAATAGTAGGCGTGCAAAGGCATGGATATGTAAGACTAGAATCCCAATCAATTGGCACCATAGCTTATATCAATCATTTCAGCACACCAAAATATCATTAAAGAAATAAAGCAAACAAAAAAGAGTGAGGGTACCAAAGCAAATCCACTATAACTTTAGAAAATCTAGTTTGACAGGCCAAAACGATCTCTAAAATTGTCTTGCTTAACAAACGATGGGATATCATTGCAAAGAACTAACCCTGAAGAGTAATCCCATTGACAACAAGTTTATCGGCTCAATTTGAAAATGTGTGAAACCCTAAAATACATACTCTAGCTCAGGAAAAATTTTCCACCTGTTTCTTAAATTCCAAGGAACCAAGGACACATCAAAAAATGCTTTAACCATGAATGCAGCTACCCTCTTCCATAAGAAACTTCAATGGCCAAATTTAATTTCAACATAAAAGCATCCTTAACACCACTAGTGTTACATTTAACCCACCCGATTTGAGTAATCTTGATAGATTTCCTAGGATGTCCAGATACAAAAAAAGGCTTTGATTATATCAAATTCTTCAATATTGTTATTCATGATACCAGCACAAGTACTACCTGCAAGATTAGCATTTGCAAAAGATTCTCTTCATGTAATAATAATCTACCCTACCATTGTCAAACCTCAATTTATATCTGCTGAACCATTTTTTATTAATAATACCCATCACCGGAGCTTAGATAATGGTCCTCACGTGGTCACTCCATCTTCTTTTAATTTGAAGATTCTGTACATTTAATTTTTGCTTCCCTCTTGTGGTTTAAAGGGGGAAGTTTGCTGACTGGAAGTTGATTGCTGTTAATCCCTTTGAATCACAGGTCGTTCAAGAAACAATAAATGTTGGTACAGAGACTGCAGCAGCTCTTAAGGCTCAGGTATGAATCTTACGCATAGTTCCATACCCCAAAATTAGCCAAGAAAAAAAGACTTGAATTTGACATGGGGCTAAGTGTACACTCTTCTATGTGTAGACGGAACAAATGAGCAGAGTTGTCAATGACCTGGATTCGATCCATTTCTCTATAAAGAGAGCATCACAATTGGTCAAGGAAATCGGTAGGCAGGTCAATTTCTACAGAATCCACATCATTTCATTGCAATATAGTTGCTATATGAATCATTCATCTAAGTATAAGTGTTTTTATAATAGGTTGCTACTGACAAGTGTATTATGGCGCTGCTTTTCCTTATTGTCGTGGGAGTAATTGCGATCATTATTGTAAAGGTAAGTGAATATTACTTTTTAACCAAAGGTTTATTCAGAACCGTTATCCTCTATTGTTGTATTTCTAGGTGAATTTATTGAGCGGGCAATTCTTTTGTACTTAATGGTAAAAATTGCTTGACAATGTGTAAGGATATATATGTTGCTTATGGAGCATATCATATTTATTTACCAATTAACCATGAAAAATAACTTCCGTTTCCAAGTCTTCATTGTATACAGAATTTGATGGCCTTCATAGTAGTTTATGTATTTTTATGTGATATGCCAAGATTCATGTTTTTGTTATTGATCGACGCAGCCACGTCACAATTATTATCAGAAATTACTTCCAAAATATATTTGCAGTATGTTTGAAAACGATTGTTTTCACCATTACCGTGCCAAAAAACTAGTTCTCATCACTTCAATTCATCCTCCAAAATGCCGGTGGCATTGGACAAATTTAAAACAAATATATATCCTTGATTGAGTCGAGGGCAGTTAAAGGTGGTGAAAGAAGTTCTAAAATTCAAATTTAGTTACGAATGTGACAATTAAGAATGCCATTTTTCTTTTGGGTAAAAAGATTCATTCACAAGTTAATAGAAGTAGATTACAGAAGCCTCCTTCGATAAGTATTGCCAAACTAATTTTTACTGATTACATCTTCTGACAGCGATCAGATTATTATGACTTACTTCTTTCGAAATTTCAGCTTGTGCACCCGGGGAACAAGGACATTCGCGACATTCCAGGACTGGCTCCTCCAGTTCAGAACCGAAGACTGCTTTGGAGTCACAGTTGAAGAGTTAAAATGAACATGGTGATGACTGAAGCTTATGACAAATGCGTTGGTGACACTAAAATGAAAATGTTTATGACTTCATCAAATTGATTTGATGCTCTTTGGTTTGACAGTGATGACATTGGCTGAAGTTATTGCCAGAAACAGAGTTGCAATTAATTGAGTTTGTTATTACATAATAGTAGAAGAGGGGTTGGTTGGCCTGAGGCATAATAGAACGTGGGTCTAGGAATGCACGCTGGATTTTTTCTTGAACCGAACCAGTTTTACTACTATACAGGTTCCGTCTATCCAATCATAGGGAAAGCCAAACAAATGAGCCCTTGAGATTATTTGTTCATTGTCTTGCTGTCAATCTTGTAATATACTGTGCCTTTTACTGTACACCATCACTTCTAAAAAACCTACCTAGTATTATCAATTTATAATATAAAGCACTGATTTATTATTTTTAAATCTTGCAAATCTTTTGTTTTGGTTTAGTCGATTTCCACGTTGCTCTGTCAGGCATGGTTGACGTTCCATGGATCCATCAGCCCATGAATCGTTATGGATTTTTATTTTATTTTATTATATTTCTGAGACTGAGACAACCTATTTGGTTGTAAAATTATTATTTTAGGTGGTTCCTGTTTTCTAGTAGCTGCTAGCATGACTTTTGATAAAGGTAGCCGTTTTGACGTTGACTGAGGATGCTTGTATGGACTAAGGACTGTGGTCCATTTGGGGTGAAAAACTATTTTCTAGGTAACAAATTTACTGTGACATGAACGTCTGTTCATGCGCCAACTACTCGTGTAGTGATTGGGCTAGCTGTTGTATTAAGCTGGCAATAAGTTTATTGATCAGAAATCAATAATTGATACTGCATTATAAATATATGAATTATTGATTCCCATTTACTATTGGAATTTCTTATTTACTTAAAAAAGTTAAATTCATATTATAATGATCCCAAAGAGAACCCGTTTAGTACTTTTTCATAAAAAAATGCTATAGACAAAAAGAAGAGCATTATTAGTTGTTAGAATTGCTCTCTTAGCAAAATCTTTATTTAAGAAAAAAATAATTTGTCAATATAAAAAGTATTGAGTTTACGTTAATGGCATCATATGCTATATTAATAGCATTATTCAGCAATCTTATTAACAAATGAATCATATAAGTAAAATTTTCTGTTAATATAATGCACTGTATTAATGAAAATCGACGATATTTATACTATTGGTTTATTTTTTTAAATAAATAATTATACTAACATACCAAAGTTGAATACCTAATTTTCTATGATATAACTTATTTAATTGTTTTAATGTGGGCTTGGTTTTTATTTTAGAAAAATATTATTTCTATTTTTTAAATTAAGAAAAATAGTTATTGACAAAAAAAAATTTGAAATCAAACATATCCCCACATTGTGAAAGAATGGAAAATTCTGTAACCGTAAGAAAGTATTTTCATTGAAGTCCCTTTCGTTTTGCTCCCCTAATATATTAAACAAGTAATATAACATGTACTAAAAACACCGTACACCTTTCGGACATCTTTCATATCAAATTTTCAAGCATAAATTTTTTTGGTATGCAAAACTTCTTAGGAGCAATGCACTTATTCTCATTCTCAGTGTGTTTACTTATAATTATATTTCATATGTTTTTTTAATAATTATTTGAATATGTTCTTAAATTAAAATACTTAGTGAATAAAACAACTATTCTTGATTTATATTTCTATGTAAGCTTATTTTTTTAATAGAAAATAGTTTCTCGTTCTTTTATTTTTCATTATCTTAATTTTTTATTTGTAAGCTTATTCTTTTAGTTGTTTGTTTGATTGCTGAGCACTATCTCTTACGTATCATGAGATTTCAAAAAATAATGTAGACTTATTCCTCCAACAGAAAATAGTTTCACGTGCTTTTAATTTTCATTACTTTAATTCTTTTAGGTGCTTTTATTTTTCATTACCTTAATTCTTTATTTGTAAGCTTATTCTTTTAGTTGTTTGTTTGATTGCTGAGCACTAATTATTACATCTCATGAGATTTCAGAAATAATGTAGGCTTATTCCTCCAATAGAAAATAGTTTCACGTGCTTTTAATTTTCATTACCTTAATTCTTTATCTGTAAGCTTATTCCTTTAGTTGTTTGTTTGATTGCTAAGCATTAACTCTCATGTCTCATGAGATTTCAGAAATAATGTAGGCTTATTTCTCCAATAAAAAAGTTTCACCTGCTTTTAATTTTCATTACCTTAATTCTTTCATGTGCTTTTATTTTTCATTACCTTAATTCTTTATTTGTAAGCTTATTCCTTTAGTTGTTTGTTTGATTGGTGAGCACTAACTCTTACAGAAATAATTAGGCTTATTCCTCCAATAGAAAATAGTTTAATGTGCTTTTATTTTTCATTACCTTAATTCTTTATTTGTAAGCTTATTCCTTTTGGTTGTTTGTTTGATTATTGAACACTAATTATTAAGTCTCATGAGATTTTAGAAAAAAAATATTTGTTTAAGATTTATTAAGATATGATTTGATTGTTAGTTATTATTTATTAATTAAGATTTAGAATTATATCATATCTATTAGTTATCTTTTATATATTTTGGATATGAAAGAAATGTTATAAATAGAGGAACTTTAAATAAGTGAAGGAGGCATCACAAGGATTCAGAACTAGGCTAGGCGAATACCCATGACTCATCTATTTTTTTTGTAATTTTAATATTTAGAAGGAATAAAACATATTTTTATTTATTTTCTTAAGTGTGATTGGTACCGGTATTTATACTAACTTATAAACTTACTTATTTTAGACTTCCTTGAGCACTTATTTTAATTACAATAAAACTTAATTAACTTATGTTGTGTGTTTCCCCTCTCGTTGAGGAAGTTTTTCAGTAAAATTCTTAAGATCTCCTAATCTAGTTGTACTATTAATCATATCATACATTTATTAAAATGCTTCACAAATTGTAGTAAGTAAAGAGATTTATAATCTTATGCTCAAAAGGACCAAACTTCACAAAATCTTTGTGAGCCATTTGATCATCAATACAGATAGCAAGAAAAGTCATGTTAATGGTTAAAATTCGAAATAAATATAAAATGGGTAGTTCAACTATATTTATAAAAGGTTGATGTCTTTATATTACTTATGTTAAGGAATATGAGTATGACGTATCCGAATTCATAAATATCTACTATCTAATAACATTAAAACATTCACACACATATATATATAAATTTATCTTTGACATCAACTCATAATTTTTTAACAATAGCATATATATCAAATTCCACTTATTTTTGTTTGGATAGGTATTTTTGTTTTAACATTTAGCAAGATAAATTCTTAGACACAGTGATCCAAATTGATTGTATTCTTGGTCTGATTGGATCAGTACACAACATTCTCTTTTTACTACTTTTAGCTGCATGACATTCTCGAAAAGTGAAAAAAAAATATTTGTTATTATTTAATCATACTATATTCTTGTGGAATATTTTTTAAATTAATATATACTAAGAGTAAACATAGTATTTTAAAATAGAAATAATTTATAATTAACATTTTTATACTAATGTTTAAGATTTATGAAAAAAATAATAACATTAGGAGGCTACACCCTCTCTTTTTCTTCTAAAATTTGGCTTTTCCCAAAGTAATAATCCAAAATTCAGTTTGACCTAAGTCAAAAATCAAAGGTGGAAAGAAGACCAATAAAAATTTGAAAAGTCAAACATAACATGAATATAGTTTTTAATTGTATAAATTAACATTATTTAATTTAAAATCAATTATATTTAGTTTTTAAATCTCATTCACAGTGAGAATATAACTTTTGTAGTTTAAAGCGAATTAGTATCACTATAATGTACCCTAAAAAGCATCCAAATTATTTATAATAGTAGAATAATGAGAGTTATAGATTGTAATTTGCAGCACATATTCACTCCCATGAAACCAATAAAGCATCCAAATTATTTATGAAAGTTATAATTCTTGAATGTGTGTGTGCCACCCTTGTTATTTTACTCAAATACAATTGTTATCAAATATACCTGCAGTTAGGTTTTCTTTGCACAAATGGAAAGTTGATGATGCCAACAACCCAAATTCATTGCTCTCTTTCGAAATCACACCATGCTCAACATAACACAATACAAACAGAGCCTAACTCATCCTTAATTATATCAAACCTATTTTGAGAGTTGTAGTCAAAGAGATACAAAGGTTCTGTTGTGACCCGTAATACTGGGCATAAAGAAAAAGACATTTTGTTATACGAGATTTAAGATAGATGTGACAAAGGAAGCTATGAGACCCGACCCATTTTTTTTGTGTCAAGGGAAAAAAAAAAAATACATGCTCATTCCAGCTCACGTACACACGCACACAGGAAAACACCTCAATCTTTGAAAGGTCTTTCTTTGTTGGTCTTTTGGTCTTTGTTCCACACAACGTCGTGAACCCGCTTTACTCCTGTCATCGTCCCTCTTTCTCTCTCCCCACGCGGGTGTGTTTCTCTTCGTGAATATCTTAAACTTTCACACCCTCTTCTTCTTCTTCTTCTTCTTCTTCATCGTTCCCATTCAATATATTTCTTTCACTTCACGGAAGCTAACTTTTTCCCTTTTCATCTCTCTTTGTTCCTTATCACAATTCACCATCTCTATATATATATAATCAAGGTCTTGCTTTTTCATCTGGGTCATCAACTTAATTCTTTCTCTCTTCTTCTTCTTCTTCCGATCATTTTCCATTCTCCTTGGTTTGATGGTGAGAAGATGAAGTGTTTCTTCTTCAAAGACAAGTGTAAATCCGCCCCCGAATTGCATAAGAAGAAAAACCCCGCCGTCAACCGCGCCGCCAACTCCACCGGCTCCCTATCTTCGCCCAAGAGCGTGAAGGACTTGTACAGAGAGAAAGAGCACAGCTTCAGAGTTTTCACTTTGCAAGAGCTCAGAGATGCCACCCAAGGTTTCAATAGGACGCTCAAGCTTGGAGAAGGGGGCTTCGGGAGTGTGTATAAAGGATCCATCAGACCCTCCGATGGACAGGGTGATCCATTTCCAGTAGCTATCAAACGCCTCAACACGCGTGGCTTCCAGGTACACGTGCTTCTATTTCCTTCCTCAATTTCTCTTTTTCTTTTGCTTTTCTTGAAAGATTTCGATCATATGATTACTCTCTTTTTATTGCAATAGTTAACTGTTACTGGTTGACCCTTGTCAACTTTATTTTATTAATCGTTGGTTATAGTTTTATTGTTTGTCATACCGTGATCTCGTGAAGGAAAAATCTTATGCTTTGGGATCCAAAACTGTTAGTGCACAATTCTCTACAGCTCTTTTCAGTGAGCACAAGAATAGTTGTAAGATATTTCTATAAAAAAAAAAAAATAGCTATGAGATATTGCAACTACATTGTTGTCTGGTTGGTGTCATAAAAAATCAGATACTTATTTCTGCATATGACATAAGTGATCCAGAAGCACATCAAATGCTTAGCTTTTTATTACCCACTGAATTATCAAAATATGTGTTTTTTACATTACTAATGTACCTCCATTCTTAATTCTCACGGTTGTTATTTTTTTGTTACAAAAGGGTCATAAAGAATGGCTTGCTGAAGTTCAGTTTCTTGGCATTGTTAATCACCCAAATTTGGTTAAGCTTTTGGGGTACTGCTCCGTGGACGGAGAAAGAGGAATCCAACGGCTGTTGGTGTACGAGTTCATGCCCAACGGGAGCTTGGAGGATCACCTCTTCAATAAAAGTTTACCACCCCTGCCCTGGAAAACAAGATTGGAGATTATGCTTGGTGCTGCTGAAGGATTAGCTTATCTCCACCATGGACTGGAAATTCAGGTACCTCAAAAGTTTCATACTTTCAAAAAGTTGAGATGATATAGTTGTCATTTCATTCAACTTTGTTGCATGCCATTTTGTGTTTAGCATTTTCCCATGCAAACTTTAATAGTATATCTGAATTCCTATCTTGGGTTTAGGTGATCTACCGAGATTTCAAATCTTCAAATGTTCTATTGGATGAGGATTTCCATCCAAAGCTCTCAGATTTTGGTCTTGCTAGAGAAGGACCACAAGGTGATCAGACTCATGTATCCACTGCGGTAAGTTCACTGCACATAGTTAATGCCTCTTTCATATTTTAAGCCACCTAATTGTGGGAACTTAACATGCATACTAAGCTGATTTGGTGATTTAACCTTAGCCAACCCTTTAAGATGTGATTTTAGCAACATTGCTATGATCCTACCAAAGGTTTTAAATTTGTAATGGTAGTCACAATTTGTTATGTTCTTTGATATTATTGTGGAGAATAAGACTGATGTGACTACAACTGCGGTCATTATAACAGCTTCAAAAGGAACAAAGTTGTAGTCGAAATTGCCGTCGCACACCGTATTTGAAGACCTTGTCCTATGTATTCATTACAACAACAAAAGTTATGAACTCATGACCAATGATTTGTCCTTATCTGTATTGTTTGGTTATCAGGTGGTTGGAACACAAGGGTATGCTGCACCAGAGTACATTGAAACGGGTCATCTGAAAGTTCAGAGCGACATGTGGAGTTTTGGTGTAGTGCTGTATGAGATCCTCACAGGAAGAAGATCATTGGAAAGAAACCGTCCCACAGCAGAACAAAAGCTTCTAGATTGGGTGAAACAGTACCCTGCAGACACCAGCAGGTTCGTGGTGATAATGGATCCACGTCTCAGGAACCAGTATTCTCCCCAAGGAGCTCGCAAAATAGCCAAGTTGGCTGATAGCTGCTTGAAGAAGAATCCAGAAGATAGACCATCCATGAGTCAGATAGTGGAAGTATTGAAGCAAGCATTGCAACATTCAGAAACTCCAAACTCTTCTCAAGACATTGCCGAATCCTCCTCGTCCAGGTCTAAATTGGTCCGAAAAAGTAAATAGTGAGTTTTGTTTTTTTGGAGGATAAAAAAAAAACAGTACTTTAATATTTACCACCATCCAGTTGTTGTGGTCAATATTGGAAGTCAATTTTGGGTATTTTTCGTTCTGGGTTCGGCCCAGTTGAAACATAACCAAGTCCTTCCTTGCTGTGTCAACTATTGGCTTTAAATACACTTTTTTAGTTGAAATTTTTTTTAATAAAATTATTCTTTACTTCACTCAGGAAATTGTAACATTATTCCCATAACGATGTGGATGGTCATTATTCTCATAAGGAATAGCAGGACTTGTTGAAATTGATTTGTTCAGCCAAGTCAAATTAGAAAAATAGAATATTTTAACAGGTAATAGATATTTTATAATAAAACATAAAACAGAAAATGTTTTTCTAATCTCATGAAGAAAACGAAGAAAAGTAGTAGAAACAGAGGGTGCGCAGGTGAAAAAGTCTGTATATTTTATAATAAAACATAAAACAGAAAATGTTTTGTAAGATCAAATGATAAATGATAATATCTAAAAGAAAAATGAACAAATTTTCTTCTGTCTTTGTGTCCACTGCTAATTTCATGAAGAAAACTAAGAAAAGTAGTGGAAACAGACGGTGCACAGATGAAAAGTCTGTTCCGGTAGGATGGTACATCCACTTTTGAAAACAGGTGTAAGTGGTGTAGGATTTTCATAGTAACTTTTATGAATAGAAAATTAGAGCCTTAATCAATTAATCAATTAAGTGATGTCGTAATCAATCTGAATATATTAATATTTGTATCCTGTTATTCTGAGTTTGATTGGGGATCCGTGGGCATGAATAAAATAAATTAATGGTTTCTTATGGAAAGAAGGTACCTATAATAAGTTAAATTGGATTCAAGGAGCATACCGACTTTGACTTGAATGGTTAGAATATTAGATTAGATTATCTATAAGGCTGGCTAGCTCTTGGAAAAGTTGTGGGGAAATTTGGGTTGGTTTGGGTAAGTCTACAAACAAACTATCCTGTTTGGTAAACTTTTTAAACTAAATAATTTTTTTTGTAAATTGTTTCTTGTGATCTAAATCTAAGGCACAATACGATGATGCAAACGTCATTCACATGGCAGCATTGTCGTCATGTACGTTGCAAATGTTTGTTTGTAGTAATGTGAATGTCGAGTGAGTTAGTTGATAGGAAGAAGACAGATAGGGATTATTAATGCATATGTAGGAGCATGCCTCTCCCTTACACTTTTCCCATTTCCTTACTATCCTCAAACTTCTTTATAAAAACTTCTACATAATTACCATTTGTCAATGCAACGTCAAATTTATAGTGCTTCACACGTACCATCTGATGTAACAGATGAATATTTAAGATCAAATAAAGCGTTTTTGTCTGTGATTCTGCCCATAAATTATCCCAAAACCTCTTCTTCACTTGACTTTTTAGTGTTACGATATTAAAACCATTACCCATCCAATTTTACCATAGTTTAGTTCATTGAATGTCAAAACTTGCACAGTTTCAATCCAACTAACTTATACATGTTCTGCAATACATGCTCCATCCCATACTATGAATTTACTCCACCATAGCTATGTCAACATTGAGTTAAAAATCTTATACATTAAATAAAATTTAAAAATTTTGAGAAATTAAAGTAATATTATTTTTTAGAAATAAAATAAAATTTAAAAAATTTTGAGAAATGGAAAATCATATTTAAAGTTCAAGGACTTTTCTTCTCTATCGCGCCACTTTTCTTAAGCTTAGAGCGGATATCAATTGGGTATTATCTTTCTTGTTAATACTTAAAATTTCTTAAGCGTAAATTAGTCCATGGTTGTTAGTTTCGTAATACTATGAAAATTATATCGATGAAAAATAATTTTGACAAGTGTATTAATCATTTCCAAGGAAAAATATATATTCAGTTTGTAAAAGAAGCATAAATTAGCTGGATATTTCTATATAATTAGTATACTTAATTGGATGTTGCATAATATTTTACAAGGAAATGATTATGTATTTTCACTAGTTTTTCTTTAAATTAACGGTAATTATACTTAAATCGTTATTTTGGCATTGTGTTTGAATAATTGAAATAGAAAAGAAGAGTAGAGAAAAATGTTAAATATATTGAAAAAAATATGTTAAATTGTTTGAAATGGTGGGAAGGAAAGGACATAAAAATGACATTATGAAATAAAAAATGCTTTCCTTCTTATAGTTTTTTTTTTTTTCCTCATTGACAATTGCATCCAATTTTTTTTTTTCAACAAATAGAAAACGCATAAAACAGAAAAAATCAATTGTCCTAGATATGTCCATTGGTACATCATCTAAAAGATCTAGAGTTTGGATTCTCTCTTGTCTTAATATATATTGGGCCCTAGTGAGTTACTCAAACAATACCATTTCATATTTTTATGACAACGGAATACGATTTGATTTTAGTGCTACTTTCAAACGACATCGTTTCAGGTGTGATTTTTGTTGTTTGACGACAATTGTTTCTTTTTTGTTTACAAGAAACCTTATTATGAATATAACAGTTTCCTTATAAGATACAAGTTAGCCAGCAAAGAATCTGAACTTCTAAGAAACTTTATTTCTTAAAATTTTTTCAGGTATTTTTCTTAACATCGATTTTTCCTTCGAGTTTTACATATTTTTCCATTTTGCTTAGATATATTCAAATGTATAAAGATATATTATTGCTTATATGTCATTGTTTTTCTTAATAATATTCATGTTCCTTTGCTTAATGAATCGTTTAATAAATTACTTTAATTATGAATTATATTTTTATAGGAGTAACTAATGCATACAAATTTTACTCTTAAGCTTGGTCTTGAGTTTCATAACCTATATGATGCATGGGGTTTAATTATAGTTTGATAAAATTGGAGTTGAGTTTGACAATTATTTATTAGACTAATTTTTTTAAAATATTGTTTGACGGTGTATCTGTTCACCTTTAAATTTCGTTTATTCATGTTTATGGACAAAATTTTGTGAAAAGTTTTAAAATTTCTTTATGTATAATTGAACCCTTTTTTATGTTTAATATATTTATACAATATTAAAATTTAAAAAAAGTAATTATAATTTGATTGAACCAACAATCACGTACATTCACCTTATCATCCTTAAAGCAACACATCAAGTGGTTGAACCTTTAACATTTAAGAGTATTGGCTTCAAAAAGTGAGAAGATCAGAAAAAAGGAAGAATAAATATTTAAAGAGTTCAATTGATAAATTAAAACATAAAAGGAAAAAAAAAATGAAACTTTCATAACTATCAATTGGGCCTGACGATGTTGAAGGCCCAGGTTGAAGGATGGTGTAATAGAATTGGAGTGATGTGTTAGTGCGGAGTGAAGATTGTAACTGAAAAAGGAAAGAGAGGGTTGAATGGAGAAGAAGCTCACTCTGGTTCAGACCATTGCTACTGCAGGCGTGTTCTCCGCCATTTCATTCTGGTAATCCAATTCAAATTCATTCTCACTCACTCCTAATTCTGTTGTAACCACTTTTCTCATATTCCTCCTCTCAGGTATGGCTTCATGTTTGGCAGAGAATCGTCTCGCAAAGAGCTCTCTCAACTAATCGAAGATCTCCGACGCGGAAACCCTCCATCTTCCTCTTCCTCACATTCTTGATTTGATTAAGCTATTTTTTTTTTTTTCAATTCAATTTCAGTAATTACGCTCTATGTCTCTTGTAAACTCACTCATTTTCCCTAACAATTTTGTAATCTAGTGGTTTGGGTTGGGGTTGCTTCTCAATCCTTCAATCTGCACAAACAGCTGCACCTTTCCTTATATATTACGCTGTTCAATCATCTCTATCCCCACTGTTTCAGAGAATCAGGTAAAAAAAGTGCCTGGACTCATTCGTTTTATAGTTTTTGTTGAATCCCTTCGCTTACTCGTAGTTTGACTCGGTTGTTTACCTAATGCTTTGTTTCATGTTTTCTATTTTATTGCGGTTGTATGAGAGAGAAAGAGATGCGAATTTATTATGCATGGATTTCTTATAGTTAGTTATATTAGAAACAATGTTTCTTTGTTTCCAGGAAGGACCATATCCTCTTCGTTAAGAACACCAAAGATCTAAATCTCAACAAAATATGTATTACTCCATTTAAACCTTAGTTTAATTAATGTTTTAGAGAGCAAACTACTTTACAACATTGGTTGGTGCAGTTTTTAACTTACCATGACGGAGATGGATTATCTGATGCGAGATTTTCAGGTGACTACCTGTTAAAATACACAATACCTGTTAAAATTTGCTAAAATCCAGAAGAGAAAGATAGATGCAAAATTTCCACTAAGTAACGTCGTGTAAATTAAACTTTACTGGAATTTGTCTTTGGACTAATCTGACATCTTCCAAAATTGTTGATAAACCTCTTGCCATTTTACTGGTTTCTTTTTGGCAGAATGTTATTTTTGTTGCAAAGTTGTCACTGATTGAATATTGAAACCCAACAGTAATTTTCAAATAATGTTGGTAGATTTTTCTCTTTCAATTTACTTACTTACACTGATATTAAAGAATGAGAGAAACCAAGCATTAGTGTGTTTTTGGGCATTAATTAATCAAATTAGAAGTGACAAACAGAGCATAGAGAGACAATATCAGTATTATTGGGTTTATAACGTAAGCAGACTAAGTATTTTTCTCCGTTGTAGTTGGAGTTATATACATTAGCATGAAATAAAATAATATCTTCTGGATCATCTCAGGTGTTGGCATGGTATATGCCAGAGTTCTATCTCATTTTTCCTCTTTTTCTATAAAAAATATATGTTGCTTTAAACTATACACCAAGATGCCTGAGCTTGCTATTTTATACGTTTACACAAGAACAGCCTCTTGTGTGCGCTTCTCCTGTGTTGATTTGATGTGCCCAACATAAAGATCACTCCCATGGGAATCAGATGCCGGAAGTCTCTCTCTCCTACCACCTTCAGACATGCTTCTTACAAAATCCACCAGGTGCCGCCAGTTATCACCTTCAAACAACCTCTTGTTCATTCTTAGATAAGTGAATGCTGCCAATCCGTTGCCTGATTCGGATTTACTTGTTGATAGAACTTGAGCATATGCATCTGCATCATATCTCTCCAATGCGTTTTCTCCAGCAAGTTCTGCTCTGGCCGTTGTTGTTGCCATCTTCACCTGCTGAACCAACCCTTCAGGTGAGCAGTTAGCAAAGTCAGGCTGCTCTCTGTCTTTCATTTCCATGCAGGTGAAATTGAAGACAACTCCATGTTTTGCCAGCATTCTGGCTATGGGCATATACCCATCGTTATTCCGCGTGTTATAGTAGCCAGCAGTTAGTTCAGCTGCGTGTGACCTTGCTCTGTAGTGCCAATGGATTCCAGCAACTTTCCCTGATAGTTTGACCCCTGATGTATCGAATATTCCTTTGGCTGATACGAGAATCTTCTCACCATGTTCTAGCAATTTACCAGAGTACCATTCTAGAAAGAACCGTCCATATTCAGTGTTCCATGTCCCTTCCCTTCTGAAAAATCCGGTATCCTCAGGAAATTGATTGTACTGGCCAGAGTCATGGGGTCCACCTCCTCCCCATTCTTTCTTTCCAATGGCTTCGGCTGCTGCTGCCAAGGACGCTTTCATATACTGCAAGACAAACAAGTCATTTTAGTCCCTAGATATTTTTCAAATTTTTCTATCTTAAGGGTAATATCCTCGTGATAAGTTAATAGGGACCAATGGTTACGAAACCTTATCAATACATTCATGCTTTTGGATTAATGTACAAAAGAAGTTTAAATCAATGCCTATTTTTAATACCTTGTCATAACATTGGAATTCTCCAATTCCGGGAAACCTCCAAGTTCCATTTGTTTCTGGATATGATGGATATCTCAGTTCTCCACATGGACCCATGCCAACTTGTATTTCCTGCAAAAGTATTGATCTTATATATTCAAATTTCGTTCAATGCAGAGATGGGAAAAAAGACAGTGAAAATTGCAACGTATCAAGCACCAAATTCCCCTTGTTACGTCTATTAAGCCTTAATTATGTGAAAAGTCTTTAACTAAAGCAACCCGGATAGGCCCCAAATGTTTTCAAGTTTACACCGTTGTTATTCTCAGACTCTCTTTCAATAAGATTCTATGTAAATATTTATAACAGAAAAAGAAAGAAAGAAGTTTTTCTCGTAATGTTAAAATTGCCATAAGCGAATGATTTAACTGGTCAAAAATATAATTTTAACTCGGGCAATTTTAATTTATGGTGGATTATCCTTTTTCTTTCTTTCTATAAGTTCTCGTAAGACTCGAAACAAATCTTAATCACATCACGCTCACTTCTAAGTCAACTTAATTGTAAATCTCTGTATGTTGCCTGTCTCCGAAATTGTTGCACATGGATGACGCATTTTAGGGAATGGTAACACAGTTTTATAATTTCTGTATTCTATATTATCAGTGTTTATTTGTTAAGTGTAATAGTTCGGAGCATTAGTTACTGAATTACTTACCACGATAACACTGCCTAAGTAATCTTGGAATCTGTCACGAAAGCTTCTCATGTAGTCTGCGTACACTTGGAGGGGAGTCCTTCCTCCTAGAATAGGAACTGCATCACAGCCTAATGAGATGTACTCAGGATTCCTCCTCCCTGATCTGTCTGTGTAAACCAGGTCAGGGTTCTTGCTGATTTCTTCCTGCACCCATGGAGGTAGAGGAATGCTGAAAAATAAAATGCAACACAAAGATAATTGTCACACAATGTTTCTCACCCGTAACAGAGTCAATTAGCTCATATCATTATCATCTAGTATAGTTCAGATTTGAGAATGTAACAGTAACAGTAGTGTTTCCTTTTATTTAACCTTGAAATGTTTTGCTTTCTTGTCACTGACTGTTTCTCCATAGCACGGAATAATTAAAATAAATTTAAAAACTATTACGCGCTTGCTTGATTTTAAAACATAAATTTACAACTAGGGGCAAGCAAAAAAGAAAAAAGAACTTTCAAAAGTAACATATAAAAGCAATATGTCTGGTACCTGCAAGTGTCTCCAACATTTCCCCCACACTGATGGAAAGACATGACAACTTGAAGCTTCAAACCATGCATTTGAACCATCTTCACAAGCTCGGCATAGGGTTCCCAGTTGTACTTCAAAGGCCCGTCCTTTTCCACCAAACCCCACCACGCATCAACCATTACGCCTTCGACTCCTGCACTCTTCAGGGCCATCAAACTTGCATTCATTGCTCTAGGCTTATTCAAGCTTCCTCCCATTGTTACAGTGTCTAGTGGCAGCATCACATACACGGGTACTCTCTTCGAATCACTGTGACTATGAGCCACCGAAGGAGCATGCACCTTCTCCCATTTTTCCTTTCTCCTTGCTTCATGGTGTGCTTCTTGCACAGAATTTTTCACTCGGAGACGGAACGATGGTTTAAGTTTTGCAAAACTAACTATCGCAGGGACATCATCAGAAGTTTTAAGGATTTTGGTTTCCTTCTGATTAATAAAAGAAATTGAAGAACGAAGGGTAAGAGCCATATTTTGAAGGATAAGTAGGAACTACTGAGGAATGTGAGGGTGTATTTATAAGAATGAAGTCGGGTTGGGGGAATTGAAGTTGACAACGTTGGTGGGCTCTAATTGAAAAGTGGAAAAAGTGCAAAAAATCAAAACTAGTCTGTTCTGTTTGAACCTAGCTTACGTGTTTCCACCTCTTCCAATCTTATCTAACTCAAACGTATGAGCCTCAGTTTTTAGCTGTTTTTTATTACGTGTTTCCCTATGTGCATGCTGTTTGGACCATGTGACCGTGTTGGTCACAGTTTCGTTGTTTGATTTTTCATTCGTGAATTTTTTGAAGACAATAGGCTTATATCTATGGTAAATTGCATGTAAAAATTATAGCAAAGGTCCTGGTAAAGAGAATTAAAAGAGTGTTCCTTTATTCATGGATAATAAATTTGGTGCATAGAGTATTGATGGCTAATCAAAATGGTAGATGTTAGAAAATTAAAAAGGTATTTAGTGTTTAACATATATTGTGAGAAAATATCATTATGTAGCTTCGGGGTTCTTATTTATTTACGTTTTTTAGTATCATGTAAAAGTCAAAACATTAAAAATTTTCCAATACATTATGATAAAAAAAATTAATTATATGTTAAATATATACATTAATAACAATTATAATAATAAAGTTAAAATCAATATTGTTATTATTCTCATAATAGCAAAAATATTACTATTAATAATATTTTATATTTTTTTAGTAATAATAATTATAACTAGTATTATTGTAATGAAATTGAAATTGTATAAAGAAATAAAACTTCAATAATATTATAATTAATTTTTAATTAATATGCTCATAATTTTTTATATAAAGATTATCAATATTAATTTTATTATTATAATTACTATAATTAATATATTATTATAAAAATATTTATTAGTATAAAAATATTATAAAATTAATATAATTAAATATTGGTTCTTGTGATTATAATAATAAAATTACTATTAACAATATTATTAATTAGTTATAATTATCATAATTAATATACTATTACAAAAAAAATCTAAAATAGTAATATAATAACTGTGATAATAATAATAATATATTATTATTATATTATTATTATTAAGAATAATTTTATAATTGTAAAAATAATATTGTTTTTATATTAATATTCCTTATAATAAATTTATAATTGTTATAGTTAATATATAATTATTTTTTAAAATAATATATTTTAATTTGAAAAATGTTAAGAAATAAATAAAATAGTAGAGGCTATAAGAGAGGAAAAAAAAAAGAAGAAAAGAGAAAATTTTCAAAGAAGCATCATTATTTTTTTTCCTTCATTATCAAGATACAATGAATGCTTAATTATTTATTTGTTTTCCTTTTCTGCTACATTGACATATTGGTTGGTCCGATAATTGGTGAGTGGTTTTGTATTTCTGCCATAAGACAAACCCCACCGGGTGAACTAGCTTGTCACTGCTTTCTGCCTTCTGCCTTTTCCTGCAAACTGGGTTTTCGTGGATGAAAATGTCTCATAATTTCAATATTTTCTTGGTTCTGCTTCACCTTCTTCAGGATAAGAAATGTTGAATGCTCCTTTTGTTGTGAAAACATGTGGTTCAGAGCAAGTCTTTGGTTTCATTAGTCTTGGACCGTTCTTTCCGCGTGTTTATGATAACTATTCTCAATTTTTTCATATCATTTTAGATTTAACATGTGTTTGAGTGATGTACATTAATAGAATTTCAATGCTGACCAATAATGCATAGCCTTTGAAAGTGGATGAGATGTAATATTTGTCATGTGGTAACAATTTCCCGAAGACCTACCACAGACTTTTAATTATTTGGCTTCATGAAGTTCAAAATATGAGGCCTGGCAGGAAGAATTAAATGCTAATGAGATTCTCCATTTGTTAATATGTTGCACTTTTCTGGATTACTAGCTGTGTCCTACGTTCGGTGTCAGATGAGACAGAACAAAACAATGTTTTGAAAGGAATAAACAAAGAGAGAAACAATAAATTCCATTGGTTATATGCTGAAGGAAAAAAATGAAATGAGTGTTTGTATTATCTGTGGTCAAATTTATACGTATTCGGCAATTTTCAAATCGCTTCATGTTTTATGTCCATAAGTTAGTGAGACATTTGGTGTAGAATTGGCTAATAAGGTATTGGCAATATTCAAAAGCTAGCAGTGTTTGCCTAATGATTTTTGGGACCAGAAACAAACAAAATCACTGCTAATAAATTTCCCATAATGGTCCTCCTAATACTTTCATTCCCATAAGTAATAGCATAGTACTTGATTAATATAATAACTTCCCAAATTAAAGATATTATTAGAGGCTAGACTTACATGTTAGGAAGAACTTGGTTAACAAATGTATATTGTCGGGTATGCATCTGCATCAGATGGAACGTGGAAGCATTCAAGTTTGATTTGAAAATCGAGCAAGTTGATCTTGTTTCAGAAAGATGATTCGGAATCTTCCAAAATGCTTGATTTTTGATATTTTGTACTCTCCTGTGAAGGGTTATTGAGATGAGCTGTGTGCACGTAATTCACACGACAAAATTAGTGGAGGAAATAGAATCTTATCTTTACGTTTGTCACATTTGCTATCTCAACTGAAACAATATTAGATGGAAAAAAATTTGATTAATCAATGACCAAGTGAAAAGGGACATGCAAACAAGTTAGACTTAATTCTTACGTAAGAAGTTAGCATTTTAAGATATGGAAATCAACATAACATGACAGAAGCCATCGATGTTTGATTTGAACATTGTTTTTTTAGCACTAGCTTCTCAGGGAGTAAGAAAAAAAGACAGCTTTCTAAAATCCCTCGTGGTGAAATTCACTGATTTCATAAGATTTCTATCCGAAGTTGTCCAAAAGGAAGGGAATCTCTCACTTTCAGAGCAAGGCATTTCAGTCTTACTTTTGGATGGACAAGTAGGAACCATTCTGATTGGTGATGAAGCTAACAAGTGCAGTTCAAATTTAAATGCTAAATGCTGTTTATGGTTGTGAACAGGTGGAACCTAACTTTTTGGTCCATATAATCAGTCCCTTTCTTCAAGAGACTTGGCAGAAGTTTATGCAGTTCCTACATAAGAAGGTAAATTTTTATTTTTCTTCTTATAAAGTAAAGATGGACAGTAGTGAAAATTTTGGAACTAGAAAATTCACCTAAATATTTGGAATTTTCAGAACTTAGCATGAACTTATGTGTAAAATGTAAGGTGGAACACTTTTCAAAAATATCTAAAGACCTTCTAGATATTTTCGTAAGACATGGTACGTCAATAATATCTAGGAAATTGAGATATCTTATGAAAATATCCAGTTCATACATGTATCCAATAAATATCTCAATGTATCATGCATATATCCCCCTCTAAACTTACTCAAGCCAGCACAATCTGAGAAGTTAATAAATAACACGTAATAGCATATTGTTAAGGGCTGAATGAAATAAAATAGTTCTACAATAATGTATGTAGTACTGTAAATATTGTGCTACCTTGTACTACTTGATCTAATTGGAATTGGTGCCTTTACAGACATGAACTATAAGTTGTCATACGTAAAACAAACATTTCATTAGGAACACATATTATCATTGCTGGAAACTGAAAACTCAAGAATCTGCAATAGGGAAAACAGATCCAATCTTATCGCCAAAACGATAGCACTTGATATTAATTGCATATGGACCGAGCTGGATGTGGTTTTCCTCCCTACCGACATAGAAACACAGGGTATACAAAGCAATTTCAAATTCAGGGCTCACTCCAACCAAAGTGCTTGATACAGATTTCAGAACACCATTCCATTCAAACTGAATAGTCAGAAGCTGGGATTCCGAGTCAGGCTGCAAGTTATGGCCGCAGAGAGCATTAAAAAGTGAGGCGGTTACAGCATAAAGGATAACAAATGTTTACCAACAAACCAACATAACCAAGCTTAGTAAAAGATATTTTTTGTGTGATGAAACAGAAACATGAATTAAAGGCTTAAATTGTTCTAGGAAAACACTAGTTGCTGTTGAAAAATATTTTCAACATGCTTTGATGTCTACCTAATGATGAATTTATTGCTTTCATGTGATTGGTTCACCAAAACTTTTATTTCTCTGCTTGGATTATTGCCAATAAAATAAGCTTAACAAATAGTTACTCACAATTTGTCCCCGTCGACGGGGAAAAATATAGCCCTGATAATCAACTCTCCCTTTTTCTTCTTCAAGGTAAAACTGCCAAAATACATCAACATGTAAGAAAAAGTCACTAATTACAAGCTCAAATTACAAATTAAAGAAACAAAAATATATCCTCGCAGGCTTCATCTACTTATCAGATTAATGACTTCACAGATAGCAAGAAAAAAAATACTTAATTATCGGCAAAAATATAATAAAAAAGAAATTGGCAGGTCTGAATAAGTATTTATAGTTACAGCTTGTCATTGGGCAAACTATTATTGACTATAAAAGACTTGCAAAGTATTCTTGGCAATTCCAACTGTTGAAGTTATTCATCAAGGAATAACACTATATTGCGCAACAGTAAACTAATCCACAATAATACAATATTGGCTTGTCAATGAGACTGGTAATGTCAGAATAATGGTAGAAAAGAGCACCAAATATGATTTCCAATATTATAAAGTGGTGCTCCTTCAATTTGGCATGAATATGAACAGATAAACAGATATTAGATATAGAAACAGGCAGAAGAAAAATATGAGGTCAAACCTGCAGCCAGTTATGGAAGCCAGAAACTTCTCCACATTGTTTGATTTCTCCAACAAAAACATGTTCAAAAGCAGAAGAGGAGCCAGAAGTGCCACCACGGCCATAAAGGTCAAACCACAGATTGGTCATCATTCTTTTGAAATCTTGGTAACTCCCTGATGCAATTCCCTTGGATGCAAGATACTTGTAAAGATATTTAATCGGTGCTGTTCTACTGATTTCTTCTATGAAAGAAGCTTGCTCTTGTCTCTCTTCAGATGTGACTACTTCCTTAGACCCTTGATGTGGATTGTAATTATCTAAAAGTGAGAGAAACCGAGCAAATGTAGGCTTTCTGAATACATCATCACTAACCCAAGTAAACAAGTTCCCCTGTGCCATATCTTCCTTTTGGTAAGCCTTTTTCCCTTCACCACAGTCAATTTCATAGTCTTTGCCAGGTATCAACCGATTTAAATCAAGATCCCAGAGTTTATCACAAGCTCTTGCTAGATCAGCAAGTTCATCTTGTGAGGGCTCCAAACTAGCACCAACTTCAGCTTCATTAGAGTATTCTTGCTCATCAGAAGGTCGTTTGAAGCTCTGCCAATTTTCCTTCGGAACCTACATCAACTTGGCAAGATCCATCATTCGGATTCAGACAGGGATGAAGCATAAAACATTCAGAACTTGTTAGATCACAAATTCAGTAACAAAGTTAACATACAGTAGAATTCAAAGAAGAATACCTCCAACAATAATATCAACAAGATACAAATTAAAACGATACAAAACACTGAAAAAGCCGCATAAGCTTCTATATTAGACATATTGATGAAAATTCAAAGACAAACCTTGTGTGTCCGCCTTTGAGGTTTGCCAACTGTCTGCCATCCATCTTGATCTCCATCCACCTGTAAAAAATAAAAAACGAGTCTCACCTTAATAGTTCAATTCAATTTAATAGAAAAAAAAAATGCTTCTATTGTATACGCATCACTTGGAAAGAAGGCAAAGCCTATCCATTGTCCAAACTTCCTCAAAATGTTCAATGTTACCATACTCTCTCTCATGAAGCCACATTCTCAACTACCCAATTCAGTGGAACATATATCTTGTTATTTGAAGAAGAAGAAGAAAAATCTTCCAGTGTCTTTCTCCAAAAACAATCTTAAACTGTATCCAGACAGAGAGATAGATCTAAATGAAAGCAAGTGCCAGCAGGATGACCATAAGAGAAGCACAAGCTATGCAGCACCAAAATGTAACAAATCTGATAGCACAATCTTTAAAATTTAAAAGATTTAGCGACGATCTCTTGAGATATTCAAACACATCATTTATAAACTTTAAAGCTAAGACCAGCCAAGCCATAACTATCTATGTTCAAAGTGTTAATATTACAAAGTTTCTACGAGAGGAGGGGTTACCCTGTGGCCAGTGTTAAAATTTTGAGATTGGGTCTTCTCATGCTGAGGAGGGTATTGTTCCTGGATAGAGAATAAGAGTGGTTATATGAAGGGGCTACATGTGAGAAGAGTATGGTATTGTATTTAAGAACAGAGGAGAAGTGATTGGCATTCACCTGATGAGGCCTGTTGGAAGCTCTATAACTGTGACCATCCTCTTCCCACCGTTCTTCCTATAACAATCATAACATTAACACACGAGTAAGATTACAAAATTTTGGGGGGTTGAGAATAAAGATGAAGAAATGTGACCTTTTGGGGTGAGTTGGACCATTGTGTCTGTGGCTGGTGGTGCTGCTGCTGCCGATGGTGTTGAGGACGAGGGTGATCCTACAAAAATAAAGATTGAAATTTGATATTACGTGATCCTGAAAAAATAAAACTTGAAAAATGGGAATGAATGTTGAATTGGCATAGTCTAAAAGGAAACCTGATCCTGATCGCCGGAGACAAGGTCGGCCCAGGAACATTCACCGTGTTCCTCTCGGCGATCGTTGTGATCGGCGCCACCGAGAGCGACATCGACCAAGCCCTTGATGAGACCATCCATGGTGATGTTGAGGTTGAGGAAATGGATAACGAGAGAATGAATCTGAGATGAGTTGGTTGGATAAGACAATTTTAGTTTAGAGTGACAGTGGCGGGTAATAATGTCAGTAATAATAAGAAGGAGAAGAAGAAGAAATAAAACATTTTTTTTTCTAAACAACTAAATAAAATACTTTTAATTATAATTTTGTCCGTAAAATTTGAAATGATTTTTTTAGTTCTTTAAATTTATTTTTTAATAACATGCATTTTAGTTATTTCAGTTTAGTAATTTGATATTTTTAAAATTTTGAAAGAGAAAGACTTTTTTAAAAATCTGAGAAAGTGATAAAAAACAAAATGTGACTAGGATTATCTAAAGACTAAACCTAAAATCCTAAATAAAAACCAAATTATTGGTATTAAAGCATGATTAAGGGAAATAAAATGAGATGGGATGAGAGAAGATACATAATTATTGTTTTCTTGACTTGCCCACATGGATTAGTGGAAGTGGTGGAGATCTAATGTGATGAGATGAAAGTCAAAAGGCATATTCAGTTACGTGAGATGAGATTATATAATTTCTTCTTTCATAAATAAAAATATCAAAGGTCATCAGGGTGATAAATGATGCCAAAAATAAATAGAAAAATCAAAGAGAAAGATAAAAGAAGATGGGGAATTAAATGCAAGTATGAAAAAATCATGAGGTTTAATTTTTTTATATAAATGAAAAATGTAATAAAAGTTTAAGGGTGATGGTGATGCGCCAACGAACTCTATAAAGTTGTTTCACCATCAATTATTCACATATCATTATACACAAGCTTTGAAACTTTTTTTTTTTTTTTTTTTAAAAATCCGTAAATGTATTATTTTTAACAATTCTGTTTTGGATAATATTATAACAAAATTACATTATCGGCATAAAGCATTTTTTT
>Ga0099824_1001712_pt1 | contig 31395 bp, 8 predicted proteins | sample SiratrowhiteBW_FD_76837 | JGI IMG/M metagenome (GOLD analysis project Ga0099824, IMG submission 76837) | Root nodule microbial communities of legume samples collected from California, USA - Siratro white BW | ecosystem: Host-associated > Plants > Roots > Nodule | place: USA: California... | reverse complement strand
ATTAATGCACTACCTACCTCCACTACTTCTACTTTGCACTTCTCCCTCCATAAAAAAAAAAAAAAACACACACATATATATATATATAATATATATATACCCGAAATTATAGGTTATTTATATTAAATATATTATATATTATATGCTTTATATTTCTCATATTTTATTCATATATATTATACTTCATATATTATATAATAATATATGTTTACAATCTAATCTTTCAGATTTTTAATCAACTTCAACACTCACAACAAAACTTTTTTTTCTGTTTTGGCATTTTCATTATTCATTATCCAAAGACCCTCTTCTTCCTTTTTCCGTTCATACACTAATATGTTATTTACTTTTTTGTCTGTAACAAAACAGAACTGAACAATAGATAAAACATATTACAAAGAGATGTTATTGGAAGTATTAAATATATGAAGTAATCCTAAATTATAATTTAATCAATTATTTTTTCTACAAAATATTTAATGGTGTATAATTTTTCCGGGGACGAGGGAGAAGCTCTTTCTCTAAGAAATACAAACAAAGAATGATAAAGTCATCGTGACTGTTGTGACATTAGCATTGTGCATTTCCACTTTTTTTTTTTTTTTACTGAGAATGCACCCTCATGCATGACTTGTTACAGAGATGCCTCATAGCATTTTAATAGAATCCTTTGATGGTTGAGCGTTTGAATTTCGTATTAAAAAGGGACGTTGACACTGGATTTATTACTCTAGTTATTTTCTTTCGTTGTCTTGCTTGAGCATTTGGCTATATGGAGTGTTGTAAATATGGTGTGTTGTTGCTTTGTGCGAGTTTAGGTATTATTGTTGTTGTGTGAGGCAAAGTTGCGGTGGTTTGAAGAATGATGGTGTGTGGTTTGAAGAATGATGGTGTAACATGGGCTCAAGTTAGATAAGGAGGTAAAATTTGTGCTGTGATTGTTATGGATGTAATTATAGGATTTGAAGAAACACCATGAAAGCATGTTTGGTACTCGGTGTAGGGAGTGTGGATTGTTGGAGTCTTTCTGAACCTTCGGAAAATTGCGAATATGGAATAATAAAGCACTTGGACATAATGGAAGGATTGTTGAAGGATCCAAACAAAGAATATAGGCAATATCTATTGGAATTGCATGGAAAATATCTGAAGATGTATTGATGGATATGGTCTCAAGGAAGTCTTATGGAAGTTTTGTATTTTTAGTTTTTAACTCTTTCATTTACTTAACTAAGTTTGCTCTGTCTCGGTGGTGAGATTAAGTATAGTGTAAGGGTAATTTTTTTTTAGGTAATTATTTGTACGGTGAGTTGGAACACATCTTAAGTGTCTTAATTTATTATATTAATGACATTTAAAAAAATATTTATAATTTTTCATACGTAATGGATTATGCGACGTAGATACTCTATTATGACATTGAGTTTTTTATTTTTGGCTAATATGTAAGCTTTGTTTGCATTGGTTAATGTTTACATGCTTTTTTTATTTGATTAGAAGGACATGGCGATGTTGATCTTAGTTATTATTTTTTGTGAGCTTGACGTGCTTAGTGAGCTTGGTGTGTTGTTTTTGGTGTGCTGCTTATAGTGATCTTGGTGTAACCTCGATGGTTTAGTGGTGGCTGGATGAGAAGCATGGGCTTAGAAGAGGTAAGGTTTCATGTTAAAGAAAAAATTGATAATCTATTATCATTGTCCATCCTATTTGATTATGTATAGAAAACTCAAAGGATTATATGAATTACATATATAATCGATTATGTGTAGATTTTTTAAAATATAATCGATTATCCAAACACACATTTTTCTATTGTGTACAAGTTTCATACATAACCGATTATGCGACATAGATAATCGATTATAACATTGTTTTTTTTTTTTTTATTTTGGCTTATCTATAAGCTTTGTTCGCATTGGTTGATGTGTATATGTTTGTGTAAGTTAATTTGAAGGACGAGAAGTTTTTCTTGACAATCTTGGAGTAGTGTTCTTGGCGAGCTTGATACATTGTTCTTAATGTGTTCATGGTGATTTCGATGATTGTGATTGATTAATTTTTAAGATTTTCACAAATAAGTTTTATATAAATTATATGTGCATAGTGCTACATGAAATAAAATTGTTATATTTGAAAAAATTGAATTAAAGAGTTGATAAATATAAAATAATAAACTGAAATATATGTGTGCAAATATGGAAAAAAATGTTATATTCTTAATTTTAATTTCGTTGTACATAAAATAATTTGTTTATGCAAAATTTGATGTAAAAATGCAATGATAAAGTTAAATAGTAGTTTGGAAGAATGGTTTTATTTAATTATTAATTTAATATTTTAAATCATTCAAATTTTAAAGTATTTTTTGACTTTTATTTTTATAATAAGTAAGGAATTTTAATAATATATTATGGTGTAGGTTTTACTTAAGATATTTATTTATTTAGGAATTTGATCAATTCAACAATTTTATTTATTTTTCATATACATGATGTAAGACTTAAGTGGATTATTAAATTGTTATTCTTTCTTTCTGAGGGAGATGTCCTTTGTTTTCATGAAAAAATATTGACCAACTCAAAATATACTTGTAATTTGTAATTCTGACATGAAATTCATATATATTTTAATTAGGTAGAAAGGAACAATATCTGATTAAAGAATTTTAAAGGATACACTCACGGTGAGTTTAAGTTTAAGCTCTTTTAGTGTATTTTATGTAAAGTGTGGCAATTGCAGATTATAACACCACATAGTGGTGTTAGGTACCATATTTAAAAATATTTCTAGGTAGGTCCATATAATCTTAAAGAGTTTAATTATCATCATTTGTCGCTTCAAAAATATAATTAAAAGAATATTTGAAATTTTGAAGAAATAACTTTTAATTATAGCAATTAAAATGAAATTACATTATCTATTTCAAAACAATGACAAATATAATTCTAATATGTTGTATTCTTTATAACGTCCAGAACGAATCAAGTGTTATTTAATTAAAGTGATCAATATATTATACTTGACACACCTATTAGATTTATTAATATATTTATATTTCATATTTTTTCCCTCAATATAATTTTTTCAGAAGGTACTTTGAATGATAGTGTTAGAAAATTCGAACATTTAGGAAACAACCTTCTAAAAGTATTAAAAGAAATCAACATTTCGAAAGGTGCTTTTAAGAGAAAAGTATTTTAAAAATATAAAATAGAAATATATTGTTAAGCATGTGAGGTATAAATAATACTTGTATTTGTAGAGTGAGATGACTACATTGAGGATTCCTCTCGTCAATTGGACCAAGCTTAATGTGGGCCTTATAACAAAGTTTAATTTTTCATGTATTCTTCATTCTTAACCTGGACCCTTACAATTTGGTGAAATAATTGAATTGTTTCGTCCACTTGTTCCTCATTGCATCTCACCAACATTGCCACAACCATTGTTGCTACCACTATAAAAGAAGAAGAAGAGAAAAAAAGGAGAATGCTACAAAAATATTAATTGTTCTGGAAAACTCTTTACTGTGTTACAAGAAGCTTGTTCCAGAAAATTCATATTGAAAAATGCATTTTCAAAAAGTATTACATACGTTTTGGGAAGTTTGTTTTGGAAATCCTATTTCAAAAAGCTTGATGCAAAATGTATTCCATACATTTCAAAAATCTTGTTTTGGAAATTTTATTTTATTCAAGACAATGTGTTCTGAAAACTATGTCATAAATTCTAAAAAGTGCATTATGGAAAAATTTATAGAACAGATAATCTCGAAGTCTCATAAAAAAAAGGGTAAAATAGTCATGAAAATTGTAGGAATGTAGATTCATATCGAGGGAGTGTAGGAAGCAACTGCTAATTTCGTTTTGGGAAGAAGGCCCATAATAACATTTGTTGGATCTATTCCTATACGGGGCCCATCATAAACGAACCCTAAACCCTATTTATGTAATTGCATAATCAATAACCCTTTTGCCTTCTTCACTCCAAATCGCGCATTCTGCTGCTCCATACTTGCATTCCGGCGCAAAAATGAAGGTCATCGCCGCCTATCTGCTCGCCGTATTGGGAGGCAACGCTGCCCCTTCCGCCGATGACTTGAGGCTCATCCTTGGATCTGGTACAACCTTTTTTCCTTCCTATTATTTTCTTCAGATTTGTTTTAGGTGATATATTGTAAAATTTCTTCCGATTTGAATTTTGCGTTGAATTGCCGATGTACAGTTGGAGCAGACGCGAATGACGGCAATATCAGTAACTTCTTGTCCGAAGTCAAGGGCAAGAACATCGAGGAGCTTATCGCCGCAGGTAGGGAAAAGTTGGCCTCAGTGCCTTCCGGCGGTGGCGCCGCCGTTTCCGTGACCGCCGCCCCCGGAGGTGGAGCTTCTGCTCCGGCAGCCGCCGAATCGAAGAAGGAGGAAAAGGTGGAAGAGAAGGAGGAATCTGATGACGTAAGATTTTCTTTATTGTGCTTTTTTTTTTTTTAACCTGGTGTAACAGTTATAGTTTGTCAGGTTTAAATGGAGGACAATTATGCCAATGCCACTTACGTAATTTTTAATTAAATTTTTTTTGTTAGAGATGTATCTGATTATTATTGTTATTGCTTTTGTTTTGCGATGCAGGATATGGGCTTCAGTCTCTTTGATTAATTGGTAGGCTTCTCGACCTGTGTTTGTATCATATTATCGACTTAGAGTTACGTAGCTTTGTCATTTTTTTTCTTCTTAAAAGTAATATTCAAGCCAATGAATTGTGTGGTTGAAATATTTGGGCTATATATTGATAATGTTGTTGAATTTTCTTCCGTGAATTTCTTTGATATATTTTATCCTTCATTTACTTTCTTTTATTAGAATTCAGTATGTGTCTAGCCACTGGAATTAAAGGTCATATGATAAAAATTTGCGATCAAGATACATTGCTGCGTATAATGATACTACAGAGTGCTTGATAATTGCACTAGTTTTTGTGCTGTCATCAGTAAAACCAATCCTTCTTTTTTATCTTTCCTTCTCTATATGGAAGGAGTTATTGATATTTGTTTGCTAGTTTTCAGTGTTTTTACCTTCACTGCTATTACTAAAATAAAATCCTATATTTCAAAGGAGATCTACCCTCTACTAGTCCCTCATCTCTATATTCTACAATGACTCCCTCGTTAAACCTGTTGTCCCAAAGGCTTTAGTGACTCTGGAATATTGGCTCCAAATATCAGTGTTTCAGCTGCATTGTCGACCCAGAGACATGCTCAAAAAGAGGCTTATGATGAATTAACACAACAAGTAACAAAACAATTTTAATTTTAAGTATATTTACGGAGAGAACTAGCCATACTTTTTTTCCATATGAGATTATAGTTGATTTAAGATTGAATTTTTCCGCTTGCAAACCTTCCTATGGGATTCAAATTATTTTGTGAACATCTGTATTTGTTTTTACTTTAACATATCGTGCACAAACAGGTTAAATGGGTTAGAGATATTTCCAATTTGGGATCTCTTTGTAGTTTCCATTTTAGGGTGAGCGTCACATTTTTGTCGAATATCAGTGAATGTGAAACTCTAGTTTACGATAATTTCACGTGTCCCTAAAGAACTGAAAGTGGTATGAAATGTTTTTGGCTATTATAATTTCACGAACTGAAAGTGGTAACAATTATTTGGACTATCAAAGATTGGGACTCTTTAATGAAGTGAGGGATTGCTTGAGCATGAGAAATGTAAACGAGTCAAAAACTAAAAAAGGCTGACAATTTGCTTTCTGCACCCCATCAATTTTCACCTGCATCCTATCATTTTCCAAAAATATCAAAATTACTCTTTTCATTTTTATTTTAAGGGAAGAGCTCCAATGTGTCTAGGATGTTTCTGGAAACTTAAAAATTTTACATTATGCAAATCTTATTTCAGAATAAGTCAAATTTTAATTGAGTTTGATTTCTCAAATAGAATTTCCAGAATATAAATCTTTTATTGTGAAAATCAAATTCTGGAAATTCTACAGATTCCCTTTTCTGGAATTAAAAAAAATACAACCTTTCGGTGCCATTAAGGTTTGATAAAAGTTGGCCACTTAAGTAAGACAAATTCTTCCTCCATACTCTCTTCCTGCACCCCTACAAAATTTTAATTTCCTTGAAGAAATTATCCAAATACCCTTAGTTTCTGATAGGACACCCGGATGAGGCCATTCGGTTCTCATTTTTTAAAATTTGAGAACTCATTTTTTGAAATTTGAGAATCGGACAGCCTCACGTTTGTTAACCGGATAGACTGGATGGGAGGTGCTATCCGGTTTGTAAGCTATGAATCGGACGCCACCCCGTCTGGTTGTCATAAAAGGTAAAAAAATTGCAAATCGGATGGTGGGTGGATCAGTGGTAAAAAAATTACAAATCGGATGGGTGGTGGGTGGATCAGTTTGTAAATTTGTGAACCAGATTAGGGTGTCAATGGGTGGATCAGTTTGTAAATTTGTGAACCAGATTAGGGTGTCATCTGGTTCACATTTTTTCAATTTTTTTTAAACTGCACTGTGACAGATTGGTGAGGAACATTAATGTACTTGAAATTAAAAAAGAAATGAATTTTATTGTGTTTACTTCTCATTCCAATTTCCAACCTCAATCCCATCTTAAATGAAGAGTCTCTCATCTCTTCTGCATTTCACCAATTCATTGGTTCATTGGGTTTCATAAAACTAATAACTAAGACAAATGAAAGTCTTCTCTGCTGCATCTCAGCAAGAGTGTGTCTTTGACTCTTCATTTGCCTTAATTAAATTAATTTAGTTTTATGAAACCCAATGAATATCCAATGAATTGGTGGCCAGGAGAGAGGAGAGACTCTTCATTTAAGATGAGATTTGGGGTTGGAAATTGGAATGAGAAATAAACACAGCAAAAGAATAGACTCTTCTTTTTTACTTGCAAGTATTAATTGGGTGGTGATAGTTAACAGCTAACCAACTGCTCTGCTCCTCACCAATCTACATTAATTTTAATTGGGTGGTGATAGGTAACAACTAACCACCAACTCCTATGCTCCTCACCAATCTGTCAGTCACAGTGCAGTTTAAAAAAAGAATTGAAAAAATGTGAACCGGATGACACCCTTATCCGATTCACAAATTTACAAACCGAATGAGGTCCAGCCACCATCTATCTGGTTTGCAATTTTTTTACCTTATGACAACCGGATGAGGGGTGACCTACCAGAAACTTCAAAGTTGCTTAATAAAATAAAGGTATTTGAGTAATTTTAACAAGGACAGTTGTGAAATTAAAATTTTATATGAGGTGCAGGAAGAGGGTATGGGAGGAAGAGGGTATGGGAGTGAAGGAAGAATTTGTCCTTAAGTAATTCATTAGGCCTTTTTCAAAATTATTGGATTCTTATTAGTTCAAATCTTGTTATATGTACTATTTGACTTTTACTTCCTGCACCTCCATTTTTGAACTTGCATCTCTACAATTTTTAACATAATTACTTTTTTCTTTTTAAATTGACTTTCATATTATTTGAAATACATTTAGAACAGTATAAGCTTTTTGGAATAAAATCTTTGAAATAAAAAATTTCCATAATGTATGAAATATGTTTTGAAATAAGTTTTCTAAAACACGATTTGTGAAACAAATTTTTTAGAACTTATATAATATTTTATGAAATGTGTTATTAAAATAATTTTTTCATAAACTTTCTAGAACTTATAAAATGTATTTTGGAAAGAACTTTTCAGAACAGGATTTTCTTTGTTATTTTTCTTTTTTTTCTTTTCCTTCCTCTTTTGCAGTGGTTATAGTACAGCAGTGGTGGGGTGCAAAGCGAATGAGAGAATTTAATCATTTCACCTAATTCTCAGGTTAGGAAATCGGGAGTGCAGGAAGTAATTTTCGTATTATTTATGTCAACAAGTTTATGGATATCATCTTCAAGTCCATAATTTTTTTCGGAGTGATGAATGTGTAAAAACTAAAATAAAAAGGATTATAGCAAAAGTTTGTCATTCAGGTACATTACTGGTTGTTTTTGTTTTCGGAATTATAGGAGACATAATCAGTTCGAACCTTAGTTGTTATCTGTAGTATTTATGACATAATCTAATAGTATTATATTATTATTAGGTTTCAAATTTTTTTTTTCACGAGCATGTAAACGGACATCATTTGGTAAGTTAGTGTACCTTTTTAGAATTACGGAAGATTAATTAATTCAAACCTTACTTGTTACTTTAGTATTTATATAAACGAATCCACCCATACTATTTTCACGTCCATAAACATGTTAACTACTCTTCAAATCTAGAAAAAATAAGGTTGTGGTAACTCACTTCGCCTTTTTTTTTTTTTTAAATTACGGAGAGACTTTATTCTTTAAATGTCAAAAAGAATACAAAGATTACATATATATATTTAGACACTTGTTTCTATTGTGACCAAGTGTATGATAATAAGACCAATAACTTGATGACTTCTTAATATATCTCAGTTCTAATTCGACTTGATTTTGAGAGATTTTTGGAACTTTTATTTTATTTGTAGCTGCTTTTAAATTGGCCAAAAACCATCGTACCTCAATTCTCCAAATAAACTTCATACGCTTAATCCAATTGTACACAAAATTGATATACATATTAAATTTCTGATGAGAGTTTTTGAATGCACCGAGCATATTCAAACATAACACGTGAAATTTTTAAATTTCTGACAATCACACCTAAGAATAAAATTTCCAACAAACTGCACTTTCATGGAATTAACGGTCTTCTCATCGAGAAATCTAGTATTGACCACACTTTTATGAGTGTTGGTCCTTGATCGAACATCTTTAAATGTCTTACCTACAATTTCAGAATACACAAAGACATCTATGCTCTCTTTCTTTCCTCTTTCAGTAAAGAATTTATTACATTATTACATGTAGATAGCAATCACCAACAAAAATATTGGAAGGTTCTTAATTATTTCGAGAACCAAATTTATAGATTCAGTTGTGATGGTTATTATGTGTTCCCAGCATTATCTATTGTCCCATTCAAGTATTTATAGTATTTATGAACATTTCATCAACTCATTTTGTTGCTTCTAGATTCTCCACCTCTGTTATGTTGTAGTGGTAGAAATTAGTCCGAAATAAGAGTTCTGAAACTTGAGAATATTAGAGCAAAATACCAACAAGAAATAAGAATTATTGGAGCTTGATTATTTGTGATTTAAAGAGAAATAATAAAACTTATGGTTGGAGTATCCGTAGAGGTTGCCTTGTGATATATACCATACTGCATTTGTTTTTATTCCAAAACTAAATATAAGTCTAAGTTGTCCATTGCATATGTTTCATCAATATATTAGTAGTTTCAAAATGGAACACGTAACTCAGGAATTTGAAAGTAATAATACAGTACAGAAGAATTCTAAAAATGTTAATCAGTCATAACTTTTCTTCTTATTTTTCTTAACATAATTAAATTAATTAACAGGATATATTTACTTTAATAGTTTACTGAGAAAACGAACAAGATGGTTTTCGATATGTGGAGAAATATTATCTTAAAAAAATTTATCTACGATTTAATGCACAAGTCCTTTTAAATATAACTTACGCTTCTTGAATGATATTGAGGATTACACAAGAAGAAACACTCTTTTAATACAAATAGAAACTCTCTTAATTTTTGTAATGAAATTTCTATTAATTTAATAAATTAAATAGAGTGTTTTGTCCCTGCAAGTGCATATAATCAATAAGCATAGTACATTAATTTAAATGAACCCAATGACATACTTCACATTTGTAAGGGCGTACAATTGATTTTTTGTCTTTCTTAATTAATTGCATTATTTTTTCCGTGTTGTCGAATCGTTTATATGAACATTGTATAAAAGAATAAAATAGCATTTCTATTTCTAATGTGATTTCTATCTTTTGTTTCTATTTCAAACATACAAAATCTCATTTTTTTTAAATCTTAAACAAAACAAGCCAAAATTCTACGTTATTCATTTTTATTTTCTTCTTTTATTCCATTTATAGTCATCTTTTTCATTACCAAAATAAAGTGTCAAGAGTTTTATGAAAAGTTCAAAGTATATGAATTGACCGTGTACAACAGTTTTGCACTTTCAAGAATTACTAATAATGTTAAATATAACTTTTAAGCTAGATATTGTAAATATTAACAAAATGACCATACATGACAATCTTTAACAGATTGATAGTATAAAAATATTTAAAATATTAATTCTACTTACTCTTTTATAAATTATAAGCATTTAAGTTATAAGATTTCATTTAAAAACATAAAATCTTTATGCATCTTAGATTATTTGACAAATACCAGTCTCCGATTTTTTTGAAAATTTTACTCTAACATAAAGGAAATACTTGAACTGATGATAAAAATTTATATTTCGAATAAAATCATGACAGAAATAACTATTTGTCGCTTCAGAAAACCTGGATGAGTTCAAAATATTTTATTATTTTATATACAAGCTTTGTTTCGTAAAATAATAATTCACTTTATTAATAGATATTGCGATTCCCCCCATTAATTTTTTTCTCTTAAAATAAAATAAACTTGAAATGTGTTATTTATCTTACACCAAAAGGTGAATTAATTCAACTAAACTATTTTTTAATCAACATGCAGTGAACAGACTCAAATGAGTTGAATTATTTCACTCAACAACAATAAAACGACAAAGTTTCATCACATTACATGACAAACAAAGGAAATTGAAAAAAAAAAGACAGAAAAAAGTGAAAGTACTATATAAATACATGAACATTATTGTTTGTGAAAACATAAGGGTCTGTTTTTATGTGAATTTATTCCAATAATTCTTCTTCTTGATTTCATAAAAATATATTTTTTAAAAATTAATCATCAAAACATGTTCATTGTACTGCACCTGAATTCAAAGTATAAAAAGCTTACAATGTATCTTACTTGCTGGGTTGCTCCATTATTGTGCTAAGCTAAATGCCCCACCTTCCATTCATTACTCCATATGCCTACCTTAACTCTCCTGTTCTTTTCCTACCCTTGGCCCATCATCACTCACTCCAATTTTGGATTACAATTTTTAAATAGAAAAAAAAATAAAATTTGTAATTTCAATTTTAAATTAATTTGATTGGATTAAAATAGTGATTTTGTAATGAAATAATTTACTGTCGGAATCTTTTCTTAAAGTGTTTTCGATGAATAAAACATTAGTATCTGTGTGATACTATTAATCAAAATCACTTGCAACAAATTTTCTCCCATTTATACACAAAGAATATTGTAATTCAAAATTTGGTTTTCCCTCCCATTTGTGTGGCTGAGGACAGAAATAACAGAGGATCCCAACATTCAGTTTGCATTTGGTAGAAATCCTGCTCTCAATTATTGGGTGATGACTAATGATAAATATTTTTCTCTCTTTTTTGGATTGCAATCTTTTCTGAAAAGGCTCACATGATCACTCGTATAATCTTCATGTCCTCCTTCTGTTCTCTTCTGTCAAAGGGTTTCAGTACTGTTCCATAACACAATGGAAAAAAAATAATGATTGATAGCTAATACTCCTCCATTTTTTTATTTAAGTTTAAGATATGGAAATTGATTAGTATTTCAAGGTTACCTTAACTTCATGAATTTTTTTCTACATTTATTTAATTGAAATAAAAATGATACAGAGAAAGTAAAGAAAAAATATAAAGTAGAATTTTAAATTCACAATGCAAATCTTACTTTAGCGAGCTTATTTTGTAAAACTAAATTAAATTTAGAATGCTTTTTTTTTTATGATAACAAAGTTTATTTTAGTCAAATTTGTTAAGTTTATCATATTATCTATTATCAAATTTTTCTATTCAAATATTTGAGATATATTGACAATAAGGTGTGTTGAAAAACACTAAAAATAATATTAATTTATAATATATAAGTGAATCTAAACATTATTTTATTAAATACCGTCACTTTTTTTTAACATGATATAAATTTAGAAAGATTTATAATTTCTTCTCAAATCACACACCAACACTTTTTTCCATATAGTTTTAAATTCTACCCTTCATTTAATTTTCATCGGATTCCATAATATTTTTTATAGGTTATTCTCTTTTTTTTTTTCATAATTTTAAAAGAAAACTTCCATTTCATTCCCTATTACATCAAAATTTTTTTTTACATGATGTCACACAAATTTTGATAAATGATATAACATATCTCTTTCATTTAAAGATAAGCTAGGCAAACTTGTAACATGACCTTTTGTTTTAATTTAACAATAAAAGTATAATGTGTTAGCTTAAAATTATTTATAATTGCTATAATGTAATATATTTTGTATTTTTAACCATTTTGAATGTATTAGATCTATTAATTAATTTACGAGCATGTTGATCTTTTAGTATGACTTTTATAAGCTTATTATTAACATGCTTAACACTATAACGGTTGCCCTATTTACACACTTAATAGGAAATTTACAAGTTTGAATACACTAAAGTATATCAAACAAGCTATACTTAAAAGAAGAATTTATAATACTGGAGATAAATAGAAAGAAGAAATATTTAAAAGAGCTTAATTCCGCACTTTTTTTTTTCTCTTCTCATATTTATAATGACATTAGTAAGTCAAATATAATAAATAAAAGGGAAGAAAAAAAAATAATAAAGAAAGTCATATCTAGAATCCTAAATACAACACGTACCATTGACATGAAACAAATCTTTCTTAATCACGTATATTAAAACGATGTTGTTTGCAAAAATATGATGATGATTTATCTAAATGAACAAATTCTTTAACAATGAAATTATAAACAATGTTAAAATGAATTTATACACAAAATAATCCATTTATTTCATCTTTTACCTTTTATGTAAATTATCATTAATATTTAACCTCTTTAAAGACACGAGATAAATACTTATTTTATATAAATCAGTTATTTATATAAGTCTAAAATATTTGTAATAAAATAAAATAAATAAATATAGAATACTAAATGTCATTTAATTTGATTTGATTTTTAAGTTAATAATATAATTATAACTACAATATTGATGAATTGAAGATAATAACAATAGTTTGATTTTTTTATAATATGCAATAAAATCAATCTCATCCTCTTATGTTGTGTGTAGAAATTACTTTATAATGAAAGAGAAGGATAATATAAAAAGTGAATTAATTAAAAGCGTGAAGTCTCTCTAAAATGAGTAGTTATAGAAGGAAGAGTGACCTAGTATAGTCATCATCATCCTGATTTTTTGTTTAAATTATTATTAAAACAATTCTATGCTTCTAAACTAAAAAAAAATCTTTATTCGTTCAATTGTAATTCTCATATATTACATTTTGAATTCAATTTATTACTATATATTTTTACCCCTAAAAAATATTAGTTATATATATATATTTATGTCTCTCAAATTACGGTTTTGACTCTGTATTATTTGTGATATTATATACTTAATTTAGTTTTTGAGAATTTATGATGCACCTAAAAATTGACAACGTGATTTGTAATTTTAAGATTCTGGAATCTGGATGAGAAGTAACGAATAATACTAGTAATTCAAAAGAGAGGATGGGGAGCAGCATGATTAACACTATGATTCAGTTCTTCCTTGGGAAAAGGGAAAACCTGCTTCTTTACAGCTTTTCATTTCTCATTTGACTGCAAATTCATTTCTTTCAAATTACGGCTTTCCAGTGTGAAATCAAATCATCAACCACTTCACGTTAATTAACAATTAATAAACTTAAAATTAAACACGCAATGCTTGAACCCAACGAGAAGGCAATAATAAAAAGTTGACCTCTTTAAACTCAACTAAATAATTCGTAATGCGGTATGAAATGTTTTCACGACATCAATAATTAACACCCAAATCCCACATCGTACGTTTTGGTTAAACAGACCACATCGGATGCTATGAATTTTGTTTTATTTTAATTTGGAAGAGATACAATTATTGTGTGATGCAAGGTGTGAAATAAAAATGCAGGAGAAGACAAATCTGAGAACTGAGATATTATTTAAATAACAGTGATGCGAAAGGGAAAAGCTTGATCCTTTATTAAATTCCCACCATACCCTTCATACATTGCACAGTACATTCTCCCATGTGTCTTTTCGACAATTTCGGTTTCATAAATGAAGAATTTATGTAATGTATTTATTTACGCTTTCGAATTTTGATTTTATTGTAGCATGGGTGGGTCCTGTCCGCACAATGCAATCAGTGCCATTGCTGAAAACGGAACAGAAGCATATTACTACGTTCTGTTCTGCATCTCTCTCTCTATAACCTTTCCACCCCAACCATTTCATCCGCGTTTAGGGTTTTTTCCTTTTCTTCTTCTTCTTCTTCTCACTTTGTTTCTACTGCTTCAAGCTGCTGCGTCAATGTGCCTTTCCATCTTCGCCTTTGTTTCTTCTTGCTGGTACTGCTTCTTTCCGATCGCATTTGCTTATTTTTAAATTCTGACTCGTCGAACTAATATGTATGCATATGTAAGACTCTCTCTCTCTCTCTCTCTATGATGAACACTGTCTGCTTATACCGTACATCTCTGCAGATTTCGACCTTTTTCTTTTGAGGGTCGAGTTGTTTTACTTTTCAGCTGCTTTGGATTTTAATCTGTGAAAATAGGATTTGTTGTTCTAATTCATGTACTTGGGTGTGGGGGTGTGTGTGTGTTCTTTTGGTTTTTTGTTTTTCATTCTTTTGGTGAGTTTTGGTATTGGGACCATTTGTTGGGGATAGGGATAGATCCTAAGTTCATAGGACCACCCCTTCCTTTCGTAATAGAGGAATGTGCTTGTGAAAAGCAGCAAAAAACTGGCTCCCGGCCTCTCCCGCCTCTGCATTTCTCCTGATCTGTTGATTGATTAGTTTCATGAACACTTTTAGAAAGATAAGAGAATAAGACAATGCTTCTCTGTTGTGGTTCTTTTTGGTGGGGGGTTGACTTAATGGTTTAAATGACAACAAAGGGCTTCGATTTGAGTGTTTTCACTCGAGTCTGGGGTTCTGTAAGGAACATTAAGAGCTGTTGTTAGGAGTAACAGCCTGGGCGTATTATGATAGCAACGAAAAGTGTTATGTTTATCTTTACTTTAGTATATAGTTATTTGGTTCTGATTGTTTGCTTCTTAGGTTTGTTTGGTGGGGGGGTGTTGTGGGAGTTGGAGGAAGGGGAGGGGAAAATAATGGGAGTTTGGAAAGTTAAGTAATAGTTTTCCTTACACTTATTGAGATATTGCATTGTCTTTCAGTTCTGTTTCCTTCCCTTTTTCTTACTTTTAAATTACCTTTTTTTCATATTATATTTTTTTTTTGTGCTGATGCATCCAAATGTTGGTCCTTACAGCAGGCTTTCAAATGTGAAGTAGCTGGTAAACAGAGTAGATGTACCGTTCAGACTTCAATTTTGATCTGACTAAAGAATGGTTTGGATGCTGGGTTTCTTTCCTTGAATTGTGATCTTATGGTGTCTGATGTACGTGAAGTGAACTAGTTAGTAGTGAGATTTGAGCATTGCGAATCAACCTTCATGTGTTACCTCTATTATGAAAAATTTACTTTAGCTGAGCATTTAGTCTAGTGATGGGTTCATTCTCTGGCACTTCTGAAATAGTTGAAGCAAGGGAGGAGCTAAATACAAGGAAGGCTCCTGGGATTTATCAGTACAATTCTGAGTGTAGCACGTCTGAGAAAAGTCACAAACTTTCGGCGCTGAAACTGGGATACAAGGATAATCTAGACGATGATATTAATAAGCTGTTTGAATCAATTGCTCTCAAGTCTTCATCAAGGGATTTGGGTCTTTTACAAGACGGTACAAGTCCTAGACTGAAAAGTGCGTTAAAAAAGCCAATTACAATGGGTGTTCCTCGGTCCCCGGGAGTTGGGGCTTCTGGGTCTGTCAATTTGAAGCAAGCATTAAGAGACCTTTGCATATCTAAGGCATCGGAAATGGCCGCTATGAAGCGATTATCAAAGTCAACAGCTTCTCCTAGAATATCTGAAGTTGGGAAGATACAGACATTGTACAATTCAGTTGTAGCTGAAACCACTCTATCTGGGTCTTCCTCTGTTGAAAGCAGGGAGCGTCAAATTGAAGTAGCTCTTGTGCCAGAAAAAAGTAAGTCCCTTTCATTGGTGAAAACCTCTCAATCCTATCAAACTGCCCAAACTGCCCAAATCGCATCGTCGAGCCGAAACACTCATTCGTCTCGGGAAATTGCTGTTGCCACTACTCAATATGATACTGGGACTTCATTGGTACAAAGTGATTTGGCATGCCCATCAAGTAAAGTTGGAATTCAATCACAACGAGTGGTACCTGTTGAAACAGAAGAACAAGCATCTGCCTCTTCATCTTCTCTTCGTAATACAATTGGAAGCAAAGTAGAGGTTCCCAAAAATGCTTCTTCCCCTAAAAAGTTGGGTAATAAAGCATTTGTGTCAAATAACGGGAAGAAAGGTAGGTTGCAAACAGAATCTTCATCTACTTCTGTAAATGGCAACAGAGTTAACAAACTACCACGCCATGCCCCACGCACTGTTAAATCGGTCATCAAGAACAAGAATCTGACTAAGAAGAAACTAAAGGAGGATTCGGGTTCTGCTTTATGTGGTCCTATGCCCAATGAAGTTAAGAAGCCAGTTCCTGGTGCGCCTCGACTAATTTGTGAGAGATGTAGATGTGCTTTAGAAAATACAGGTGAAGAAAAAAACCAAGATGCTGTGGCATTGGACTCTACCAGTCCTGGAAATGGAGTAAACTTGAATAATGTGCACTCTGGTTCAAATAAACCTGGTTTGGTGTCAACTGGCGGTAATAAAAGCAAAACAGTTGCAAAAGTCAAGAACTCCAAGTTGAAAGAGCAACTAGAATTTTCACAAAGTTCTAAAAGTAGTCAAGGTGAGTACAGTAGTAGTACAAGTACCAGTGATGAGAGCAATGTAAGTGGCTCAAGTCGTAGCACTAGGCCTCACATGTCAAAAGATGTCAGGTGGGAAGCCATACGACATGCTCAAATTCAGCATGGAGTCTTGAGCTTAACACACTTCAATCTCTTAAAGAAACTTGGTTGTGGAGACATTGGGACTGTATATCTTGCGGAACTAATTGGTACAGGCTGCTTGTTTGCTATTAAGGTCATGGACAATGAATTTTTGGAAAGGAGAAAGAAAATGCCTAGGGCTCAAACTGAAAGAGAAATACTAAGGATCCTGGATCATCCTTTTCTTCCAACAATGTATGCACAATTTACATCAGATAATCTATCGTGTCTCGTCATGGAGTATTGTCCAGGAGGAGATCTTCATGTTCTACGGCAGAAGCAGCTTGGTAGATGTTTCTCAGAGCCAGCAGCAAGGTAAGATATTAAGAGCAAGTGTCCAGTAGTATGGTAGGATTTTATTTTCTGTTTGGTCAGAAGTTATATGCAACGACCCACCCACAAAATTTTAGGCGTTCAATAAATGATATGATGTCGTAACTGCTCAAGTATTTCCTGGTATAAACGAATATAACTAATTTCCTCAATTGTTCTTGCAGTGCTTGTGATAATTCCCGTGTTATGTAATGCATATATGTCCTTATCTGGTGTATTAATTAGTTTTAGACATGTTTCTTCTGTATGGTATATACTTTACTGCGGCACTATACTGAATATGATTCTGTGCGTTTTATGTTGCTGCTTTAATTAAGAATGCTTCTGCACTGTCGTAGCTTGTTTAAGTAGTATAATCTATTTCCCTCGTAAATCATAACAGTTATGAAATAAACTCAGTAGTTTAGGGTTTAGGTAATAGTTTCTTTCCACAGCATGAAGTGGTAACATAAATTTTATGTTTCTGAAACTTGCGTACATGTATCGTGCAGGTTCTATGTTGCTGAAGTCCTTCTTGCTTTGGAGTACTTGCACATGCTTGGAGTTGTTTACCGTGATTTGAAACCGGAAAACATTCTTGTTCGGGAAGATGGCCACATTATGCTCACAGATTTTGATCTGTCCCTGAGGTGTGCTGTTAACCCAACACTTTTGAAATCATCTTCTGACGTCGACCCTGCAAAAGTTTCTGGTCTAAGTGTGCAATCAAGTTGCATTGAACCATTCTGCATGGAACCATCTTGTCAAGTTCCATGCTTCAGCCCAAGATTCCTGCCCGCTGCTGCGAAAACAAGGAAGTTAAAAGCTGATCCTTCTGCCCAGGTCAGATCATTGCCACAGCTGGTGGCCGAGCCCACTGATGCAAGATCAAACTCCTTTGTTGGTACACATGAATACTTGGCTCCTGAGATCATCAAAGAAGAGGGACATGGAGCTGCAGTTGACTGGTGGACATTTGGTGTTTTTCTGTATGAACTTTTGTATGGTAGAACACCCTTTAAAGGTTCTAACAATGAAGAAACATTGGCCAACGTAGTGATGCAGAGTCTCAGATTCCCTGACCACCCATTTGTTAGTTTCCAAGCAAAGGATCTGATTAGAGGGTTGCTGGTCAAGGAGCCTGAAAACCGTTTGGGTTCAGAGAAAGGGGCTGCTGAGATTAAACAGCACCCCTTCTTTGAAGGCCTTAACTGGGCCTTAATTCGTTGTGCTGTCCCTCCAGAACTTCCAGACTATTACGATTTTGGAGTTTCAGACATGATTAACTCTCAGGTTAAGGGTGCTAAGTACTTAGAGTGTAAAGTAGGAGAGCGTGTAGAATTCGAGTTGTTTTAAAGACATTGCTTTCTATGGACAATGTCATTCATGTTATGGATTCTCATATGTGGCTCCCTGTCGGTGTCGACATGTAATTTATTTGTAAGCCTTAAAATAGCATTTTTGCGAATAAGTTTTGTATCATGATTTCTTGCATTAGGAAGTTCGGGATAAGGAACTAGGAGGAGGCTCATGTCATATGGCAATTCGACGTTTAATAATCACATTCTCGAAGCATAAATATTCCAAAAAAAAAGTCCCATTCCCATGTTGTTGATTTGTTGGCAATAAAAGATACTTACATAGTCATTTAATGTTTATGGAAATTCATAATTATCATTTTTATTAGTCATAATAATTTTCAATAATTATCTTGATTATTATTTAATTTAAGATTAAATGGACTCGTTCCTTATGCTACAACAGGAGAGTTATCCTAATCTATGACACAGTACCTATATAGAGAGTAATATGAATTGAGTAGCATCATAAATGAAAAACAAATCAGATATAAAAAAAATAGAGATATTATTTTTTATTTCTATTCATTAAAGCATTCTTATTACTATTTGAGTTTTCCTTCAAATCGTCTAAAAAGGTTACGTGTATCATTTTATTTTCTTCACTCTACTTCACTTGCCGTCTCTTTCTTCTTACAATGGAGGTCTCAGACGACGACGACGGCCACGTTTTCCTTGTTTGTACTAACACCGATTCAATCCAAACAGCCGAAACCCTAAACGATGAGATTCTCGTGTCCACCGCCGATATCCTCGCTTGGGATCTCCCAACGATTCTCACTTTTCCGACGATTAAAATTCAGGCACATTCCAACAGGTTCGTCACTTCCTCCTTACACTTTTTTCTCATTGAACTGAATTTCACTTAGCTTATGCCTCCAGTGTCGATTGTTCCAATTGTTTCATTCTGCGTGCCGATTAACAGGCTCATTGAACAATCTTTGTATTTCCGCGGTCTCCTCAGCGGGAACTTCAGGTACAAAATATGTTAACCTTACACTTTGTTTTTCTATTTTCCTCTTCGTTGTTTTCACTTTAAATTGATCTCGAGAATCTGCATGCATACACTATGCTTATTGTTACTCTTGCAGTGAATCATGCTTGGGCTCTATCTCTATCAATTGGAATGTGAGCGAATTTTTGGAAATTCTTAAGCATATGTGTGACTGCGTTTTGGATATTACGTTGGATAATTTCTTCTCTCTTTATGAGGTATGTTGTTGGTAGGAATGGAGCTGTTGGTCAGGCAATATGTGATTGTAGTGTTCGGACTCCTTATTTTATTTGAGAACTTTGCGTTTTGTAACTAATGTATTTGTCATTTGACAGTCTATTGGCTGATGCAGTTTGTGTTTTTGTTGTATGTCTTAGGGTGCGCTTTATTTTGGAGTGGAGTCACTTCTCATGAAGTGTGAGATGTGGCTTTCTGAGGTGCTCTCACCCGAAGGATTTCAATCTACACAAATAAAAATAGAGGACTTGATCCAAATTTGGAAATTTGGCTCAGATCGTGGTAAAATGTTATTTTTTTTATTGGAAATGATTAACTTGCACGTCTGATTTTATTTTTCTCTTTCACTTCTGCTATATCCTGACATGGTTCATTCTTACAGTTTTTTTTCTTTTTCCTTTTTGCAGCAAGCGACCATATCCTGCACCTATGTATGGGCTACCTAGCAAGAAATTTTGTATGTAATCAACTCTTTCGCTAGAGCTTGTGTGTGCAATAAACAGGGATCTCAAGCTTTGAAATGGTTGTTGAATTGTTAATAATACGTTGTTATTTGGATAAAAGATAAATGGGGATATGAAAGGCAATAACCCACTTAGCTCTATATTTCAAGTGAGCTGGTTTAGATAAATTTCTTTTGCTAGATCGTTGGGTAGATACAATTTGAAGTTCATGTAGTCCGGTGTTAATTTGCATCCTTATCGTTATTTATCATCTTTAATCTGAGTAACTCTTTACTTTTAGGTGTTTATTTGTGTTTTGTATAAATTATTGGGTCTTGCTAACCAGTGTCCTAACCTAAGGGCACAGGTTGAGGAATTAAAAATCACATGAGAGCGCATTAAAAGGTCATATAGGAGCACATTTCTCTGCATCTTAATAATAAACTTTCCTTTCTTAATTTCTTAACTAGTGCCCTAAAAGCACTTGCAAGCATTTACCTAAATTGTTTAGTTTATATTAATAATCTTTGGTGTTGTGACCGCCCTGCTATCTGCTATCCTGTTGTAGCATTTCTGTGGTTGGCTGCTCTGGGCCACTATTCATAGTTTATAACTATGAATTTTATATTACTATATAGGTACATACAGTGACATAAGAAAGGATGCTTGTATGACTCCTCTATCCTCGCTAGTTAAGAAGAGAAAAGGAAAATTAAAATAAGGAAGCAAGAAATTATTTTATTGATATTAGTTCTGCTTGGATAAACAGTAAAGAATTAACGATTTTCTCCCTAGAATCTGGATGAGCATGTCTAATAATGGCTTTGGCGAGCCTGTCTAAAAAATACTTAAATACGAGACTACTGATACAAAGTTTCCAGCTCCCCTAGTTCACATATTATGCATGTTCTCCTAGTGCTCTTGGAAATTGCAATTTTCAGATATCAGTTGGGTTTACTTCTTTTCTTAGTTATGGAATCTGTAACTGATACAGTAGATGCTTTGTTATGTTTTAAAAGTAGTCTGGGGATTATTGTTTAGAAAACTATACTGATAGAAACATATATATTAGTTTGTGCTTTTTTCTAAGCTTAATTTTTTGTTAATTTTTTTAAATGTAGATGTTTTTTCATTTTTCTTATTTCACAGATGTGGGCAAAGCGTAGCAAATTTTTTGTAAAACTTCCATATGACCTGCTGTTATCTTCTGTAAAGCACCCTCATTTGACTGTCTACAGGTTTGACTGAATTATGTTTGAAATTACTTCATTCAATACTATATAAATTTTAGATTCTAATGCTATAGTATCTTGACAGTGAACTGCATCTTTCTGATGCACTTCTTCTCTGGATTGAAAGTAACTTGGAAAATTTGGAGAGGCCAAGCAAAACTGAAGACAATTGCAACGGAATTTTGAAACAAGTGAGGTTATATGGCTCATTATAGATGTAAAGGCCTTGAATAATTTATAATGGAAATAGTTTTGGGAAAAATTACCGGTGTATATAGTCATACCAAATCCTATTGTTTGCATCTTCTAAACAGAAGGATGTTGCTGCAAGCAGAATATCGTTAACAATGTGCTATTTATGGGCACAGTTACTTTTTATATTATAGGGTGAAGATGGAAAAGTACTATTCCGAGTAATTGTGAATTTGTGACGCAACCCTTCACTCTCCTCGTGTTACTAATCAATCTAGGTCAAATACTGGTAAAATACAATTAGTACAAGCTTAACCAACAACACAATTACCATAATAATAAGAATTGTAAAACATTAAGAATCCTAATAGGGCAACGTAGTTGATGGACAAGTCCCTTAGGCTCTTTAGGAAAAAGAGAAACCACTCCAATCATTACACCTTTAGTAGTCCATCTCTCTTTATTTTACGGACCTACAACTACCAAAGTCAAACAATGAGTGATGTGATGACCGTACTGTTCGACATGCTGACATGTCGATCCCTATTTTAAATACCAACATGTTGCCATTATAACGTGTCGGCATCTCGGCCTATTGTTGAGTAATTATCAAATTCAATCAGCTTGTAGGTTCATCGTACAATTACTTCGTTAACAATAATCAGGTGTAAATCAACTCTAGAACCATATTAAGGAGACGTTTGCCCTACCTAGCCTAGATTAACTATCCGTACTTATAGCAACCCAACTCAGATAGTATAAATAGGTGTCTGTACTAAGAAAAAAGGTAATGACTCTTTAAGAACTCACTAAATCACTATTTCCCTTAATTGATTTGAGCCTCGGAGTACAATCGCCAGTACCCTCCTAAGACTGAAACTGTGATGAAGACCGAGATGGAGACCAAATACCGAGTGCAAAGGAAGATACGGAGAAGAGAGAAACCATAGTCGTGGTAATCACGTGGGTTGATTCGGTCTTGATAACAACCATATCTTACTATGAAGGAGTACTCATAAAATATGATTGTTACACAATTGTTCAATTCAACTTTTAAAGATATTTAGGCTTGGAGTAAATTACACTAGTACTACCTGTAGTTTCTTGAGATTGCACATAACCCCCTACTTTTACATTGTTCATTGTAGCATTCATCATACAATATAATGTATTTAAAATAATTAAGGGTTATCAGTGTAATGTTTTTCAAACAATGGGATGCATAAATGAGGGATATTAGGAGAAATTTTACAAAATCTCAGTAGGTGTTACTATAATTTACTCAGAGACTTTTAGAAGGTGGTTTGCACGTTCTTGTAATGTAATTAAATAAGGGAGGATTGGTGTCATTTAATCTCATAAAAAAATTGTGTAACAAATATTGAAGACTGTGGGTGTAAAATTTTTTACTGATGCATACAGAAAATAACAAGCAGTTACAGAAACTGAGGGGTTTCAAATGGTGCAACTGACTCCTTTCACTGGCTCTCACCTCCAATATCAGGCATTGGCAGAAACTGGGGTTTCAAATGCTGCAACAGGCTCCTCTCTCTGCCTCTCGCCTCCAATGCTTACTCTAAAATGATGCTCTAATGTCTCCATACCACTCACCTATACATAGATATCCCACAATATATATAAATTTGTGCTGATTTTTCGATAATGTGCTGTTTAATTTATACATTGATCCACATGTAATTATATTCTCATTACTATGATGCAAATGTAAGTGTTTTATCATCTAAGTTATTTTGAGAAATAATCATGAATCAATCAAGGTCTTAAAAATCTGTTTAATATTTTTTCACCTGAGTTCTTGCTTTGCTGCTGATGACAATTTTGCCATATGCTTCCATGTCATCTGTGCTTAAATGTCATATAACCTTTTGATATTGGTTCCTACAGATTCGTGTGGGCCTTTTGCCTTTGTGGTTTGCTCTAGGTATACCATTTTCTTGTGCTTTTACATGAAGCACTGAACAGTCTTTATTCTTCATGCAGAAATTCCTAGATGCTGTAAGGTAATTTTTGATTTGTTTAACAGGAAAAAGAAACTCTTTTTATTTTAGACAGCTGGCTGAGGAAAGCCTTGATTCAATTTTCAGACTACTAAATATTGTTCCTATGGGTTCACGAGATACTTTCAAGTATAGTGACTTGCATCTCCTCAGGATTAGGTTGACAGAATACTCAAAGGTACTTCTAATACTTGAAAGGCACTCAATTATATTGGCTTTGTTAATTTCTTAGCTTAAGATTATGAGCCTTTAATGCTTTGCATTTATGGTACCAGAAAAAAGATAAAAAAGATAAAAGTACAGAGAACGGGCTACTATCTTGTATGAATTTTGTTTTAGTAATTATTGGCTAATAATTAAGATTGCCTCTGTATGATCATTTTTAAGTAGAATTAGAAAATAAACAGGTTCCCTCCATAACCCATACCAACATGAGTGCAAAGGATATACATCAAAGATCATACAAATCAAGGATCATCGACACAAAATGAGGGGCATGTTGCATGTCCGACACCTCACTGACACGACACGCTCTTAACATGTGTTGGACACACTTTCACAATCTCTAAATAAAAAAAGAAAACTATTTATTTTTTTTAGCTTATTTGTCATTTGAACTAGAACTAGAGACTATGTTTTTCAATGATTACGAAGAAGGTCACCAACTCTAAAAAAAAAAACTAAATGATGCCTCCTATCATAGCATATTTTTAGGCTCATTATTATAGGACCTAACTAGTTGTTTTAAGAGATATGTTTCATCTTCTTGTCTTGGGATTTTTTTTTTTTAAAGATTGCATTGAAAAATGACTTCTCACTCCCTCCTATCTTAGTATTCTTTTTGTGAAGGTTATTTTCATATGAAATTTATGAATCTTTATTTTTATAAGGTGAATTATAATTTTTAATCCGATTCTCAACATTTGTATATATGTGTCTGTGGTGGCACAATGTCCTATATTTTAGACATTAGTTTTTGTTCTTGTGTTAGTGACATGTTTGGTGTCAGTGTTAAAGTCAATACATAGAAGCTATCATTTATTTCTTTTGATGGTATGGAAAAAAGTACAAATTGAACATGATGAGGTCATTACTTGACCAGATAGGCATTTCATTGACATAAGTTAGCTTTTTCTTGTATCTAATGTTAAGAGATCCATAAAACATTCTAATGACCAGATAGGCATTTAAGTATTATTGTTGTGTAACTTTCATGTATTTCATGTTTTAACTTTGCAAGTCAATGTTTTGTTAATTATAATTGGTTTCTGCTGATTTATGGTTTTAGTATTTGCAAGTGCTATTCAAATGCATCATGTTGTCTTAGGCCTGTTTGGATGATTTCTCCATAAAGATTTTTAGGAGAGAAAAATATGAAGAAGAAATGGCAATTGACATCTTCATAAGTTAAAATTAACTTGTGTATAATCTAACTTATGGAGGCTCTCTCATGTAACTTCTCTAAACTTTTATTTTTAATTTGTGCATAAGCTAATTTTAGCTTATAGATAAGTCAATTTCATTTTTTTCTTAATATTTTTCTATCCTAGATGTTCTTATAGAGAAGCTTCTCCAAACAGACCCTTAATATCCAAGTCAATTTGTCTTATAGTTGTTTGCATGGAGTGTGTGATGTTATGTTAGGAATTCTTTCATGCTTTTGTAACATAAGTTTCCATTGCATGCAGAAAGTGGACCTTTCTGGTTGCCCGCAAATAACATCTACCATACTTCGTCTGTCATTCATCCCTCAATCATATTTAATAGATACCATGCAAAAGAAGATTATAGAAAAGTTATTTATTAATTGTGAACATCCTGTAAGAGAGAAATGGGTGTTCCCACAAAATCTGTCAGAAGAAACCTTGACCTTTGAAGCAGTTCAGGAGGTGGATATGTCTAAGTGTCGAAATTTGTGTGTTGAACATGCTGTTGATTGCTTCCGCAAGTCCTTTCCTTCTTTAAGAACATTGAAAGCAGGTTATCTTTTGAACATCGGGACAATCAGTTTCCTTCAATTATTGGAGAAATGTCCGATGGTTTGTGAAATTGACTTGACTGTTGATATTACCCCACTGATACCAGCATCAGTTACAGTTTTATCCTCTAGTCCCGCTGAGATACAACCAGTACCAGAGAAGACCTCTAGTGTTAAATATCAAGCAGTGCAAATCATGTCATTTAATGAATTTGGACCTCCACTTTCTAATGTTACAAAACTCACATTGGAAGGAAGAACTGATGTTAGTGGTAGGAGGTTTTTCGGGTGAAAAGATTTATTTTGAATCTAATTGTTTTTTTCTAGGTTATGTTTTTATCCATCTTAACTTATATTAATTCTTTTTCCTGCCAGATTTGGGCCTCCAATACATCTCCAAATTATGTGTTTCATTGTGTCACCTGAATATTAAAGGATGCATTTCTGTCACCGATATTGGCATTTCAGATCTCATATCCACGAGTAAAAAACTTAATTCAATTGTGGTTTGTGATACTTCATTTGGGGTAAATTCAGTTCAAGCTCTTTGCTCAGCTATTTCTGATAGTGACAACATCTCTCTGCATTCTAGAGATAAGCGTTTCAATTCAGCTGTGTCTAATTTTGAAACATTGCATATGGGTGGGTGCCAGGGTAAGTTGTATTCCTTTTCTTGGTTTATTTAAGTCAACTTCCAGGAATCTGTAAATGCTTGGCTCATATAAAATTTCAAGAAATTTACTTAAACTGGCTGCAGATGTTTTTGACATTCGGAAGAAGCTAGGGCATTGTGTGACTTGGATAAAGTTTTATGCAAACAGAACGATGGAGTGATAAATGATAATGGTTTAACATACCTTTTTTGAAAAACCCAGACTTCCCTTGCTGTACGTATTTGCTTTTGATACAGGCATACATTAGTTAGGTTACAATTATGCTACTATTGCTTTGGATCACCCTTATGATCTCTTCACATGCTAGGTGTTCAGTCCACCAATTTTTTGCTTTATTCCGAAGCTTTTGTCTAACTTTTGTGGTAAAGGAAGTCCCTTTAGTGATTACCTCATGAATCATTTATTATTTAAGTCAACTGTAATAAGAGACCAAATCATGCTTTATAATTGAAAACAGCTTGTACAGCACCTAGTAGTGTTGTTTTGAGAGGAGTGTTGTACATTTTTGTAAAATTCAGTTTTACATTAAAAAAAATGATAAATCGTTGTTTTGTAGGTGTTTCTAAGTCATCTCTAATAGAGCTTATGTCTCAAACACTAGTTTTGAAGAGTTTATGCCTGAGAGGAACTGACCTGATTGACCAGGCACTATATAATTTTGTTGGTTCTTCCTTGGAGATGCTTGATATTTCAAATACAAAGGTTTGTTGTCAATTTTATGGAAACTGGCTTGTTTTTTCTTTATCTTTGCAGTTGTCAATAGAGGTTGTTGATGTTATTTTCCTGAAACTTTAATGCTAGTTGAAGTTTAAGGTGAATGCTTGCTCCATTCTAATGTACAACAGCAAGTTTATTTCGGTCTGTAGATGGTAGTTAAGACTTATTGGGACAGTTTCTAACTAAAATAACCAAGCATGATGCATATGTATATGCCTCCTTTAATTGTATAAACATTGGCTAATAAACAAGTTATGTCCTTCTCATGTTGAATTCTAACTGTTGTTTCGGATGCATTTACTACACACACATATAAACCTTTATGCTTGCTTCAAATTTTCTTGTAAGTCGTTCAATTTCATCGTCTCCAGTTCAATTATCCTCGTGTACAAATATTGTGTGCTTAACTGATATATTTTATGCATATCGTTATACGATAATCTACCATTATATCATACAAAATTCCCAAGAAAATTTAATTGATATATGCAGTGACATTTTGTGTTACTGTGAGAATTTCTTATTTTGTGAAAGTGCAGATTTCTAGGGATGCATTAGCTTATGTTATTCAAGGAAATCCAAGTTTAAAGTGTCTGAAAGCAAGAGACTGTCGAAATTTGTTTCCTGGAGACAATTGTACCGAAAAAAGAGAATCCGATTTTCCCTCTTTGCATGAAAAACTACACGCTGAGTTAGGAAAAATGTATGGATTGGAAGAGATTGAGTTTGGATGGGGCTTTTCTTCCTTCTCTTTCATTTCTCTGGAACCTGCACTGATGTCATTAAAGTCCATCAATATAGGTTTAGGTGGAATTCTAGGTGAAGATGCTTTGAAACGGTTACCTGCAATCTGTCCCTTGCTAGAAACAATAATCCTTCATTTTCAGGTGATGATCATCTTTCCCTGTGATTTGAGGTTCTTTTTTGCTCCCTAAAGAATATAGAAAAAATATTTCAATTGATCAAAGTTTCTAAAACAATGGAGAAACTGTTTCCTTTAACTAATTTAGTGGTTAAACTTTTCATTTGGCATCTACACTTCATGAGGTTCCATCATTATTGCCTCCTTCAAGCATTTCATCAGACGAGTCAAGGTTTTCACCTTGAATTAGTTTCATCAGTTATAGCTAAGATGTTGTCTTTCTGATTCTTATTGTATCAATGTGTAGGAGATGCATGTTTCTTACATTAACTACTATACTCTATGTATAGTTGTGCTTTCAGTTCTTAGATGCTGTATCACATTTCTAAAATTTTGTTTGCTTTTCTTTTGGCCTTTTTACAGGTAATATCCGATCTAATTGTGATGAACTTTGTTGCATCCTTGAAAAACTTGCAAGTATTAGCTATGTGCTATTGTTTTGGTGATATATCCATGTCAAGCTTCAAATTCCCGATGCAAAATCTTAGAAAGTTGAGGCTTGAAAGAGTAACCCCATGGATGACAAATGATGATTTGGTTGTTCTAACTCAAAACTGCAGAAATTTGGCAGAGATTTCATTGCTAGGGTGTTCTCTTCTTGACTCAGGTTAGGATTAATTAGCTCAATATTATTAGGGGCACGTGGCTTAATTCATAGCACATGATTTTGTATCATTATCGTATGCCTCTAATTTGATTAAGTTGAACCGTCTAGATAATATTGCAAACAGGAACAGCCTCTGCTTGCCACTTTGCTGATTGTTTTGTTGTCTATTGCTACTTAGAATTTTCTGGTGGTCGGTAACAAATAGAAACAAAGAAAAAGAAAGATTAAAGGAGGGAGGGGACAATAACAATTTGGTGAATTTTGTCTTGTACAATTTAAGTTATAACAGAGTGGTTGACCATTGCTAATTTAATCAACCGGTAATCACATGTATGTTTGTCAATGACTCAATGCTATTTCTCATTGCAGACTCTCTACGGATAATTTCGTGTGGATGGCCAGGCTTGGTCTCTATCCATTTAGAGGTTTGTTAATTTCCCCACTTTAGAAACACTTACAATTATCTCCGACATGGCTATAAGATGTTTATATGCAGAAGGTTTTTTACGTAATATGAATATGTTGGCTTAATGAGTGTCCTAGAAACCAAGCAATGTGTGCGTCTTGCAGCTGTGATCTCTTGGCCTAGAGAAATTTTGTAAGAATGAATAGTGTTTTTTTCTGCTGGAAAGTGAAAGAAGACATCGATCACCCATTATTGGGAGCTCAAAGTTGTTCTACTGAATTTGATGTGGAGACTAAGTAGTAATCCTGTGATTATGGCAATTATTTCGTTTATACACATCAAATACTTATTGTTTAGAGGATGCATATGATCATAGTCCATTGTTCATGAGTATGAAGAAGAGAGAAGTGGCATGGAAAGAGAGTCCTTACCTTTATATTGGATTTAACATGGAGGTAGGAAAGAATAACAATAATAGTACAACTGCAGTACACTATCTACATAATAATAATAAAGATACCTGATGCTAATGTCTCAACAATGAGATTTTTGGTTCTGAAACTTTATCATACTACCCTCTAGGTTTCTGTAAGTAAATTTTAATTTCAAGTATGCATGATTTTTAGGAATGTGGAGAAGTAACAGCTAATGGGGCTTCTGCACTTCTTGAATGCAAAGCCCTTGAAGATATCCTTCTGCGACATAATGTGAGTTCTCTATACATTCAATTTTTTTTACTAAATAAAATGGGGCATTTTATACTCCAAGACATGGTATTTGAACCCTGTTGTCAATTTACTGATTGGTGAACACATTATTCTTCCAGCAATATTCTTTATTTATTATTTCTATTTTGAAGGCCTCAACATTCCGATTGGTGATTATATGAATCTTGATTCTTTCTGATGACCAAATAAGGACTGCACATATAAGATTATAAGTACAATTGGAAACACACATGCCATTATTTCTGCTCTGTGAGGCTCCTTTTGTTACGCATATGAAATATACTTATGCGTCTTTGACTGTTAAAGACAATACTAAATTATGTTAAAAGATCTTAATCCTCAGCTTTTCACCCAGCTTTCTGAATAGAAGAAGCTAATATTTGCTTTATGAATCCCTCTGAAGATCATATATTGAAAGTTGAAACTGTAATCTACTATGCAGGGCCCTGGGCTACCCAGAAACTTCGTTTGTTATGCTGCTTCAGAGGTTGCACTTTGCTTATACGTGTTTATTTATCATTTTGTATTTTGTAAATGTGGGGAAATTAATATTAGATGTTGTATATTCTGTCATAACTAACAGATGCCATTGCTTCGAAAATTGTCACTGGATATATGCGATGCAAGGGAAGGTGATTTTGATATTCCAAATGTAAGTTATTGCGGCACCGTTCGTATGCTATAACTAGTTATTTTACCAGTTCTTGAGTTGTCATCACAATCCATGGAGAATTATTATAGATGTGCAAGTCTAGTGGTTGTAATTCATCCTCTCATTTCTCATCCATTCATACTTCCATTTTGTGATATAATTTATATTGAGTGGTAAATTTGAGCCAGTCATTTTAAGGGTCAGTACATCTACAAGGGCACGAATTATATGATTTAACCAAGGGATATTCTGATTTTTTTTTTATGTGCTGCAGTCTGCAGGCAGATACTTTTTGAGTACCTTAAACATAGCTAGATGCAAATCTCAAAAATGTGCATTTAATCTCCCAGCCTCTACCTCAGGGGCTCGCAGTAGATCCGTGCATATAGAAACGCTGGTGCTCGTGTGGAACAACAGAGATCTCATCAGAACAGTGGTGAAGGAAAGACTTTAGTAAATACATGTCTGAGCATTAATTGCGTAATTTGTTGAGGGGTATCATGATCCTTTTCTCGAAGAAGATTATTTAGTTTTTAAACAAGTGGTTTGGTGGCAGGAAGTAAAATGCTTAGTGATTAAGATGGTCACTTATGCAGATAAAAAAAAAAGATCGTCATTTGTTTGTTAATTAGTAAAACAAGAGGCAAAACGATGGCTATGTTGAGTGAGAGATAACTGTCCTTGTTTATGTTGCTCTCGTTTGTTTTAATTTTTTGGGCAAAGCATCTTCAAAATGATTTACTTGCATGTTTATTTTTTATTGATCTGAGGAGTTTTTTTTTTTTTTTTTTTTTTTAAATACTTTTTTTGGGAGTTTTGGGTATTTTTTTTTTTTTTTT
>Ga0099824_1001709_pt1 | contig 31408 bp, 16 predicted proteins | sample SiratrowhiteBW_FD_76837 | JGI IMG/M metagenome (GOLD analysis project Ga0099824, IMG submission 76837) | Root nodule microbial communities of legume samples collected from California, USA - Siratro white BW | ecosystem: Host-associated > Plants > Roots > Nodule | place: USA: California... | reverse complement strand
ATTAGGAAAGAGGTTCTTCCGAATGCTGATAAGGTATTGTCTTGTCTGTTGGCATGCCCAAGATTTGTGAGAATTATTCGTAGGTTGGCACCAGTTGAAAGTCACAAAAGGTGAAACATCTCAGGAGGAATCATAGTATTGAGATAATGCAGTGAGGGCAGATACTTGAACATTCACCCCCAATAATTTCAATAGATTTCCATATCAATTTTTGAAGATGGTTGTTTGTACTGCCCTAAACTGCTCCCCTAATTCCTTGAGGAAACTTAAATAATTTTTCAACACCTTGACTTTTATCCTATTTTTTCAGGCCTTCCATTCCACTGCTTTTCTCAAATCTCATGTTAAATTCCATGACGTATTCCACACTTATAGTTTAACTGAAAAAACAAAATGTAGGATATTTCAAAAACAAGAAAATAAATATAATGCAAAAAGAAAAACATGTCTTGCATGTGATGATGTTTTTTTAAAAAAATAATTTCTCTCCCTTTTTTTTTGAAGTGCATGAGTATAATGCATGAAATCCTATAAACACATATATGGAATGCATATTTTCTATTTTTGTTTATTGAACTCATATGAGAAATTTTATTTTTGTTGAACAAATGAGGTTATGAAAATACATTATATGAATTTTTTTTAAATGAACGATGTATATACGAATCTTTTATTGAATGATGGAAACTACATTTATTTGTATAAATGGATGTATGTAAGAATGTATGAAAATCTATTTTGATTGATTTTTTTTGGCAATGTTGTATGAATAGGTTTCTTTGATTTTTTTTTTTTAGGAAAAAACAATATGTAATGCATGAGATCAATTTTTTTATATGTATAATATTTTTTTATTAAAATCGTTTTTTAGAAAACTATAATATACAATGCATTTGAGACAAAAAAAAGTTGTGTTTTTTTTATTTTTCAAATCGTAAAAAGTATGTAATGCATTGTTAGAAAAATGTTTAATATTTTTTATTTTTATTTCCTAAAATCATTTTTAGAAGAAGAAAAAAAAATAAAAATATGCAATGCAACATGAGATTAATGTTTTTTTATTTTCATTTCCCAAAATCATTGTTTAGAATAAAGAAAATATGCAATGCATGTGAGACAAAAATGTTTAATATTTTTTAAAATCCGAAAAATTATGTAATAAATTTAGATTAATGTTTTTATTTTTCAAAAATTACTTTTTTTTTTAAACAAAAAGTATGTGAAAAAAAAATGAGATTAATGCTTATGCATAGGGAAAAAAATCTCTTTTTTTCAAAGGAAAAGTGTTGAAAATATACCAGGTAAACTCTCAAGAAAGAGAGGTGAATCACAATTGGACATTCTTATGTACCAAGTCTTTCCTAGCTAGAGTTGTTCTTAGACTACTCTCACAAATTTTCTTTAAAAAATATTTTGATTTTTTTAAAAAGGGTGTATTGTATACAAGAAGAAAAAAATGAGATTAATATTTTATTTTATTTTTTAATACTTGTGTAATGAATGTTAGTGGATAATTGAGCTGCAAAAAGTCTCTCTTAGTGCGCAAATTATGCTTTACCCTAATAAGGCTTAAGTTCTAGGCATGTAAATGTGCTCACAAAGGGTGGTTTATCCTAATTTCCTATTAAAGATCACTAGAGTTATGACCCCTTTACCACACACCCATATCAACCAATAATAATAGTATTTATGGACATGATAATAAAGGGAACAGACTCTAGCTGGAGTTTTCGCACACCTGGGTTAGACAGTTTTGCTACACAACTTCTCTATTTCTAAGCTCCACAGACTCAGGTATAGGGCCCCACTCTGCAAAGCCGTGTGTGAAGGGAGAACAATGCATACCCAACCCTACCTGCAAAACAACCAGAAAACTCCCAAGCAAATATATAATACATGTCTTCAACACTGCAACAATTCACAAGCATATATAGTATAAAAATATATAAAAAAAATGATTCTAATAATAAATAATATATACAAAAATATAAATAATAACAAAGCACGATATTCAACCTTAGAGAAGGATCGTGAAATTGTGTGTTGCTTCTTGGATCGCCAAGAGATTAATGAATCACCAAAAAAATGCAGAAGCCGGTAACAGAGCGACGAGTTTCAGGGCATGATGTCCAGTCTTAATCACAAAAACCTTTCAGTTGTAAAGGAGAATCACTAGGAAAGAAGAGCCCCCGACCAGGATTAGCTTTGAGACAACGAAGAACCCTGAGTGCTATTTGGTAATGAGCCATTGTAGGAGCTGGTAAGAATTGTGAGAGATGATTGACAGCAAAACAAATGTCGGTCCTAGTGTTGGTCAGGTAGATGAGTTGTCCAATTAGCCGTCGATACATGGAAATGTCTTCAAGAAGAGGACTGCCTTTGGAATGAAGCTTTATTTGAGGATCCATAAGAGTGTTAGAAGGTTTGCATCCTAACAAGCCTGTAGCATCTAGAAGCTCTAAAGCGTATTTCCTTTTGTTAAGGAAAATGCCCTTTCTTTATCTAGCAACTTCCAATTCAAGAAAAAATTTCAATTAACCTAAGATCCTTAATTTTGAATAAGTGATCAAGTTGAGACTTGACCAAAGCGATCTCCTGAGCATCATTTCCTGTCAAAATCATATCATCAACATAGACAAAGATGGTTGTGAATGCACCAGTAACAGATTGTTTAATGAATAAAGAAATATCAGATTGTGATTGGGTATAACATGAAGCTATAAGAACGGTAGACAACTTTTCATACTATTGTCTACTAGCTTGTCTAAGACCATAAAGAGATTTTCTCAACTTGCAGAGCTGACCAGGTTTTGGAGGAACTACACCTTTAGGAACCTCCATATATACTTCTTCATAAGATCTACATGCAAGAAAGCATTGTTGACATCAAGTTGTTCAAGGAGACAATTTTTAGTGGCTGCAATGGCCAATAAAAGCCTCACAATAGTGATTTTAGCCACTGAAGAAAAAGTTTCTCTTGAGCCATCAACCTTGTGTTTAGTCTTATACACCCATTTGCATCCCACTGTTTGTTTTCCAATCGGAAGGTCAACAAACTCCCAAGTTTCAGTTTGAACTAAAGCATTAATCTCATCATCCATGGCTTTCCTCCAGTTCTCATGCTTTATTGCCTGTGCATATGTTTTGGATTCTACAATGGAAGAGATACTACATGCAAAATGCTTATGATTATTAGAAAATTTGAGTAATTAACGAAAATGGAAATAAGATATTTAACTAAAGAGGAATTTTTGCTCTCTATGCTCGTAGCTACGTTGCAATGAAAATCCTTGAGGTAAGCAGGAGGTTTGGTACTTCTAGTAGATTTTCTTGTAACAGGGTGTACAGGATTATCAAGAACTGTGAAAGTGGAAGAGGAATAATTTTGTTGTGGGATAATATATGGTGTTTGTTGGTTTTGTAGTGCTGTAGTGTGAGAGGAATAATTTTGTTGTAGGACAGTATATGATATTTGTTGGTTTTGTAGTAACAAGGAGGATATAAAGAGAAATTAGTGTCTTGATAATCAGAAAAATATCTTTTTTCTCATTAAGAAATGTGGAGTTTTGTTTCTTTAACTTTATAACATGGGTTACAGGTTAAACACAAACTAAAATAAAATTATAGCTTGTTTGGATCAATATATAAAATGACAGAAACATATTATTGTTGCTTGCTTAATAAAAAAAATGAAAAAGTTATATCTCTTTAATTTTGAAGAAAAGTGTGATAGAAGAGGTTAAACGAGGAGATCAAACAAACATTAAAACATGTTTCAACAAATTTATGAAAAGAGTAAACTAACTTTTTATTTAAAATGAAAAGTTAAATCTCTATTTCTCAAAATACATGCTTTAGAAAAAGTCAAACACGAGCTCAAGGTTAAATCAGAGATTACTCATTTGGAAAGATGTCATAAGCGGTTGTGTATAAGTATTTCTTATGATGTTGTTTTATTTTTTTGAGTTAAAATTTAATTTTTATAATAATGTTTATTATTTTACATATTATTATTATGTATACCAATTTAAATTTAATAGTTTTTTTTAATAAATATCAATTAATATGATCATTCAAAAAAATAAAGCATGAAGTTTAAGATAATGTGGACTAGTTTTAATTCATTCATTAAGTGTTAGATTAAGAAGATTTAATGAAGTAATTAAGAACTACACGTAACCCTAGGGTCGTGCTCCCTTTATATTTGGATTAGTAGGAGCCATATACGTTCATGTATGTTATTTTTGTTATGAAAATCCCTATTAATAAATTTGTGTATATATTTCTATTTGTGAGATGAAATTGATTTATAATCTTAAATCATTCATATTAATCAATAAAAACTCTAAATTCGTGGACAAAGATTAATAATCACCGAAATGTAGATATACATATCTTCTTTATTGTTTAATTTCAATCTTTGAAATATATGCTATATTCTAATCTAATAAATAATTCATACATCTTTTTATAATTTTAAGCAAATTTTCCTTTTATTGTTGTGGTTTAAGTTGGACTAAATTTGTATATCTCTGAAGTGCTCGCGGTAATCCGAATAATGAAATATATTATTTGTAATTATTTGAAAAACATTTGATATTTAAAAAAAAAAAGAACATAATTTCGTATCTTCACCTTTCCATACCAATTAAATTAAGTAGTCCATATATGTTGAATTTACCCATTCCTTTATCCAACGAAATGAAGATGAAATCGAATTTATTCTTCCTCTACTGAATTCCTAAGTCCTTGGTATATATTCAATTGGGATAAAAAAACAATTACTTTGCTTTCATTCTTCTGTTCAACAATCGAAAGCCACTTCATCAACAAGTGCTTAGGGCAATTATGTTCCAGTGCTTTTTAGAGAAATCTTATGATTTATATATATGTTGAAATACATCTACATTAAATTATTTTAATAAAAATAAGATACCAAAGTGAGTATCTTTAAATTGATGATATTACAGACTTTTTTATATAATTTTTTATGTTAAATAGATGTTAAATACTATTTACATAGAATGTAGGTATATAGTATACAACCATTTGTTTGAGTTGACACCTTTTATACCGAACTTAATTATATAATAGTTCGTTACCTTTGTTAACAAAAAATATTAAATTGTAGATAAATCATTTTATTTTACAGATTGGTAAATAAAAATGTAAATACTTCTTTGATTAAATGATTTTTGAGTTTTGAAATGTGTTTTAACTAATCTTCAATTTTACTTAAACTTCTGAAAGAAATAGTGTTTTGCAAGATATAAAGGTAATAGGATTAGAAATTTATATCCGAATTCTCATGTTCTTAAAAGCTTGAACTTCAAGTAACAAAAGATGTGGTGTGAGAGAGTTGATTATCATATTACAAAGGTGATTTTCATGTGTTTACAGTGACTATCTTTTATCAGATAAAAAACTATAGTCAGCAGATATTTGAATACTAAGAATTAATTATGCATAAAGTATAGGTTAAAGTCTTAGACAACCTTTGAAAACCAGGAAAAAACACAAGAAGTGACTTTTGGGAGAGGGAAATGATTGGTCTTGAGTTAAACAGCTGCACAAATTGTTTGGTTCCTTTCACCAGTCAAAGTCAGATTAGCACTGATTAATACAATAATGTAATAGAATATGCTTTAAGACACAGCATGGTTTGATGAAGAAGAATAAAAGGGTGTTTACTTTATAAGTTTCACATAATTTGTGTGGCAGTTTAGATCCCATTAAGATAAAGAGAATGAACTTGCAGTGTATAAAAAATATATTCTGTGATAAAAACGTGTCACATTTTGCTCTTCAAAATGGACATGTGAACAATTTGGTTATCATTTAATATTTAGGTTATTGGAGTAAGACCGAACTTCTGGTAGCTTGAGTGTAAAAGCTTGTCAAGATTTAGTATAATAATAATAATATATTATTATTGTTATTGCATAAAAACAATTTACTCAATGTATTAAATAATATATATTTGGTAAAAAAAATTGATATGATAAAAAAACTCAAATACTACAAATTTATCAAAAAAAAAATCAAAATCGATTTTTTTTTTCTTAATATCAAACTCTAATTATAATTTAGAAATGGAATGAAAACGTCTTTACGAGATTAAAAAAATATTTGAATTCAGTATTGGCCTGACAAATTATTTACTTGAAAATTTTATAATTACTTCTAATCCAGTTTAAAATTTGAATGTTTGGTTGCGCAAAAAAGCTAACCAGAAGCCACTGGTTATGTTAATCTAGAAAATAATTACTTTAATAACTAGTTTTCTTAACTCTAACCGATATAAACCTAACGATTAAGTAGCCCCACAACTAGCATCCATCATATACTCACGATGCACATTATATAGTTGACTTAATAAACTAACTTTACTTTTAAATATAATTGTTGAACAGAATGAAAAAGATGAAAGAATGGGTAAGATGAGATTTGTAGAAGATTAATTGTGAAGTTTGCTTGGTGTTTAAATAAAATCCATATATTTAGATATTAAGATTAAGAGTAGTTTATAAATATTTTTCTTTCTCAACTCATTAAACTTGTTTTAAGAATAAAAAGCTATGATGGAAATACTATTTTAAAAATATAATTTCTTATTGTACTAATTTAGGAGGTGATTTATAGATATGGCGACAACTATGTTTTAGTTAACATGAAGATTAATATAACTTTTGAGGTAACTTATCCTTAATTATATGATAGTTATTTGACTCAATAGCAACACTATATAGTGAATTGGTTCATGTTTAGAATACTTATAGGTCCTTTTGCTTTAAATTGGATTTGTAATTGTGATACTAGACTAACGAGTAACATAGATCTTATGTTATAATTACACCTTTGAATGGTACTTTTTTAAAATAGATTGAAACACTCTTTTATACTTTAATTAATTTATTCTTCTTTCATTTATAAAATAATACAGTCAAATTAGTACGAAAGGAAAAAAAATGGCATTCATAACAAAGGGTCAAGTTATTGAGTGATACCCTTTAGCCTAAAAAACTTTGGAACAATATATCAATCCATGATGAACAAAGTCTTCAAGTAATACATATACAAAAATTACAAATATACATAAATGACACGATCATACGAGTAAAGAAACCATTTTTACCTCAACAAAATCTTTGTTATGTATTCAATGAGAGGAGAAAAAGAAAATGACTCTTTAAGTTTCATGCTCACGTAAAGACGAATGGAGGTGAACTTCAATATGGCCTATTAAGTTCCTAAGTGTAATATAGAAGCTGAAGTTCAACAACTTTTCCTTAATTTCATCATGTTCGTAAAACAAAAATACATTTATTATGTCAAGAGAGAGTATTAGCTAAGAGTTTAAAACATTTGGATTTTCTAGCAAATGTGATTCTAGAAATGTCCTTTCTGATATCTTTTCATAAAACATTTGATATGCGCAATTAAAAATAATTGAACCCGTAGAAACCATTAACTTGGATTTTATGCAAAATAAAATGCAACGAATAATTATATTTTGCCTATCGCTATGAACTTTGAGCCAATTGTTCGCCCCAAAATTTTGATTAAAAGTAAAAGTGACGTTGTATCTCCTAGAAATTCAGTTTAAAGATAGAACTCGAAGTTAATTTGTTGGGACTGTCATACATCATAATGATAAAGTTTTTAAATATAGTACACTTTCAAGAAGTTCGTGCCACAAAGAATTTGTCTATGTAATGAAATTCATAAAAATAGAAAAAAAAAGATTAACAATTATTACGATTTTTGTACAGTATTCTTCATCATGCTGACAAAGCCAGAGAATCATATCTCTAGTCTCAAAAGGCAGATTGCAATTTAGAGGTGCTTTGTTTGTGAGGGTCTGTTTCATTGAGAGACTAGTTGGATTTGGGCATTAACATGCTATTAATATACCGTAATAACATTATTGCATACTATTTTTTTGTGTACACAAAGGATTTACTGCTCCTTTTTTATTTACTTATTGTGATTATATATATATATATTATATTCAAGGTTACAAGTCTTAGAAACTCAAGTTATACATTTAGTATAAATAACCACGTTGAAAAGTATATAAGAAAGAAAAGTCAAAAATTTATTATTTTAACATTTTGAATAGGAAATGAAGTAATATTTTCATGGATTTTAATGTTGAATCTTATTGATATCTTTCTAAAAAAAATTAAATAGCAGTAATATAAAAAAAAAAAAAAGTATTCTATAAGTGTATCCCTAAATCAGTTTGTTTAAATTTAAAATAGATATTTTGCAAAAAGATCACTTATTTAAAAGAAGATAAAATTTGTTTATTAAAATAAGTATAAAGCCGTCTATTCTTAAAATAAACAAGACAAATACGTGTAAAAAGAAATTCAAAGTCCGTTCATATCATAAAAAAACACCTTTTAGAAAAAAAAATAAGCAAAAACAAACTGTCCATTGCTAATATGGTTATTTAGTCATGCTTAATGAAGCATGTCAAATTCTTTACTTTGATGGTTATTCTTGTAATGTTTTTGTTCTACTTGTGATGCCAAAAGGTGAGTATACGATAGCCTGTTTCCAGCTGTTACCATGTTATATGACAGAAATAAATTACTTGATTATAAATTACATGTATTTAGGCTGTGTCTCTTTTTCTTTTTTTTTTCCTTACTATAATAGAAAAGAATTGTAATAAAAAATTAATTACGATAACAATTATTAAAATAAAAAAATAATTATTAAATTTATATTGAAGTTATAAAAAATATGTATATAAAAAATAATTATAGAAATACTTTTTTTATTATTTTTTATAATATTATAATATTATAATTCTACAATAAGAGCATTCATAATTTTCTCAAAGTAAAAGAATGAGTATAAACAACCGATACTAAACAATGAGTATATTATTTTATTAATTTTTATTATATTATAATTCTTCTTAATTTCATATTAACTTGATTTTCCTTTAAAAATTTGTACTAAAAACAAATATATCAATACTTATTTTATATTAAAATTACTGTTTTTTATTATACATCAATATTGCTCTTTTTATTTAATCTTATATTTAAGCACATACAAAATTGAAATTCAAATATAGTAAAATCAAGAACATAAAACTATTATCGATTTATAGAGAAGTTAAATGTTTCTTAAATGTCATTAAGTCAATTAACTTATAAGAATTTTTTTAACTTACTCGCTTAATTCATTATAAATTCACAAATTGGAAGGACGGGTTTAAAGCTAAGTGAAACGGGAAAGCAAAAACTAAAATGAGAATATGAAACATAATATTGTGATATTAAAGTTAAAATCTTTTAGGCCCATTACAGAGCTTAACGTTGCTCCGGATCAAATACCTGAAGATTAATAGGTTGAAAGACTTTAGATAAACCTCTCTTAATCAAGGATAGCCTAAAAACCCTAAACTATGGAAAGACTTCAATGACACAACAGTGTTTTTCCCACCATTTTTCCTCTAATTGTTTTAATGGTCTTGCTATCCCTACGCAGTTGCATTCACAGAGCAGGTCTAACGATACAACAAAACCTGCCACTTGCATTTCCTAGCCAACATAGTGTGCTCACAAATTGAACAGCAACGATTCCATGTCTGCACAGTTCCAGAATGAGAATATCTTACAGGCTGATGCTACGAGACAAGCAATATTAAATGTTGTGAGCATCCCAGAGTAGGCAGCTTGGAGAAAACAAAGGTTTTTTGGCCATTGGCCATTATGGGGCAGCGGTAGGAGGGATAGAATGACCAAAAGAGTCCAGAATTGGAACTACAAGATATTCGCACTTTGATAAACATATTCTGACTGCACTAAACAGTTTTTGATTCAACATTGTCACACCAGAAGAGAAGGCAGGAGTGGTTAAAACGAGTGGAATCATACATGTCACACCAGTGGCTCCAAGGCACCATGTTTTACACAAGTAAGAAAGTGCGTGTATAATTGGCGCACCCAATCCTTCGTAACTCGCACAGCACCAGGTAGAAAGGAACCCTTCTAAAAGTGGAACCAAATAATCATCACAAAGAAGCCAAGTCCATATTGTAGGAGGAATATTACACTATTTGGAAAGCCAGATTGAATATAGGCAAACACTCAGACAACTACTCATTTCCTAAGTTTAAAGAACCGTCTTTCATCAACTTTAAGCTCAAGCTATTGAATCTCCCACGTGAATAATGCCTTGATGCCTTTCTCCAATCCGTTCCAGTTTTCATCATAGCAACAAATTCGTCGTAGCTGATACGTCCATCCTGCAATTGTTCAAGAATTTGAGGGTACAATTCCCTAATCAAGACTATATCTAAAGAAATAACTCCCGAATATCACCTTATCCGTGTCTACTTCTTGGAAAATATCATTTGCTACATCTGTACAATCATCTGCTCCATCTTCCATCAGGGCATTCCGTAGCTCATCTGGTTCAATATATCCATTCCCGTCTTTGTCAAAATAGGAGAAGGCCTTACGAAGATGCTCGTCATTAGCCATCCTTTTTAAATGAAGGGAAACAGCAACAAATTCTCCGTAGTCTAGTGTTCCCTTACCATTACTATCTACCTGTTGTCAACATACAATGATTAAAATACAAAACAAAAACAATTTAAAGCTAAAATATTTTACTTAGTACAAATGTAACTCAACAAACCCAACCAAATTGTAATGGAAAATATATCACAATTGTACCCCATGCATGTTGACAATATCAACTTCTGTCGGCCAATTTATGATGTAGCAGGTAACAAAACAACATTCGTGTTCAGCCACAATAATTTAGAGGAACAAGGGGAAATTAGCTATACTCACAGCTTCAATAAGCAACTGAATTTCAGACTCAGCAAGTTGAGACCCAAAGTTTCGAAATCCAGCTTTCAGTTCTTCTATGGAAACAATGCCATCATTATCATTATCCATCTTCTTGAACATATCTTTGATGTCTTCAACTTCTTCATTGGATAAGAAATCAGCAATGACCTGTTTTCAAATGTGCAATCTTAGATCTGACATGCTATACAAGAAATAACTTGAGTTATCACCAGAGATGTAGCGAACTAACCCTGAGGGCTTTTCTTTTGAATCTGTTCATCATTGAAAATTGCTTAAGCCTTGACTTGACAACATCTCCAAGTGGAACATTAGGGGCCTTCTTAGCATTTTGGAGCCAGGGATGCTCTGGAAGGCAAGAAAAAAAGATGAAACTTATTATCTGTTCTGAAAAGTCATCAACATACTTAGAACAAGTAATGTTTATGTTGAAATTATGTGGTTAAGATATTAACTGAGATTGAGTTGATATTATCTAAGATGCCAAACACGTCCTGATAGTTGTAGAACAAATCAATGAAGGAGATGACCAAAATAAATAACACAATTGAAAGATTGGCAGAAAGAGGACATGAATGAAACCCAAAGAACTGTCAGAAACATGTCTGAAAATTGTGAGGCTAAGTTGAAGAAGGAAGCAGGAGTGAACCAATTGATTAGCACCAAAACACTTGCGGAAAGCAGCCTTAAAACTAGTTGTTAAGGTGGGAGAATCATGTAGTTAAATATTCTACCATGCATCTCAGACTACTTGATGAGGAACCTAAGAATCTCATAATATATCCAAGTCCATCATAGCACTGCCCTTAAGTGCCAACATCTTGATGGCTCAGATTCCACAACATTTCACTCAACTTTCTCATTGGTCAAAACCTTTCACTAGTCAGAATTCTCCACAAGTAGCCTTTGCCAAAACATCAACAACCAACTTTGATACCAACGAATAAAAACCTGGGAGAACCACAACAAAAAAACTAGCTATTGTAGGAGGAGAGTCCAAGGCCGTACCAGAATCCGGGTCCCATACTTCCAATGGAGGGACTCCGGGTCCCGTTTTTTGGATCCTAACACAAAGCTAGATGAACTGGCTACCAGGAACAACACAGTAAAAGGGAGTGAAAATGCAAGGGGACTGACAATTAACTTGAAGGAAGAATCATGCAATTAAATTAGTACTCCAAACTTTAGGGACCTGGACTGTGGCGGTGACAGGACAGTTCACGAAGGATGACAACATTCTAATACCATGTTGAAATTATGGGAGGCATAGAGGGAGGAAGAGAGACAAAAAAGAATATAACACTGAATTGATATTATGTATACCATGTTCTTGATAGGTGATATATTAATAGAACTTGGAACACTATCCCTTGTTTATACTACCTTCTGTCCTATATATATAAAAAAAATGAGAACAAATTTTGGTCCTAATCATAAGAAACAAAGGATCACTTCCAAATATATTAACTGCTAATTTCATTCTATACCCTTGATTTATTGTAGAATCAATTAATGAGATATGCATTCATTTCCCATGAAAGTGAAAGCATTTATTTGGTTATTGACAAGACAAGTAACACCATTGGTTGAAAAAAATGATCTCTTTACAAATAGTGTCATTAATTATAACCAAATACTTTAACCATTTAGTCCTCTGAGTATTTTTGGAAAACAATTTAAGGCAGGAAATCATCAATGAAAATTAACTAACTTAACTACTTTATTTAGATTGATGAACTACATATTTGTTTCTTATATATACTAACTCTAGTCCATATATAAGAAACAAATACTAATTCATCAAGACCGATAAAAATTGTTAAGTCAGTTATTTTAACTAATAATGTCATAAATTCAAATACCCATAAATTAAATGGTTTAAGTGTTTGATTATGTTACTCATAATCTAAGAGAAATTTTCAACTAATGGGTGTGACTTTTTTTGTTAATAACTCAATAAATGCATCCATTCTCATGAGAAATGAGTGCATATTTCATTCATAGACTCTACAATAAATTAAGGGTACAAATGAAAGTTAGCAATTGATACATCTAAAAATGGTTCTATTTTCTTATGAAGGACCACAAAGATATCTTCATTTTGTTCTTATATACAGGATCAGATGTAGCAGTTATTAAAAATTTAAAAACCCAAAAGGAGATAGTTTTCACCAAAATTTTTTCTTCACTTGATTTCATTAATCATACAAGTGCTGAAACATTTTGACATTTAATTGAGATTTTAAAGAAGCTCTTAAAAGTAATATGAAATGAACATGGAAGGAGATAAACATACCAAGCACTTGTTTGGCAGTTAATCGAAGCTTAGGGTCTGGTTCTAACATTTGCCTAACAAGACTTTTAGCGCTTTCAGAAATACTTGGCCAAGGTTCCCTTTTGAAATCAATAAGCCCTCGAAGAATGGCCTGTGCAACTCCTTGCTCAGATTCTGCATAGAATCAACATCAAGGAAAGAAAATAAGAATTTTTACAAGCTAATGAAATAATAAAAAGAACCAAGCTCAAAAGAACAAAACTCATGATATGCTTGAACCAAAAGAAAAGACAACTAGCAGATTAAAACCTTGCCAGAAAAAAATCAGTATGTAGCACAAACCAAAAGAAAAAGAACAAAAAGTCTAAGCATGCAAGTATTAGCGCATGAATGCTTATAGGATAGATGCTAATGCACATAAAAAAGAAGGCATACATAAGGAGTATTGTAAGAATATAACGATTTATACCAGCCCAAAACGGGGGAACACCACACAGTAAGATGTAGAGAATTACTCCTGCACTCCATATATCTATTTCTGGTCCATAATTCCGCTTGAGAACTTCTGGAGCCATATAATATGGACTTCCAACAATTTCTGAGAACCTCTCGCCTGGAAAATTTTATATTACCACAATACATTATGGAAAATAAGTCAGATTCGGCAAGAATGAATATATATATATATATATGGACACACACACACATACATATACACGTACATTGAAACATGAGTAGACAGCAATAAAATGTGCCATGTGATGGTAAACTGTTAACAAGAGATGGTGTATGGTCAACCCTAAGATTAATGTCTATACTCTATAATGCTGCTGTATACAAACAGGCTGTGTGTTTCCTAAGAAAGTAAGCCAACATTAAAGTGCGTTGATATTGTTTTTTGTTTTCATTTACAGTATGTCCCCATTACAATAACAAGGAAAGTAGGTTTTATCTTGTATCATCTTAGAAATTAGTATTATTTTAACACGTCAAATGAGACAGCCATATAATAGAGAAAAATCGTGCAACATTTTCACAGACAATTGAACAAATTACAGAACATAATCACAAATTCAAAACAGCGAACCCAAAAGTTAATCTAATTACACTTCTTTTTGGAAATGGGACAATACAGGACAAGACCCTCTCCTGAACTTTGTTGGTGGACCTATAAAGATGAGTAAAGGAAGAAGCAGTGCACCAGTACACAAATTCATATGTGTTGAAATTCCAGCACCAATCCAATCACCATGCAAAACACCCAAAAACATACTATGATACATGTTGCACCATAGAGTTTTCACAAAAGCAAGAAGGTAAACATTGGGCGAAGAGTCCTCTCTTTGGAAGAAAAGGGAAATGGAGGAAGCAAGGGGTGATATGGACCTCTTTCAACAGGAATAGATATTTCTTGTCGCAGATAAAAAGAAAATCGGAAGAGATAGGTTCTTTTATTTATAATATTATTTTAAAGAATTGAAACCAAACAATCCAATATTTGATTGTTTCAGCATTTCCTTCCAGAATTTTGAAATTGATATCAGAATGAACATAACTTGGTATGAAAATAAGAAAACAAATCAACACCCTTTTAGTAACTGAACTGCAACATGATCCACTACTATGTCCAATTGTGATCTCAGAGAGAGCATCCTTAATGTCTACAGAAAATACTTCTTAAAGACTGACAAACAGCTAATGTATAATTTGAGCAAAATATGCCAAATGGATTTCGTATTACATGCCCTTTTCAAGTTTATAAGTTATAACTGTCAAGAATTACGGGCTTATGGTTAGGGCAGGAGAGAAAGCAAGAAACAAAAGGATAACTATAATAAAACTGGATATTATTGGTAAGATGTAATGCGGTACACTAAAAGAATAACCTAACGTTTTATTTATATGACTAACTAGGTTAAGCACCAAAGTCTAACGAGCACCTCCCTCAAGCTACCTCTTACTAAGCATTAAGCTTGATACAAGTAAAAACACATAAGCCAAAAACAAAGAGCAGCATCTGGTCTCTATAACAGAAATAGGAAAAGCAGTACACATCCCTAACCCTAAAACACTCGCCAAATCACAAAACATGGCAGTGTAATTGGCAGGAAAGCTCCAAGCGTCTCCATGCTACACATCACAAGAAAATGAGATGGTTTCTGGAGTCTTAGGCCTTTTCCATCAGCAGCTTCTCAACCTCCTTCCAAAACAGTGTCTAAGGTACCACACCATCCAAAAGCATAAAAGAACCAGGGAAGGGGGGTCACTTAGGGTGCAAAGTCTTCAAAGTTAAAAATGAATATCATTAACAAGCTAGACTACACAAAATTACTCCAATCCTTCAACCAGTATAGTTGATCGCTAAACAGCTTAAAAAAAATCAAAGAAATACCAAATAGACAAAATAATCAAATAAAGAAAGAACAACCAAACATGCCAAAAAGGGCCAGAGAAGCAGTTCACCAACCAAATATATCAAATACAGGCCAAATCTAGGCAGAACAGGTCGCTGACCACACACTGCCAGACATAATTGCAGAGGAAGTCCCAAGGCCTTGCCACTCTTCCACTGCCAAAATTGACACCAATGGCCACCCAAACGCAGTCAGCAATTTGACACAACATCCTAACATAACCTAAACACCCAAAGAACTCGAAGAAAAGCCAAATCTGAGACAGAAACAACAAGTAAAATTGAATCTGAAATTAATATTGAACTTCCAGAGCTCCAGCCATTCACCATTTTCATAGCCACCCATTACACCAGGCTAGTCTCCAACCCTGGTCAGGCAGCTCCATCTACACACGTCCACGACACCACAAAGTTAAGTATGTCCAAAAGTACACATGCTCCAGAGTCCACACACGCTCAGGTTTTGGGATATTGCCACTGTCACATCACAATAATACCCTACAGGATGTGTTCCAGTCAACAGAAACCAAAACTTCTGCGCAGGATATATTAAGATCTCACCCAGAGGTCATCAAGAGAACCATCTATTATCAATGAATCTATAAACACCACAAGCAGACAAGAATTACCCATGCTCCAGTGTTCGAGTATAAGTGAGTTGACAGAACTGATTTTACTCTGATTTCTGAACAGATTCAACCAATAGCCACCTCTTCGAGAATAAATTCCAGCTTAGAAACTGATGTGAGAATCTACAAGTACAACCAAGTTTGGTGAACTCAACACAACAAAAAAAAAACTCCTTTTTCATAAAGAATAATACTGCTCTAATACCGTGTTAAGAGATAGAAAACGAGAAAGAGTGAGAGAACTAACTAATAAACCTGAATTTAATTGATAGGAAGTATCGTGGTACTCTAATACATAAACCTAGTGCTCCTACTACTAATTACTAATCCTAAAGTACTAGCCCAAGCCTACTACCAGTAACCTTAATATATTTCAAAACATGCAACAAAACAGAACCAAAAGCACTACGTATTGTTTGAACAGAACCATACAACAGCCACAGAAAAAGATCACCTTAGTGTTAGAGTACTTATTTCTTATCCAAATGAAGTGTGGCAGCTCCCAGCACAGTTGCAATAAAGTCTACACTTCATCCCACATTTGGCAATAGGGTTTAGAAGAAAGGGAAAATAAAAGTCTTCACAAATGGGACTAAAACGAAATAGCCATAGTCTAATCCAACACAAACAAAGCAACTGCCAAGCTTAGCGTTAGCTGACTAGATTACTGCAACAAACTCCACAACTCCACAATTTCAACATCATACAACAGATTGACCACTTGTTATGCGCCCTCTGATCTTTCACTCAAAATCACATTGTTAAATCCAATCACCGTAAGAGCAAACATAAATAACCAAGGCACCCTCATTCACATAAATGCCGTCCCGAGCTTGAGTGTTAAAAACAGCATCGAAATTTAGGTGTCAGAGCGTACCAACAAAACAACCATCTTACTTTTCCTTTTGTGCTGCACACGCAGAATGTAGTGTAGACGGTACAAAACCTAACCGCACCAACTTCAAGTACATTAAATAAGGTCCTTGAATGGATAAACTTCTCTATAAATACTTAAAAATTGTATCAGAAAAAGAAATAAACTGATCTTCTCCGGTAAGCTATGATCAACTTATAATACTTAACTACTTTTTATAGAAGCTCTCTGGTTTAACGTCTCCAAAAGCTTTAGTTTCCCTAACAGACACGTTTGATTCAATTTATTTTCTTTTCTTCTCGTATGAGTGTTTATACAGTAAATCATTCAAACTGAGCCTTGACACCATCACAGGCATCCGAAACACCAACATAGTCTTCCAAACAATAACCTCATTAATCAAGTACAAACTCAACTATACCTTCCCATTCCAAACCAAACTCACCCAATGCACCAAGGAAATCCAAATTCACTCACGGTCCGTACCTGGCTTGAAGAATATGGAAAGCCCGAAGTCAATAGCCTTGAGCGGCGAATTCTCCTTCTTGTTTGCAAACAAGAAATTCTCCGGTTTCAGGTCGCGGTGGATAACCCCGTGCTTGTGGCAGAGCTGCACGACCTCCACAATCGTCCTAGTGACAGCGGCAGCAGCGCGCTCGGTGTAGTGGCCGCGGGCGACGATCCGGTCGAAGAGCTCGCCGCCCTCGCAGAGCTCCATGACGAGGTGAACCGCATTGTCGTCCTCACAGGCTTCGCGGAGTGACACGATGCTGGGGCTCTCCGGCAGGTGGCGCATGATAGCAACCTCGCGGCGGACGTCCTCGACGTCGACGGCGGTCCTGAGCTTCCTCTTGGAAATACTTTTGCACGCGAGCAGCTCGCGCGTGTCGCGGTCGATGCAGAGGTACGTCACGCCGAACTCCCCGCGCCCGAGCTCGCGGTCGACGAGGTAGCGGTCCTCGATGTTCTCCTTGGGCACGCCGGCGAGGACCGTGATCGGCGCCTTCTGTTTGACAGCTTCCGCGCTGGAACCGCGCTTGCCATGGTGGTCCGCGTTGGAGAAGCTCGATTTGACGTCCTCTCGGGCGACGGCGGCCGGGGATCTGCAGCAGTTTCCCATGGCAGGAGGAGCGGAGATCGCGGCGGAGGGGAGGGTTTGGGAGGAGACGGTGGACGAGGCGTGGTAGCCTTTCACATCATAATGCCGAAACCCTAACCCTAGAATGTGATTTGGAAAAAGAAAGTGTGATTGAAACGAAGGTGACGAAGAAGATGAAGAAGAAGCAGAAGAGTGGGAGAGTGAGTGAGTAGCGAGTGAGGTGAAGCAGCGTGTGTGAGGGTGTACGGTAACGGCTGGGGATGCGGTTTTTTAGGAGCCAGAAACCTCGGGTTTTCGCCATTTCATATATATATAAATTTATTTATTCCTCTTTTTTCGTTTTCAATGACTTTTACTTACTATTAAAATACGTTGAGGTTAGAGCAATAGTGTAATACTCTACATAATAAAAAAAACATTTTCCTTTTTTCTGACTGCGAAAGTTACTTAATAATGATAATAAATACACCTGTGAACATAAAAAATTAGTAAATACAACTGCAAAAGTGATTGTTTTTGTTTTCTTTAAACAAACACTATCTTCCAAAACCAATCAACGTTATTTTTCTAGTAATCTTAAGTAGTGAAATTTATTTATCAATTTAAAATTAAAGGATATCTATTTGTCTTGAATAAAAAGTTGTTCTTATATTTCAAGAAATCAAAGAATGTGGGAATATTTTTTAATTTTATCAAAGAGTTAAAGATCTTAATGGTTGTTTAAAATATAATCATTTAACGGCTGTGTCGTGCAATATTAATGCAAAAGAGATTAATTTAGTACTTAAATAAAATATGAAGTTTAAATAAATATAAGGTTAGTCAGAATCATAATGTGTGATTTCCTTTGATGGGTTATGTTTTGCTAGATCAAAACATAGGTAATTGTTGTTAAATGTGTGAATTGTTTGATGGAAATATTTTAATTTAATTAACAGTTTTGAATTTGTGTCTTAAATATGTAGTTATGTTAAGAAAGAGAAGTTTGTTGCTTATTACTTATAATAATCATATCCAACTTAAATAAAAACATTCCCAATTAAAGAAATTAATTTAGATTGTTAACACTTCTAAATATACAACCCACTTTCCTATTTCATGGTTTACTATGTCAAATTCATGCCACCTCATTTTTATTACTTTTCATACAAAGCAAAATCTTTTGTAACACATACGGTTTCTGCATACTTATATATTACGTATGCTAAAATTTGTCTTTTAACTTATAAGATATCTGAAAGTAACTTTGAACTGTGTGGTAAATTTTTGATGAACATTGGAGGGTTATTTTCTGTTTAGGTTTTTTCCAATTTGCTTGTGACCACATCTTGCAAAACAGTGCAAAGATCTGTTGAGGCATTTGTTTCGTGGTAAATGGTGCTACTTGACATGTTCCAACTTGGTGTTATATTTGGCAAACATATGTACTATATAGTTTTCTAGTGGTGAAGAAGAAATCTAGTTATACGACAAAATTCAATAATTGAGATGATAGTTTTATCGAATAAAAAATGTTTGATGAACCCAATTAAAAAAGTTGCATTGCTTCAAATTAACAGCAGACATGTTTATTGACTATTGAGAATGTGAATGTGCAAACAACATTCTACCATTTTAAGAAAAAATATTACTTTAATGAACATGTGCACACTTCCCTAAAATAAAGATGGTTTACTGTCCTAAGTACTGGAAGCATCTCTTAAAAATAACTGCAAAGTGTCACACACTTGTCTGTATTTAAGACATAAATATGAACATTGGAAATTTCACCTGGGTCCAATTCACACTAGGTACATGCAATGCAACAATTTAGAAAAAAAAATTAAACCACCCTATTATAGATGGCTTAAGAAAATATTAATTTCTTAAATATAATCATTTAATTAATTTTTAATAGTAATTTATGTGTATTTTGTAAATGAATATTTTATAATAATTGGATATAATTATTTATTGATGAGAATGTAAAAGTGTATTTATAATTATTATTATAAATTTAAGTCAGTTTTGTAAAGTTGACTTAGATTTAAAAGTTTGTTTTTTTATAATGATATATGAGTTTATTCTAATAAAATTGTTGGACATATCGAACTATTTTTAAGTTTCATACACACGAATTGAAAAATCTTGACGAAAATGTCAGAGATTTTATATCGATTAAAAATAAGACATTTCAATAATGTATTAGTAGATACAAACTTCACTTTACAAATTAATTTTATAATATTGAGTGAGATTTAAGGTTCACTTCTTAAAAACTATTTATATATATAATTTTTTTAATAAATAAAATTGTTAGAGATCAAATATTAACTAGAGACGAAGTGTTTCAATAGTTTATAAAATTATAAAGATAGATTAGACTTAAATTCTATTTTTTTATTTGATATTAAAGTCTATCATAGCATGATTCTTAGACCATCCCTTATCAGCTCGACGTGAAGGAGTACGATGAAGCTTTTCAATAAATAAGTGCAAATCTTACAAAAGAGCTACCAAACCAAAGTAGGAAGAAAATAAACTGACAGAAGCTGCAGAAAATGATGAGGAATACAACAAAATTTCTATGATCAATCTAAAAAGAATTCTATAAATGCAATCATAAAAAAGGAGATTGAAGAAAAATTTAAGAACAGAAGTGTGATTAACGAGTAGTTGAGGGGCATCAAGAATAACAAAGTGATGGAATCAGAGTGCAGAATTGAGAAACAAAAGAAGAGTGAAAAAAATAAGAAGAGAAGATGCCATGTGCTGTCTCTTTAATTTACAAACACATGAAACCAAAGGGACCTTCTTGTCTGTCTTCTTTCTGTGTTTGTTTGTGTGAAAGAGCAAGCGAGTGGGTCTAATGGGGCATCTCTACCAACCAGTTTTTCAAATTCTATTTCTGAAGTTGCTTGCATTGTTGGGGTGCTTGTTTTAGAAGCTTCACATAATTGTTGCAAAGCCTTGGATCACACCCTGAACAAAGGGTACCAAATTATGAGTCACCCCAACCTTTTTTGTGCCCAACCCTTACTATATTATTGGGTCCATTAATTGGGGAACAAGACTTATTATGCCTCATTTTGTATTCATTATCTTCTCATTGGAAGCAGAGAACAAAGACACATATTTCCAAACAACTAAAAGATACACGACAAACATCGACACAACAAGCCCAAATACACAAATCCTATTCAGATTTTATGCTTTGTTCAATTTCAGCATTCAAACAACCTTATAGTTTAATCAAAAGCCTTCACAAGAATGGAAAAAAAAAAACAAAGATATATATTAGCAAACTAGCTAGCTAGTTAGCATGCATCAATATATATAGCATGTTTAGAAAACTAGTCAAATAAGGGAATTTTTGGTTGTAAAAGTGCATTTGTAGAAGAACAAGTGCAACTTAACTTCTCATTTTGTTGAACCTTGGCACTTCAAGCTTGACATTTCATGTGCAGAACTTTCCCTTTGAGTGTTGTCTCTATAAACAGACATCACAAATGAGTATGGTGCAGAAAGAAGTAGACAAATTTTGAATTAGGGAAGAAGGAAAAATGAGTAAAAAGTTGATTGAGTGGTCGGAATTTTTAAATATTAATAGGAGCCACCTTTTGGCAACATTGCAGCTTTATTAAAATTGTTAAATTGTGGCAGTTTTTCTTGGTGGCTAGTTTAGCACTTTTTTTTGGCCAAACCAAAATCATCAGTGACTTGTTTTGTTAGGCCATTTAGTAGGTGCTGAACATTTTGCTAAATTTGGGGACATTCATGATTTTTTCTTGGTGCAATGTGACCTAATTGTCTAGTGGAAAATGGGTTTTCTTCTCCAACCTGAGAAGTCAAATAATGATTATTTCTTGATGATCTATTCTCTCTTTTGCTTATCCTGTCTACCTAAAAACCAAATCGTTGGTCAAAGTTATTGAAGGGTTTTATTTTGAGAGTAATAATGAATCCAGTATCCATAATCATTTTTCTCTCACTTTATTTAAAAAAATAAATGTATACAATCCATCCACATGAATGGACATGTGTTAAACCCATCAACAAAAGCACTTCTTTTATCTACATATGTTTGAACATGTGGTATAAATCTATGATATTTTTCTACATAAAACAGAAAAAAAAATACAAAAATTTACTTCTAATTTCATCTGTCTGTTATTCTGAAACAAAATCTTAAACATGCATTAAAAATTTAAATTACAACAAGAAAAACAGCATGACATATGGTCACAAAAAATAGCTATCAAAAAGAAATTTGTTCAGATTTGTTTATCAGAAAGTTGTTTTACATCAAATCCAAATCCTAAATGTATAAGTGTTAATAAGCTTAACTAAATTGTGCTCTTGACCAAATAGTAAAAGTAAGGATTCTATTAATCAAGAATTATAATTAAGTGTTGGTATTAGGAAGTCCTGTATTTCTCTCCAATACTGTAATGCTATCATTGTGTAAGTTATTTGCATTGTGGTAACTTGACTTCTAAACAATGATTTATCATACTAATGAATCAAAGTAGTGCTACAATATCATTAGTCATATTCCTTTAACTTAAAAAGAAAGGCATAAATCAATGTTGTGATGAAACAAATGAATTTATCAGTTTTGGCAATCGATCCATAGAATTAGCATGGTTCATCTCTACTTAAAACCCAACATCACAATAGTCGAAAAATCTCACCCCATAAACTTCTTGTTACTACTGGCATTACCAGTTATGTCCTATGGAATTCTTTCTCAAAATTCAATACTAAGTATTCCAGTATAAACACTAGGTTATCTGCATAACAAAATAAATAGAAGTATATGATTGAATTTTCTAATATAAAAAAATCTCATCAATTCAATTTAATGTGAAAAAGTGAAAGTCCAAACACACTTTATAAATATAAAGTCAAACTTGAGGTACATTCCTACAAATCTAACTCCTGACGTAAAAGCTATTCAGAAACATATATAGGGGCAAAATTACTGCACAGTTAAAGTTTATCTGTAGAAGAACACAAGTCAATCCCTTTTTTTAACTTGGTTGTTTGCAATGATAGAATATAGAGACCACAGTATGGTGCAAAAGGTCCATTTGTCTGCTTTTCCTAACTAACATTTTTAAAGACTATTTGTTGGTTGAAAAGCAACCAGTATAATTGAAAATTGGAGATAGGATATATAATGTTGTTGGTTAAACTGTGGAAAGAAGATCATTTCCACAGTATCAGCAGGCTCAAAGTCTTCCCCATGCAGAACACAATGTTGGTTCCAAAAGGAAATTTCATTGCAGAAGGTTTCAATTTTCAACACTACACAACCCATGTCAAAGTAACACCTAGCCTTCTTTACATTCCTTAAGCTTGCTTTACATCTTCTTAACTTTCAACATTAATTATCTGTTCATGTCAGTTTTTTTATTGGTCAATCATGTTTCTGAATTAGGATATCTGAAACTTGAATGCTTGTTCCTCAAAATAGCTGTGTATCATTATTTGATTTTTGTTTATTTATCTGCTCTGTAGTTGAATTCAATGAAAATGTACTATCATAGGCAAAGTTGATATCTTTTAAGTTAAATAATTTCACTGGTTTAAATTTACACATTTGGGTGGTCTCTCATTATTTGATTTGATCATAAATAACAAAATGTTACTCTTAACTTGAATGGAGAATTGGTAATTTGATTACTAGCACAATAAATTAAGTGTAGTGGCTATGTATGCTTCTAATTCTTGTCTAGCTAGTTAGGACCATGAATGTTCCAAGAATATTTGCTTATAGTGATGTTATTTATAGAACAAAAATGGCATAAAGTTCTTTTATAGGAATATAGGTAGATAGAAATCCAGCCCAATTGTTACAGCAAAGTTCCAATAATATGAAATGAAGTGTTGCACTTGCACTTGATGTTGAAATATTATTGCATAAAAAGCTATCTAAAGCCCATATGTAGTCCAAGTATGAAAGGAGAAAAATTATAATTGAAATTAGAGATTTTTCTAAGGATGGTTGGTAAGACTTTTTTTTTCAAAAATAAATCGTTTGACATTTTATATTTATAAAAAAAATGGTTAACGATACCTTCCTTTTAAAAATATTTATTGCAATTATTGAAATTGACAAATTATATACTTTTCAATTAATGATATTAAATTTTCATCGATTCAAATTTAAAAATCATTGGTTGTCACTTTGTTAGGTCTCAATTTTCTTTAATGATTTTATTATTTTAATTGCATTTTTTTTAATAAATTTCCATTAATAGTAAACTGTATGCTAAAAGAGTGCTATTAACATTTCTTTTACCATTATAATATGATAAAAAAAATGATCCTTTGTTCGAATTGGTTCTTAATTGCAGCAAACATAAGATAGCACCCATTTTGGAAAATATAATGTATGTACATATAGTGTAAAAAACAAACAAAAATAAACTTTTTATCCATTACAAACTATTATATGTATATGTGATAAATTTATTTATTGTATTATAATAATTATTTTAAATCTCGAATAATTAATAATATTATTTATTTTTTAACAATATAAGAGAATTATCTTTATCATAACATGCTTAATTATCTAACATTACTCAGGGAGTATTTATTTTGATGCTCTTTGAAAATAGTTATTTATTTTATCATTTTTAAGAAAAAAAATGAAAATGTACACAAGGAGTTCTTTCTCTTCAATTAATTGTTACCAAACAAGTTTCCTTGACTCCATAACAAGTGTGAATTTAACTTAGTGCCCTACTTCAATGAAAGGATAGTGTGTTGCCATGAGAAAATGATGTGACCAATACTTTAATCCATGGTGTTGATGTTAGCAAAATTCATACTAAAGGAAGAAGAAAACAGTGTTCCATGGTCAAACTTTAACATGTAAAAATGTGCTCATGTTGGAGGAAGATGTACTTTTTTTTTTTCTTTTCTTAGTTTCTAAAACCGTGAGATGCATTAACACTATGTGTGTATACACACACGTATAATAACCAATATTATATAAAATTTTGCATGTGTGAAGATTCTTTAAAGATATGCCACATGTTAGGGTTTATCAGAAGGGTAATTTTGAAAGAATTTAGCAATATATTATGTGAAAATATAAAGAGTACTACGTGGGAGGTTACGAATAAATTGATCAATTTCATTTCAAAAAATTGAGTAAGCTAATACGAAGAATTAAGAATATCCATGACATGAAACCTAAAGTCAAAAGCTAATATGAACAAATATTCTTTGTCCTCTGTCTCTTCTCATGGATTCGCGGTAACATTGATATTGGTCTTCCATTTATTTATATTATTCTGTATTAATAATTAATATAATAACATTATTACATTGTTTAATTGGTATGTTGTGAAAAGACAAAGCATAAACATGACACATACTTTTGTTTTCTTGGTTAGCATGATTTCTTATACCTCAAACCGGGGATCAAAAAAATATTTACCACGTAATTGTATAAAAAAAATGTGATATAACTATATTTTTTTAATATTTGAAATTTAAGATACTTTTTGTTTTAATCCCCAAATTTGATTTTTTTAATCACTTAATTGAATATGATTTGTCCCTAAATACTCAATTAGAGAGATTAAAATAGTTTAAAACTTTAAATACTACAACCTAAAATTTAGTCCCTCAAATTTAATATTTAGGAATTTACTTTTTCAATTTTGAAGGATTAACATAACTTTTTTAAATACGAACAACTAAAACTAAACTCCCAATTTTAAGAACTAAAAATATAATTGATCAAAAACTATTTTATCACCATATGTGCTTCTAAATGACTGAGTTACTGTGGCACCATCATATTTGGTGAATTTGCATAATCAAGTACTATGATGAAGATGCAGATGTGATGGCATAATTGAAAAATGTCTCATGTGTGAGTCTACAACAATGGTGAAAAGTTGGGAGAAGTGTCAATGGATTATTGAGACATTTGAGCCACGTTATCTATTAAGATTGAATTAAGAACATTTTCTTTAAAGCTGGAGACAAGGTTAAAGAAGCTATAGCATGGAGCAATTGAGCAGCCAGAGATTATGAATTGTATGCTGAAGTAATATTATGAAGACGGAAGAAGATTTAAGAAAAAGGATCTCATTGTGTACCTAAATACCTATTGTATAAATGAAGAGCAGTTCTGAATGGAAGAAGAACAATGCCATAGTAACAGAAGGGAGTCTCAGTTTCTCCAACTTTATAGATGATAAGCTGAAACTACAAATTACTTACAATCTTTCTCTATTAATCACTTCAATTGCCCTTGGTACCTTGCCTTACCGAATGTATTCTAAGAAAATGTTCGCAAGTCCCACATCGGCCAATGCATAGACAAACGAAGTCTTTATAAGAGTCTGACAAGGATGTCAGTTCGCCGAGCTGGGTAACATTAGCTTGTAACTCAAGTGAGGGCATTAAGGTGGTGGGATAAAACTGTGGCTTCGTTAGGTTGGGCTTTGATTGCAAAATGCAGGCCTGCCCACTCCAAGTTGAGAGCTGACCTATGGGACCTGGGCGAAGGCCTGGGTGTCTTGGGTCCTAAAGTGGAGGGCACAGCGTGAGGCTGGTTTCACAGAGCAGCGAAAACCTCCCTCTCCTGACAGTGGAGGGATAACAGGCTGCTGCCATCACTGCCCTGAATGCCTGATGGGCCTAGTTCTTAGACCACCATTTTTTCATAAATTTTTATGAACTCACTGTTTCCTGGTAATATACTCATCAAATAGGGTAAGAGTATGTTGAGGTTGTTTTTGTTTCATTATTTATTTATATTGTTGTTGTGTACAACATAACCTCTTTTAGATGTAGATTTTTATTTGGTATTTTTATAACGGTTTATATGAAATGTCATAAAGAAAAAACTGCTTCGTGAATTAGTAATTTTGTTGTCGTACAAGTGGACATGTGGTGTGGCTATGGAGTGTTAGAATAAAAAATACGAATGGGGCCCAATGGGTCAGAGTCCATTTTGAAGTCAAGTGTCTTGGATTGGACCTTTGAACCTTTTATCTCTCTATGGGTCCACTGGCCCACCAAAAGCCATTCATTCGAGAGGGTTTCTTTTCCACACTTTATTTCATATACTCATTCAGATATCTCATAATTAATATGTGTAGGCTAATTATTAATAATTATCGTACCCAAAATAATGTAGATGGAGAAGTAAAAGAAAGAAAGAAGGAAAAGCAAGAGAGAAAAAGCCAGTATGACATGGCTCTGTTTCATGATTAGCTGTCACTTGTATCAATGTGAGGTACTATGTTAAATCCATATTATGCATCAAATTTTCCAATATTTTTACTTTAAAAAGTTGCCTTGGACTTATCCACAACAATCTATTTGCTACACTTTTTTTTCATAATATATATATATATATATATTATTCCAAATTGAAATAATGGAGAGCAACATTATCTAATCTAATCTAAACCATGACAACTCATGCAATTGGTTTCTCTTGCACGCATCAAATTCTCTGAAATAATAAGATAGGTTAGAAGTGGTTTCACAAAACTAGGATTATAAAAGTAATTAATCATTGTTTTGAAGCACAAATATATTGGAACCACCACAAGAAAACATAATAAGTAATAATTATAAGCATGGAGGTGTTTAAGAAGAATTGTATGACGAGATGGTTAACGTAGTCTTTGTCTATCTCTTGTCTATTTGTTTGTGAGGTCTTTGGTGTCCTTTTAATGGTACATATCTCTGGTCACTAGTGTCTGGTAGATTCTAAATTCTACAAAACTTTATCATAATGTTTGACCTTTTGGTGGTGTATTATCCCATGAACTACGTGGTGGGTGTCGTTTTTGCAGCTGTGTGTGAACATTGGTATGATCACACTTGTGTATGTGGTGGTTTCAGCCCTAATGAGAAAATGCCAAATGTATCAAACTAACTGCATATATAGTTTCATGGGAACAAGAAATAGTTATTATTGAGTATGCTTTTGGTAGTTTAGCTTCATCCTATGGTTATTATTAGTGTTAGGAAAAAAAATCTTAATTAAAAAATATTATTATTTAATTAAATATTATTAGTGTATTTAATTATTAGTGTTAGGAAAAAAAATCTTAATTAAAAAAATAACATTGATCTATATTAAAAAAATAATTTGAGAAAAAATTAGTATGAAAAAAAAAATCAAAATCTTACATTTTATTTAAAATTTTTAATTTTTAAATAATCAAATTATTTTTATAAAGTTATAGAATTTTAATTTCTTTTAAAATTCTTCTTCTGAATAATATACGTTATTTCGAAACATTTCAAATTCTTTATAAAAATAAATTTCCTTTCAAAAATATTTTCATTCAAACATAAGGTCAAATAATACTGTCATTAATTTAATAATTTGTCATACAATATCAACTTGTCTTTTTGTAAAAAGTTAATTTTCTTGCAGATCACACTTATTTTTCATTGAAAACAGAAGTGACGAAACGAAATATTTGCTTCATTATAAACTGATTTGCTTGATGTTCATTTCTGTTATCATGAATTCCTTCAGAAAGAGTTTTACGAGAAAAAAATATACAAAAAAAAACCATTTATAAGTTAAAATTAATTTATTTATAAATTTAATTAAAAATTTAGAAAAATTATAAAAGAAATTTATGTAAATTAGAATAAACTAACTTTAACTTTTTTTAATTTCATTTTTACTTTTGTTTGCTAAAATTTCTGAAATATCTATCTAAATTAAAGAGTTGAACATGCTATAAACATTAAAGTTGCGGGCTTTTTTTTTTTTTACTGTTTCAATGTTTTTTTTTCTTCAAAATTAAGATTTAAGTACATTGTGATAATAAATTTTATTGTAGTTAATAGTTAGGCTTAATTATGTTTTCATTGTGTAATTTAGTATTTTTATATTTTGTTCTTGTAATTTATTTTCATAGCATCTTATATATGTTCAAGTTTTATTTTTAGTTCCTGTCAACTTCAACTTAAAAATGTTAAATTATTGACATCATATTGGGTTGCGTTAAAAAATGAAAAAAAAAATACAAGGATTCAAATTGTAAAAAGAATTTATAGAGAAAAAACCATTTACAATAATAAAAAAATAGGAAAAAAATCATTTACAAGAAAAAAATCTGAAAAAATATTACATTAGAATAAGAAAAATGCATAGACTTAAAAGTCAACATATTTGCTAGCAGAAAAATAATTACACTTTAAATATAATGTATGAGTTTAATTGAAAATTAGTATAAAATAATAACTTTCAAAAATATTGCATAAGAATAACACATTTCTCACCTTTTTCCTTTCTTCAACACTATAATGTCATATTTAGGTTTTTTAAGAATCTTTTTAAGTTAAAAAGTTTAATGATGCTCTGTCAATATACAACTTAATTTTTAGATAAAAATATACATGATTTTTTAAATTAAAAATACTCATTTTGAATTAACTATACTTAAACATACACTTAGATGCCTTTTAGGTTTTCTTTTTACTTAAAATGGTTTCTTAAAAACCAAAATGTGGTATTTTAAAAGAAACTTGTGAGATCATGTCAGACCTTATCCGTGTTAGGTCATGGGCTCTTGAAGATTATATTTGACTTGTCTTCATCTTCGTCTTCTATGAATAATGATAAAAAAATGAGAGAACATACAAAAATATGTAAACGTATTGGAGGAAGAAACATTATAAGAAGTAAATTAATTATTCATTTATGCGTTCATGTCAAGAGTTTCTAGAATATGTGTATTTCTCTTTTATGAGGCATGTGTGTAAGAGAGACAATGATTATTATACACGATTTGGGAAAGAATATGAAGTATTTATGTAATACATGAATAACCTTAACAAGGATAAAATAAATTTAAAAATGCAATGATTATTTAACTTATTAAATTTAAATATCATATATTAAATTTTCATTAACTTATACATTATATTTAAGATTTACTTATTTCTAGTATAAAAAGAAATAAATATATTTTTCTCTTAGTTTATCTTTTCACCTTTTTTAATTTAATTTTCAAAATATATAATTGACAAATTATGCGTATTAACTAAATGACTTCTAGATTTTTCATATTTCAAGCAAAGATTTTGTTTAAAAAAAATATATGCACCAACAAAACAAGTCATAAATTTTTCATATTTTATAGTTAAATTGTAATATAATTGAAATAAAATTGAAAAGTTTTCTCTTAATTAGTGTGAGTTCTCTATAGGTATGCATCTTTTTTTCAGTAATCTTATATTGAATTTTTTAAATCAAGTGGTAATTTTTATCTGCACTTATCTTTTTTTTTTTTACAATGAAGTGACGTAATTTTAATCTCTTTCCTCTTTTATTATTTTTTAACAAAGTAGTGTAATTTTCTTTAATATAGTATAAAGTTAATCTAGGTCGAATTCGAGAAACTCAAAATACATCAATTTTGTTAACAATTTTTTTTTCTTTGCCAAATTAACAATTGAAGGATTGTTTCTTTTATAGACGGAAAACAAAAGTTTAAAAGATAGCCTAACTATAAACTACAGTACTTAAAGTCAAACTAAAAGCAATCTAAAACTGCAATACAAGGAGATTAAGGAATAATAATATATATAAAATTTATTTTAATAACAAAAATTAGGGACAGAAATGGTATATATATATATATATATAATTCATATTTTTTATAATGTTACACAGGTTAAGAAAACATGGATCAACCAAGTGTTATCTGTTAACATCTCTACAATTAAAGAGGGACGAAGGAAATTCACAAATGATAAAGCTCCTACAAACGCTTTAGTGTAGCATCTTATATATGAGGTTGTGTATGTGATTTTGTAGAAAGTGAACAAATATACTATCAGTTCTAAAATTTGGAACTTAAAAGATCCTCTTAAGGTTACTTATTTTGTTTGGATGTACAAAATAGGATGAGGTGGGCTTAATGGTTGTAAATGATGATGAGGTGAAACATTTTGTATGTTTAAGAGGAGAAGATTCTGTTTGCATTTTGTATACGTGTGTTAAGATGGACAACAATATATATTATAAGAAAAATTGTATTTACTAAAAAAAATATCTGTTTATAATGGACAAAATTAGTAAATAATTTAAAATTATCTATAAATTAAATATAGATAAAAATTTGTAAGTAATTAGGAAGTAAATAATTTACTTACGGATATTATATATAGATTTTTGTCTACAAATTAAATCCGTATATAAGTACAAAACATATTTTTTAAATTATTTATTATTGTTATTATTATTATGTTTCTATTATTATTATTATTATTATTATTATTATTAT
>Ga0099824_1001707_pt1 | contig 31425 bp, 9 predicted proteins | sample SiratrowhiteBW_FD_76837 | JGI IMG/M metagenome (GOLD analysis project Ga0099824, IMG submission 76837) | Root nodule microbial communities of legume samples collected from California, USA - Siratro white BW | ecosystem: Host-associated > Plants > Roots > Nodule | place: USA: California... | reverse complement strand
CAATTCTGAATGCTGTGAAAAACACTGTTGATCCTGAAACCGAAGTGGTGTACAAGGAGAACCCTGATGCAGAATTTGTTAAATCCAATGGATTTTCCTATGCCATTGTTGTAGTAGGAGAGCCTTCTTATGCTGAAACGCATGGTGACAACATGAACTTGGCAATCCCTGACCCTGGTCCTGAGATCATAAGAAACGTCTGTGGAGCAACAAAATGTGTGGTTATCGTAATTTCTGGTCGTCCTTTAGTGATTGAACCATACGTTAGTATAATAGATGCACTTGTTGCCGCATGGCTTCCAGGTAGTGAAGGCCAGGGTGTGGCTGATGTTTTATTTGGTGACTATGGTTTCACTGGAAAACTTCCAAGAACATGGTTCAAATCAGTTGATCAACTGCCAATGAATGTTGGAGATCCTCACTATGATCCCCTCTTCCCATTTGGATTTGGCCTTTCTACCGAACCTACTAAGGCCTTGTTCTCTCAGTAGTTTTCAACTTCATTTGTATGTAAACATTTTATCTGCATCAGTTTTAAAGGTTGTATCTGTTTTGGACCTACATTTTGTTTGGTTTTCTTTGCCCTTAAGCTGATATGGCAAATGATCGCAGTATTATGTTTTAACCCCTCACTTTAGTTACATTTCTCTCACTAAACTATCCAGTATATAAAAACTACCCCAAAAAAAATTCACACTAACTGCATATAAAATCCAGTTAATAAAACAAATGCAGATAGACAACAAGCATGAAAGTGCATGCCTTTCAGTACTAAATTTATTTTGTTTAATATCCTGTCGTGTCAAATCTTTTTCTTAATCACTTACAAAGTAAAATTAACTCTACTTTGTATTTGTAGTTACTACATGTCACAAAATCTGTCGAATAATGACTTCATGATTTTTATCCAATGACTTTTAGTCCGATGAAGCTTCTTAATGGTTTGAAAGTATATGAAACTGGTTAATTTAGTATTATTCAGAATGACAAATGAATATTAAGAGAAGAGGAAACAAATTAATATAAGGCTCAATGTAGCTAGCTCCAAACAACAATCACAATAAGGATGATGAGATTATAACACCAAGCCATAGCTATTTGAGATTTGAGTTATTGAGCCAAAAGCAGGAAGCATATAAGATCTAATCTAACATGGTTAGATCAATAGAGTTCTTGAAAGCAAAAACAAGATGGGATTCTGGTTGGTTTTGAAATATGAGCTTGCGGATTATGGATATGAAGGGAGTAGTTATGTGACTTCCACCACCAACACAATCTCGTTCTTCCTGTTACCAGATACTCAAAAGTTAATTATCTTACAAGTTACAATTGAAAAGTAGTTCATTAGAAAACAGCACTGTTTATAAAAATATCCACGACCAAAATCATATTTTTTCTTATTGTTTTCTTGTGATACATTTTAGATTAAGTAGTGACTTATTTCAACAGTATGCAAATATCTTATATATAATACTTGAATCTTTCAAAATTCCACTTGTACAATTTGGTTCGTGTGCTTTTATTCGCGGTTGGATATGAGAGATTTTTAAGAATAAAAATAGAACATTATTAACCGGAAAATTCAAATATCAAAACTATCAACAATAAAATTATTAAAAATTATTTATGATGTTATAAGTAATTTGTATCTTGTAAAATTCTAAGTTCAACGTTAACAAATTGATGGGTTATTACATTGATATCAACCATTTCAAATTTAAGTAATTTATTTTAAACACTTCATTCTTTTTTTGCTTCAACTATTTTAAATTTGGATTATTTATTCCATACACTTTATTTCTTTATTTCCTATTTTCCTGCAGTTTCTTTGTTTGTTATTTTTTTCCTTTTATTTGTGGACACATATATTTATTTACACGATGATATATATATATATATATGAAGATTGTGGCGAAAGCACCACAATCTCCTCATGTTGCAGTCAACATCAACGTTTCCAAAATGGATAAATCTATAAAAGCATGAAACATCCTCCTCATCAACAATTCTTCCATTTTACATTTTTGTAGGTCTGTTTGAGATAATACCTCTATTTCATTTCTTAAAGTTAACCACTTATTAGGTCAAGCAACAGACAAAGGTCAACAAAGATTTTGAAAAATGGGATGAGCATAAAAATGTTTGCACCCTATTTAAAATATGTCTTTACTTTACTGTTTAACTAATTTTTTATATTAATCGTTATTAATAATAACAATTTATATTAAAAATTAAATTAAAAAACACCATTTAATATTAATTTATATCAAATATTTCTATTTTCTTATTCAAACCGATTTTAATTTAATTAATTATTGTAAAGATGAAAAATAAAATATAAAAAATATATATTTTGTTAATTATTTTATCATCTATTTAAATTATTTGAGAAATAGTTTTGGAAAAGGATTTATCTTGAACAAAAATTATCATTAATTATAACCTTAAATATTTTAAATTGATATATTCATTTACATTAAATTGTTACAATCTTAAAAGTAATTTCTAATATTTTAAAACCATATCTATGTTTCTGAAATTATTTTTTAAACATATTTAATTAAAAAATTATTTTTTCATACTATATTGAATTATTTAAACATGCATAGAAATTGGCATGCAAATGTAATAGCAAATTCAGCATTGAATTGGGAAATCAGTTAACAATTTTAAAACTCTGAATAAATTGAGACTAGGTTCAAATATGGATTTTTTTTAAATTAGGTTTATCCTGAAAAGAAAATGGTAATAAATGGATTAACAGAGTTCAGAAAAATAGTCGTTGTTGTTTTATATACGGCCACAGAGACAGTCCCTCGTCGAAAAGATCCAAGAATCAGAAAAAAAACATGGTTACCATCCACAGTTCCATTCTTGTGGAGCCCTCCGAGATCACACCAACTTCAAACCCTTCCCTCTCCCTCTCCCTCTGCGACCAAATCAAGCTTCCCAACCACGGATCTCAGCTCTATATCTACGCCAACACACGCATCACCGATGATTCCTCCTTCGCTTCTGCCATCCACACTCTCTCAACCTCTCTCAGCAAAACCCTCGCTGTCTTCCACCCTTTTGCCGGTCGCCTGCGCCGGATCCACGGTGGCCGCTTCCAGCTTCTCTGCAACGCCAAAGGGGCACTACTCGTTACAGCCACATGCAACACTGAACTCAGTTTTGAAGATCTGTGTGAGTTCGCTCCCACCCACGCTGTCCCCAAGATCAACTATGATGTCCCGATTGAGGATGTCCCCTTGATGGCGGCGCAGGTCACCAGGTTCCCGTGCGGTTTCATCACACTCGGAATCGCCATGTGTCGGGCTCTCCTCGACGGAACTGCACTTTCGAACTTCCTCAACTCGTGGGCCAAGTTCGCTCGAGGAGAGAGTTTAGATTCTGGTTTGATTCCTTTTCTTGATCGGTCGAAACTAGATTCGTTCAAACTGAATAAACCACCTCGATTTGAACACCCCGAGTTTCTGCCACCGCCCCTTTGGACTAAACGTGACGAGAAGATGCAAGATGAACTTGGTACAGCCGTGTTGGTAGTCACAAAAGGGCAAGTTCAGAAACTGAAGAATAAAGCTTGTGACTTTGGAAGTGGGTATGGTAATAAGGTTCCTCTACGAGGTTACACTAGCTTTGAGGTCATAAGTGGTCACTTGTGGAGGTGTATGTGCAAGGTGCGTTATTCCGGTGATGTGTGTCAACCCACAAGATTGAACACTTTGGTGAACTGTAGAAACCGTTTGAGGCCATCTCTCCCCACGGCTTATTTTGGCAATGCAACGTTTCCTACTGTGACAGAAACTTGTTCCTTTGGTGACATTATGCAGAAACCTCTTGGCTTTGCTGTGAGGAAAGTGAGGGAAGCGGTTGAGAGAATGCGTGATGAGTATGTTCGGTCTGCTCTTGATTATATAGCGTGTGTGGAGGACATGGATTTGTTGAGGGACACGTTTTACAACTCTGCTGGGAAAGACATGGAAAACCCCAACCCGAATGTGGTTGTTTGGACCAATTTTTCGTATTTTGAGAACGATTTTGGGTGGGGGAAACCGGTTTGTTTGCTTCCCGGGAACATTAATTCTAATGGTAAGGCTTTCCTTTTGGACACTGCAAGTGGTGATGGCTTCGTTGTAGCTGTTTGTTTGCGGAGATCATACATAGATGCGTTGAAGAAGTTGTTCTATGAGGATATAGAGAAGCTTGCTTCTAAATTGTGATACATGACATGTAGCTTTTAAAAAGATTGTATGTGTTTTTCTTTTATGAAAAGCTAAAATAGAACTTGGTTGAAGTTTCTTTGCAGAAGTTTATGTGATTACATTTACATCTTAGAACAATGGATGAGGCTTGGTATGGGTGGGGTATGGTGATGACAATGATTTCACAACACACACATGAAGGTCAGATGTGATTGTCGCAGTTTCATCGTTTTGATTATGGAAAACGTTATTTTCTAAGTGGTAAGTTCAGGATCAAAACCATGGGCGTGCGTGCGTGTCTTGTGTACATTTTTACATCTAGTACGTTACCTTAACGCAATTCCTCTTTGGTGATGAACACCACCAAAATTTGACGTTTGGACACGTAAGACTTTGGATATATATACTTAAAAAGGGCAATTCGTATTTGACTTGGTTTCTTTGATTTGTTGGAATTGAAAAGAAATATGAAGAAACGTGTAATTTATTTTAATGCAGATAATGGACCAAAAAAGGAAGTGGCTTCGGCCTATATGTAAACTTTAATAATTAGATCTATGAATAAATTAAGAAAAAGTTGTACATACCTGGAATTAAGTTAGATTAAATGATGATCACATTCTTTTTCAACCTTTACATGTTCATTTTTTTTATTACATTTTAATGAAATATAACCACACTACCTAACTTTAAAAAAAAATTACTTCTTTAATGTTTTTAATAAAATAACATTTATCTCACTATATTTTTAACATAGTGTCATTTCTTATTACTTTATTTAACAATAAAATATAATTAAAAATTATGAAACATAAAGATTAACATTTTAAAATATGAAAATTAGATTTTATTATATATAAAATTAAATTATTTAATTATAAGAAAATTACATTCATCTCTCCTTTCATACTTTTTTTTAGTTTTGAAAAACATATTTATTAATAAAGTAATACTTCTATTTTTATTTTAGTTATTTTTCTACAATTTTGTCAATATATTTATATTTTTATTGAAACCACTTATTATTATTTAGATATAAGTTAAAAGTTCTACGCTGTAGAAAAATGAGTTAAGATAAGTAATATAGAAGAAAAAAAAGATACAAACCTTATAACTTTTGTTTAAAGTTATGTCATGTCATGTCGTTGATCAGTGTTGAAAGAAGGTTTGATGAATCCACTACATACTTCCCAACACAAGAAGAATGGTTGATAATGTATTGGTTCTTGAAGGTTGTTTAATTGAAGTTTATTGCACTTTAAGAATTCTTTAGAGGGTTATGGGGTCTTGGCTTGTTAGTGAAGTTTATCATGTTTTTTTTTAATATTATTAATAGTACTTCAAATATATGAATATAAATTAAAATTTAATTTAATTTTAAATTTGACAATTCAATTTATTAATAACCAATCTAATAGTTTATACACGTTATTAAACTAGTAATTTTTAATAATTAATATAAAATCAGATAATCCATTTTTATTAATAATATTAGAAGAATGATAAAGTAATTATTAATTATTATTATTATTACTACTACTAATAATTATACTTTATAATATTCTTATAATGAAAATAATTTAATTAAGTTTCTAAATATTGAAAAAGGTAAATCAAACCTGCACTGAAATTGTACCTGAGGTGCGATTTCTAGTAGGTTATGTAACTAAATATCCATAAAATATATAATGTGAATTCGGGAGCCATGGTACCAATTTTACAGTAGTAAACAGGTCCATTTAGATAAATATACCTATTTAGTATATTTGGAGATTTCTTTTTAAGTATTGTTTTATTGTAAAGAAAATCAAATTCCTACACCTATCCAATAATTGTATTATAAATGATTAAAATAGAAAAAAAAATAATTAACTATTTGTAGAGTGTTCCGTAGACAGTGTATTTGCAATGCTACATCACTTTTCCTAAAAAAATATTATCATCATATGCAATCTTTGCGAGATTTGTATCTATATATAGTCATAATAATTTCTACCCGTGCTTCTATAGGATCATCAATAGATAATGTTTTCTTCTACTCCACATGCAGGTTTGTCTCATGCTCTTACTACACATAAATAAACATTTACATTAGTAAGTATATTACATATTTCATGTGTAACGACATTAAGACAGATATAAAAAAAGGATTTGATGTAAGCCTAACAAAGTCTTGTTGTGCTCCATCAACATCATTTCTCTAATTGCCTTGGATTCTTATTTTTGACTTTGTGTTTGTGTTTAGTTAAGTATGGTAAGACATCATGTATATTATTCAATATATACAAATGTGCATGTAAAGCCTCTTGTCTACATTTGCTTACCACATGTATACCTTTTGATGACTTACTTATTAATCTACAGGAGTGCGAACATTTGTCAGGAACTTCTACAAAATTTTCTTTTGACATATACTCCGAACAAAACTCAATATCTTCCTTTGAAATGTATCTTTCAATATAAAAGCTTCCAAATGATATTGATTCTTCACATATCCCTTCAAAATCTTCATGTATCATTCAATTGGGTACATCCATCATAGATAAATTGGTCCACACAATCTAATTTCTCTTACAAGATGAATAACCAAATGTACAATGATGTCAAAACACGATGGAGGAAAAAATGTCTCTAGTTGACACAAGATAATAACAATCTCTTCTTCAACTTCATCTAACTTTTAAGGATCAATAGTTTTACTACATATTGAATTGAAAAATGAATACAATCGAGTTATAGTATACCTCACATTTTTTGGCAATATTCCACAAATAGCCACAAGAAATAATTGTTGCATTAGAACATGACAATCATGAGACTTTAAGCCAATTAGTTTCAACTCATATATAAATACAAGACTCTTAATATTTGAATAATAGCATTATTGATAAGAATCCCCAAGCCGAAGGTGCAAAATAGAAGCCGAAAAGGTCTATGGTAATGGAGGAAAGGCTTGGGTTATAGGATCGTTTAACTCAAGCTTCAAAGAGTGACTCTTGAATGAATATTTGGATGAACATGATCTTCAAAAGTTTGTAAAAAACTTGGAAATGAAAACAGTTAAAGAAAAATGCAAGAAATAAAGATAATGCTAAGAATTATAACAACACCTTACGCCATCCAAATCTATGAGATAAGCAAGATGATGATTCGCCACTTGTGACCTAGCCCACAAGATAAGACTCAATGCTAGGAATTGAGAAGAACCTTGCGTCATTCAAATCCATGAGATAAGTAAGATGGTGAATTGTCACTTGTGACCTAGCTCACAAGATAAGAAACCCCAAGGGAGAAACTCTCCACCTCCCTTTGATGAACCCCGATGCGTCATCAAAAGATAAACTATGAAGCGCCACTCTAGAATAAGCAAAAGAGAAACATCTCTTAAGATATGACACACTCAAGATTTTTCCAAAAAATTATATTCATTCGAAATCTCTCAAAATGAGTACAATAGATGTCATTATATAGACTCAGTGAAAAATGAAGAGACAAGCTCATTCCTTCCTTAGGTCCAAACTAAACATAGAAAAATAAAAGGACAAATTACATTTTCTTTTCTATTTTTCAGATTACATCATACTCCCTTTCTTCAAGAAAATTTGTCACGAATTCTAGTTGAGCTAATCTTCAAAAAATTCCAAGTTGTTATAAAATGTATGAACCATTTTCTGAGATACTCAAAGCTTTGAGTGTATCCAAAGCTCTGATACCAACCCCATGATTAGAGGAAGACTTAGGAAGATCCAAGAAGCTTTGCGGACAAGGTGACCCATCTGCTGAAGGCTCAACTATTGAAGGACAATCATATGAAGGAGACTATATTGAATACATATCTAATGGGCTTAGAGAACTAAGAGAAGGGCTAATAAGGATCTTAATTTATTTTACTTTATTTTATTTTTATTTATTCACTTTCAAATGAGATAGACTCATAGCCTACATGTGTATTTAAACATTTTAGAATGACAAATGACATATTTTGCAAAAAGAAATTAAAAAAAATAAAGGAAAAATTACATTTTTTTCTATTTTTCATATTTTATCATTTATCGTCCATTCATTCATTGCCTTCAAATTCATCAATTTTAACATTGCTAATAATTGTGTGAAGTTAGTTGAACCAAGACAAAAAGAGATTACCAAACAACATATTTTATTTTCATTCATTGGTCAACAAATAATTATGCTCCAACATCGCTGATCATGTCCTCTAATCTGTCATCCATTATCAAATGAACAAACTTATGAGTTTAGAACACAGTTGACAAGTTGAACAGTTCACCATGCCACATCAATATTGTATAATTTCTCATAAATTCGTGGCACAAGAGATGTTTTCTAATTTCAAAAACATGCAAAGTCCTCCCATTCAAACAAATCACACAAGAACATATCATCCTTGCTCTGTTGTTACTATTGTAGGCATTACATTATGCAAACTGTATAAATTCTTCCACACCTCTTTCGTAAGCAACACTTATCTAAGCTAAATTAATCTAATTTCAATCGTTATCTAGTTTTGTACGATTAATGTAAATTTTTACATTTTTCTATTAGAAGTATGATCTTATCTCATTTTAGAAACTTCACTTTTATTATAATTCAATAGTACATAAACTTTAATCATTCTCCCTTGTACTTTAGGAAATTTTGACAGCTTCTTATATTCGTTTTCATGTGCCAATAAATGATAGTAATAACACAAAATCTCCACAATTAATATACACTCAAATCTAAACACAAAATATAATGAATGAATTTAAATAAAATATATAAAATGAAGATTATAAGTTATGTATTAATAAACTTATAACAAGTAATTACTCTTTCCAAACTATACAACCAAACAATCCAAAATTTAATAAAATAATTATCCGTACAACCACTCAACTACATTTATAAAAAGTTTAAGTCTAACGTACGAACATTTATATAATTGAATAGTAGACAAATCAATATAGATAACACCATTTTAAATCTCATTCAAGCCAAATATCATGTCAACCATCATCAATGGCGTGCTCCAATGATATCATAACCTCCATAAAGAAGTCATAAACTTACAATTATATAGAGAAAAGAAAAAAAAAAAAAAAAAACTTCCAAAATTTATACGAAGATGGAGTAAGAGTTATGATTTTTTTTTCATTCTATTCGTCGCACACAACCTTAAAAACGTATAAATGACAATTAGGAGTAAAGAACAGTATGCTCTATCAAAGATACAGCCATAATAGCTTTCTTTGTCAACCAACCTGGACAGCGCCGATTTTTTACAGCCATAATAGCTTTCTTTGCCAACCAACCTGGACAACGCCGATTTGTTTAAGCAAAGTCTTATTTCAAAAAAATAATTCCCTCTAGAAAGGACATGTCTTGGGTCAAAATTTACCTACCCCAGTTGCAATATCGTATCTATTTGAAAATAGGAGATTCCTCTTCGATATCACCATAAAAGAACCCTCGTAAGATGCCTCCGAGGAAATAGCCATAGACAAAGTATTCAGGTTGGTGTAAGAAGAAAGAAGAGAATACGGGACAAAATGTTTAAATTACAGCAAAATAGAATAAAAAGGAACACAACCCCAATTTAGAGAACAAGAGACAAACACAGCTAGAAAATATCATTGAAGATATATATATATTTTCTTAAGTATGATAAGCGACAAAATGATAAATGTATAATTAAATAAATAAAAAAAAAACAAAGAATACACCCCACAATTTACCCAAATCGAGCAATTGTTCATCGAAATTGTCATTACCCTTGTTTAAAAAATCACAAAGTCCAAGGAGGCCGTGGAAATATGTCACAGTTTGGAAACGAGAAATCCCTCCTCGATATCAGCATAAAAACATTTCTTGAAAGCATCCATGTGACATGCTTCCAAGGAAACTGCCACAATGACGCCATCCCCATTAGCCTCATTCATAAGAAATGCTTTTCCTTCAGAATCCATGAACCCGGGGCCAAAATACAAGGGTTCTCCCCATCCAAAATCCGCATCCTTAAACGAGAAATTCATCCAACTCACAACAAAAAGATTCGGGTTCCCCTTGTGTGGTCCCTTATGCACACTTGGGGCAGGGTAGTGAAAATTGTACCTAACCAAATTCATGTCTTTCACCCTTCCTATGTAATCAAGTGCAGACTCCACAAACTCCCCCGTCACTCTTTGAAGCGCCACCCTAACGTTCCCAACTGCATAACTCAATGGCCTATTCATGATTTCACCAAAAGAACATGTTGGTGTCACTGTAGGAAACGCTGTATTCCCTGCATAATCATCGGGAAGAGGTGGCTTCATTCGGTTCCTACAATTAACCAAAGTGCTCAACCTCGTAGGTTGCTCCCTTTTCCCTGCATAACGTGCTTTACTCACACACCTCCACAAGTGCCCCGAAATAACCTCAAAAGTTGAATAAGGTTGTGAATTAAGACCATGATTCCCCTTGCGTTTGAGCTTCTTCACTTGTTCACCCGTGAGCTTCACTGTTGCAACCTCCACCTTGGTGTCTTTTCCCAAAGGACCTAACCAAAGAGGAGGAGGGCCAAACTCCGAATGATCGTGCAACCCCAAATGAGCCTTTTTGTACGAATTCAAAACGTTTCGATCATGGCATGGCGCCATTTCCACATTCTCCCTCCGAGCAAACTTGGCCCACGTGTTCATGAACCGCATGGTTGCGATTCCGTCGATGGCCCCTCGACACAAAGCCACCCCAATGGTAACGCCGCCACAAGGGAACCTCGTAAGCTGCGCAACCAACAAGGGTATGTCCTCAATGGGAACATCATAATCAATGTTTGGTATGAGCTGTGACACCAAATGGGTAGGCACAAAATCACCCAAATCATCCAAATTCACGTCTTTGCAAATGGCTTCCAAGACTTGAGCACCCTTTGCATTGCAATGAAGCTCCCATCGCCCCCCTTGGATCCAACTCAACCTACCCGCAACTGGGTAATAGATTGTCAAGGCTTGACTGAGAGAGTGCCTCAGAGTGTGTACAAAATTTGATGCATCGTGATGAGGGTGCGGCTTGAACACGTAAAGGAGTGGCGCATGCGTGCGAAGCTTGATTTGCTCGCACAGGGAAAAGAGTTTTTCATTTGGGGTGGTTTCTGAGGGAAAGACAGTGTATCGAGATTGAATGCTCACCATTCTGTGTGCTCGATTCGTTGTTTTTTGTTGCAAAGGTTGTTTTATATTATATTACCTTGGATGCTTTCCAGAGTGTTTGTGTTGTGTTGTGCTATGTCATGCTACAAGCGTGTACGTACGTGTGCCGATACGTCATTTGCTTATAAGATACAATCTTCTATTTGGATTTTAAAACTCGTTCTTTAATATTTAAACTTAATTCCACATATTTATTCAAAGTTGAAAATGAAATTACGACAGATTCAATGGTCAATTCCGTGAGCCAATATAAATTTCATTGTTTAATACTTTATTTATATGTATTTTCATAATATTAACTCTATCCTTCACTTTTTTCTTCCTTGAAAGGAAAACTTTATTTTATGCATCACTTTTTTTAAAAAAAAAATGACTTTATAATTAATATGATATAAATAATTACTTAATGTTTTATAAATTTGAAATAACTTGGGAACTCTTTAGACATTCTCTAAACACAAATAAATAATAGTTTGATAGTTAAAAAAGAGAGAAAGAAAATATATAAAAATATTAAATTTGGTTTAACTAAAGTGTTAACAAACTTTAATTTATATTTATTAGATAAATTTATGTAACAAATTTTATAAGTTGAAGTTTTTCTTAATAATCTCTCAACTCTATATATATTTATTCAAACTTTTTTAAATAATGTCCTATTTATATAGAAATAACCAGAAAATTAATTTCTGTAAATCACACTTAAACGGTTTAAAATGTCAAATAATGAGGATTATAGTAAATGAAAAAGGTTATAACAGATATAAAGTAGACGGTTTAATTTAATATCCTTTTGATACTTTGAAGATAGATATAAAAAAAAAAATAAGATAAACAAACTGGTTAAGACAAACAATCTCGTTTCCACCAGATATTTTTGGACTATTAAATAATATACAATCGCAGTTAGTCTAAGAACTTTAAACAAGATTTTCTAAATTACAATTTTCACTTTCAAGTATAATAGAAACAAGTCTCAGATGATATAACACATACATTAACAAAAACAGCCTACATCCCACTTAAGAGGTTTTCAAACCAATAGAAAAGTATAAACAAGTTACTTCAATTTCACACCAACTTTTTCAATAAAATATTATATAATAATAAAATAATAATTTATTTTAATATCAAATAAATGTATTTTCTTATATACAATGTCTCATCCACAAAATGATGAAAAAGATATTGTACATTACTATGTGTGTTTGCTATCAGCGGAACCCATAATACAAACAAGTGTTATTTGTGTTGGTTGAATTTTGTTTTTCAATTTTAGTTCTTTTTAATTTTAAATTATTTTTTATGTTGAATCCATTCTTATTTTAGTTAAATTTTTTAAAAAACAAAAATTAATTCTTTCTCCTTATCTAATTATAGAGATCATTAAATTAATTTATTACAATATTTAATAGCGTAAATATTTTTTATTTAGAATTAAATTCATTTTACAATTACATTTAGTCATGTCAATATTTAGTCATATATATATATATAATATTTTATTGTACTATTATTATATTTACAAAAATAAGATCCACGTGTAATGTATTTCTAACGAGAGAAAAAAATACATTAGTTTATTACTACTATCCGTCAAAATAAATCAAATTGGTGCATGAATAAACCTGCCAACAAAAGAAAAGTTGTTTTTGACGTTTGTGGGATGTTTCAATATCTTAACAAAATAATTGAGTTTTTTTCTTTTTTATGCAATTGTTGTCTGAATGACAACTATGACTACGACTTGCTCGATATGGTTGAAAAGTCACTCTTTTCTTCTCATCTTAAAAGCAGTTATTATTGATTAATTCAACAGGATTTTTTGACTGTGTTAATTTCCCCCAGCTTACATAAGCATGAAATTGGAAGAAGAATCACACATCAAGCACGGTATACTTTAGTTTCATATCATAGTCTGATATACAATCCATATTTTGACAAAAATTTTCCATGTATAAAACAAAATGAAATACAGTTTTTTATAAATTAAAATTACTTTTATAATTAAATAAATGTGAAAGCATAAATAAAATATTCTTAAATCTGAAACATAATCTAAAATATGTTCTTTAAAATTAACATGTCAAAAATAGAATTTTTATAAATTGATCTCACACTCCATATAATAAAAGGGTGGTAATATTTTAATACCACTATTCATATCTTACTTCTATTTAATACTAAATTATATTATTATTTTATTAATTTATAATATTTTATTAATAAAAACAGTGTCAAATAGAAATAAAGAACGAATAATAATGTCAAACTATTATTTTTTATAATTAATGGAAATAAAGTTAAGTCCAAAGTGAACTCAATAAATATAAATAATTATAAAAAAATCACATTAAAGTAATTTTTAATCAACTAACTATTTAATTAATTTATCAATTTTCATAAAACTAATATTTAAAAAAAAAATCTTATATTAAAGTCTATTCATTTTAGTTTTTCTTATTAAGAATCTTCCACACAATCTCCTTAATTAAGAGATCTTCTACACATTACTTCTCAAATTAGAGTCCCACTGATTATACGTTCTTCTTACATTAAAACTATATATTCTCTTTAGTAATAATATCAGTTATCAAAATTTCATATATAATAATAATATATATTAACCACAACAACAATAATTTGTATTGATTACAACAATAATTTGTATTAACAATAATAATAACAATTAAAACAAAACCAAGGAAAAAAATTAAATACACTAAATAAAGAATAATTTTTTTTTACAATACAATTTTATTTTCTTTTTAAAACAAATACTACCGAATTAAATATATAATATATTTAATTGTTTCTTTAAAGTCAACTGTATTTAAATCACTAAGGTTAAAATATAATAATTTTACTCAAATATCACGTCATTTTTATACCTAATAAAATCAAATCCTATTATACTCAACTATATATAATTTAGTTTTAGTATATCAAAATAAGAATATATTTACTTCATTCAAAGAATTTCTGTAACAGAAATTAAACCAACCATCTAACCAATTTAAGAATGTCATTGTTAACTAAGTATCAACCTTAATATCAAATATTTGTATTTATCAAAATTTCAAATCAAATCAACGATATAAAAAAGTTTAAGAATATTACTATTAACTAACTATCAACCTCAATTACCAAATATTCTATCAAAATGATATTTCCACTCTTAATTTATCTAACATCATTCTAATTTATTTTTCTAATATTATGAATCATATTTTTCTTAACATACTACAAAACCTCAATCCAAAAATTCCTCCTCCATTAACTAAATATTTCCTTATATTTCACATAAGTCTTAAAACACAAAATTATCATATGTTGTCAAAATATCTTTTCTCCATTGAAAGAATTAAAAAAAAAATCTTTTCTTTTCTCCATTCTTAACCATAATGTAAAACAATCATGACCAAACTAACAATAATATTAAAAAAAATATTCCCTTATATTTTATATCAGTCTAGAAACATTCAACATGACATGCGTTCGAAATATGTTTCTCCTTCTACATATTATCTTCAATTCTAACAACAATATAAAATAATTATGATAGAAAATAATACGTTATGGAAAAGACATCCCTTACCTTATTTCCACTATCTGACCAATAATTGTGTGCAATTACTTTTAATCAAGACCCTCTTTATTTCCCTTTATCCTCTTCTCTCAATTTTTAACAATTTTATTTAGCAAAATTTCTCCACTAAGAAAATTACAATTTTATTATTACTATTCCTCTTAATTGTCATTGATAAGTGATAATTTGTGAATTAACTTTAGTGGAAGACCATTATGAATAATCAGAGGTCTTATATTAGAGTAAAAGTACACATGTGATTTTGACTAAATGTTTAAACCAACAAAGCATAAATCAATGAGGTTGCATCATTGAAGGAAAAAAAGAAGATCATGTAAGTGTTTCTTCTGGCAAATGATAAACACATCATTCCATTTCATCTTATGGATGATTGGTGATGATAAGATGAATAGTACAATAAAGACCCTAAGTTGACATAAACTTAAAGAATGTTTCTAAAGCTTAAGTTTTCAGAGAATGTCTTTACCATCTATTGCCAAAAAGATTTATGCCAAATATAAGCTTCATTCAAACATCTCTTAAGATTCGAGCTAAAATTGCAATGTCCACAAACTATCCTAACGGGAACAATATTCAACTTTAACTCAACTATTTACAATATGCACTTTTAACATTGTTTAAGTAAAGGTTCTACTATCAAGGAAGCTAAATATTGTCAGTTATCAAGGAGGTTGTGTGTGAAGAGAGAAGAACAATTAATGGTGCATAAAACACATCCAATGTTTCTTAATGATCAAACTCATCAAATGATAGAGAAAGAAAAAGACATCAAAATGAGTTCAAAGCTACTCAATGGTTAGACAAAAAAATGCAACAACTACTTTCTTCGAGCCTATATAAAGACATGTTTTGAAGAGAACATAAAGAAATATAGCCATTATTTGCAACTTCTGAAATTCTGTTGAATTTTCTCTGTGCCCTAAAGGTTTGTAAGAACATTATTTATGTTCATCCTAGCAAATTAGTTGAGATAGTTTAAACTTTATATACGTCAAAAGACATTAACTTTTCTAGTGAGCATAAAATGTGATATGTTGATCACAAAGACATAGTTGTATTTATCTCAACCTAGAAATGGCTTGTTATTGAAAGAATACTTGTTTTTAGCCATGAATAGCTTGTAGAAAGACTACTTAGGTTAAGTCAAGAGTAACGTGTTCAAAAAACACTTTGATTAAGCTATGAGCGGTTTGTGAAAAAATACTTAATAAATCAAAGCTATCTAGATGAAAATGACTTTGGTAACAAAAAAAAAAAATAGTTAAAAATTATTTATGAAAAAAAAGAAACTTCTTCAAACTTAGAAAATAAAGATGAACATAGTGTTTGAAAAACACGCTTCTTCATTGCTTCCCAAACATAACTTACACATTCAAATAATAAAATTAATTTTTTTCTATTTTAATAACTCTTAAGAAAAATTACGTCACAATAGTAAATTTTCCAATAGTTTTCCAAAAGTGGAAGCAACGTATTTGTTTAAATTATTACTTGAAAACTAATATCAACATGTAAAAGACGAAATATTGAGGAAAAAAAAAGCTTAATTGAATTGATACCAAACTAATTGAATTTTTATAAAATTGTTAAATTGTTTTAAAAGAAATTGAACTGAATTGTTTTTAAATATAATTTTTAAAAAAAATATATTTTAATAAACTCTTAAAAGTAAAAATCGAACTGAATTTATTTTAAATTAAAATATCCTGCAAGTTATTCAATCGTTTACAATGATATCTTATTCTTCTTATTTTTGTTGCCAGTGAAGTCAACTATGGTGGTAATTAGTTTTTGTATAATACTCATTGTTGTTTTTGTCTTATTGAATGACAACTGTTCCTCTCTTAATTTAATGCCATACATATATAATAATAATTTTAGGAAGATTCTTTTAAGAAAAAAAAAATCAAAACAATTGAGTGCACTTTAGAATTTTTAGTAGTGATTAATTTTAAACAATTCAATCTATTTAAAAACAATCTAATCACTTTTTTTAAAAAATAAATGTAAAAATAATTCAGCTCAATTCTATTAAACTATATTTTTTTGTTTGAGATAACTTTTCATACTTTGCGCCAGCACAAAATTTTTTTTCCCAACCCTACTAATACTATGTGCCTTTGACACAAACAAAGTCTTACAACTTTAATATTACTTACAAAAAGTTATCAAACATATCTATCAGGGTTTGTTTTCAGTATGTTTTTTATCTAGTAAAAAGCTACTATTATAAATTTATGAGGTAATTATCTTCTAATATGAACTATCAGTATTAAATAATTTTATCCTAATAGTTTAATATTGATATAGTTTTATCAAATATTAATATGATATTGTAGTTAAACAAAGTATGGTTATGACCATGTCAAATTAATTTTTATAATATTTAGTAACTGAAAAATACACTTGATAGGTAGAAATGTTCTATTTAACTTCTATAAAAATTTATTTAGATAAGTTAATTTAATATATATCAAAAATATTTTTTCTATTTTTATTGCTGTAATGTTTATGGACAAAATTTTACTATAAAACTAAAATAAAAAATAAAAATAAGAAATTAAATTAAAAAAAATACATAATACTCCATATCTACCAATTGAAAAGAATCTTCAAAGAAAAAGTATTATTTTAATATGTACTTCTTTTATAATAAAATAAGTAAGTGAAATTTTTTTCTTAATATAAATTTAATAACTCATAGATTGATAAAATTATTGCACAAGTTAAAAAATCCTAGAAGTAATTAGTTATAAGGTATACCATGTGCTAGTTAGAAAGATGAAACAAACGATATTTTTTTTCAAATATTGTCTAAATATTTTTAAATAAACCTGATTTCTAAATCATAGTAGGATAGTAGGATAAGTGAATACAAATTAATTAGGGTACTTGATATATAGTTATTAAGATTAGTGTATAGGTACTCATAGTTTTTTCCTTCTAAGAGGTTTAATGATGTTTACTGTGCCACATGTGTTTTACTAATTTATCCTAACATCCTAGGGTGTGTTTTGGTTAGACCAATTTAGAAAAATTTATTGTTCAAGAAGATAGATTTAGATAAATGAAGGCTGTTTGATTGACTTAATTTTGGAAGGATAGATCACCATAGATTGAGAGATTGTAGGAGAGGATCTTCATTTATGTGAAGAGATTTAAAAGGATTTGAAAGGATGAAATTGAAAATTACAAAATAATCCTAGTAAATGAAGTTGAAATTAGAAAATACCCTTATAAGTTGGTGATGACTTTGAAATAAAATAAATATATTTAATAAAAAAAATACAAAATATCATTTATATTTTACTAATCATTATTTTAAGAACAGTTAATTACAAAATGATTAAAAGTAAACAAATATCAAATATAACATTTAATGGTAATCATATATATGTTAATAAGAGTATTTAATTTTAAATAATTACTTTTAATTAAATGTTATCTATTAATATTTTTATTTCAAATTTAAGTACACCTTTCATTTATTTTAGTTAATTTAAGTAGACTGTTTCTATACTTTTTATTATAACATATTAATATTTTTATAAAAATAAAATAATAATTTTTAGTCCATTTAAATAGACTGGTTGTATACTTTTTATTATAACTTATTAATATTTTTATAAAATAAAATAAGAATTCAAAAAATTTGTATTTAATCTCTTAAAAATATAGTAAAAAAATATTTAACTTTTTAAGTAAGAAAATTAATAAGAAGGTAAATTTAAAAAACATTTACAATTATTATTAATATGTACCACTATCCAAAAAATACAAATTGCAAACTATTTTTATTTAGACTAATAATTTTAAAAGTTTCAATTTAAATAAAATGTAAAAATAATTTATACTTAGAAAAACAGCATAAAATTTCAATAAAAAAATAGTTTAGATTATAGGAATTTTTTTTTATGAATTTCAGTTAATTAAGATTTAGACTAAACGGTATATTTTAATAGAATAATAAATTTTTGATTTTATTGCATTATTTAGGATTTATGTTTAATTTTAAATAATTTAGAAGATATGTTTTAAATAATTTTAAATAATTTTAGTAATGTTTTTTATATTAAAATTAATTTAATCCAATTCATTTTAATTTTTTACCATCTTATTTCATAAGGGTTAATTAATAATTTCAGAAATATATCTTTTAAAAAAATAAAAACAAATCTATAACATCTATCAAATCATTCCCAAACTTTCATAATAAATCCTCTCAAATCCCTTCAAATCTTACCATCTATCTATTAATTCAAACAACCCTTCATCCACACACAATCTACTTAAATGTCTTTAAATCCATCTTCTCAAATCTATTCCCTTAACTAAATATAGAAAAATAAAAACTGATTTAGCAAATTCATTAACACAAAATTCAATTAAATATTATCAAATGTTAAAAAAAGAAAAGAAAAACACAACATAAGATTTAGCAATGAAATATCAGTTAAGTTATGCAAAAGATTATGAGACCATCTTTTATCTAAAGTAAAAAGATAAATTTATAGCTTTTTTCTCCTCATATAGTGATGATGATCTTATTTACGTTTACAATAACTCTTACATAGTTGACCTTGCAGTTATAAAGATACCTTTTGTCGGCCTAAATCTTTCTTTAATCAAACTCATGATGCTTACTGCAAATTAAAGTTTAATAAATTAATCATTTCTCTTACTGTGGCAAAATGACAACCATCATGTGATGGTTTCTGCATAATCTAACTATTTTGGTTCTTTGACTGAAGTGTAGGTTCTCTGATTGAAGTTTGTCCAGTTCTTCACATTATATTAATTCTGTCGAATGCGAGGTGAACTTAATGGATTATATTTTCAGCAAGTTGTTCTTGACCCGGAAAAACAATTCAACAACCAAAATTATATTATTAAATTATGTAGCGAAAATAATTCTCCCAAATTTAGAAAAAACAGCAATAATAACAATCACCAATCAGACGCAGTGATATTGATTTTCAATCATAAACTTTTAATCGACCATCCTAATTAATGGTTAAAATGAAGATTATAGTATGTCTCAAATTTACAGTCAATCTCCCTTCACAAACTTCTACCTTGATAGTTCTTGTTCCTTAATCAGAATTCGAAGAATTTGAGTCCACTTCCTTCAATATACGTATATTAGTCATAATTAAAATACTAATATATACTCATTATTATTATTTTTATTTTAATTCTTATTAATATTATTTTTATCAATATTAGTAAATATAATACTAATATTATTAAAATAATATTAATAACAATATTAATAATAATAATAATAATAATCATATCAATATTAATATTAATATTAAAAATAATACTATTATTAATAATATTAATAATAATTATAATAATATTATTATTGTTAATGATATTAATAATGATATATAGTAATAATATAACTGTAATAATAATAATAATAAATTAAGAAGAATAATATTAAATATAATAATAATATTATTAATAATACTGATTATAATAATAATATTAATCATATAAGTTAATAATAATATTATTAATCATGTTAATAAATAGTAATAGTATTAACTTTAATAATAATATAATAATAATAATAATAATAATAGTACTTTTACTAATTTTAATAATACTACTATTTTTTATTAATAATAACAATGTTAATGTAATTAATAATATTATTATTATATTAAAAAATAATGTTATTAACAATTATAATTTAAATGAAATGAATTATTAATATATCTACGGAAGCAAAAGGTTAAGAAGACTTTTTACGACAAGATATGATGTCAGTTAAAAAGAAACCGACGTAAACAAAAACATATTAACAATTTTGTAAATATTTGAAGAGCTATTGCATCGATTCACACAAACCCGACGTAATATATTATATTCCACTTCGGTTCCACAAATAACCTATGTACAAAAAGACTGAAAAAATAAAAGTTCAAAATTTGAAAACTTTGTAATGACGGAGAAGATACTACTTCAGTTGGAAGCTCCCAACCGACGTGTATGTAGCAATATTACGTTGATTGGAAACCGACGTATAGTATCTCCCTCGTAGGCACGATAATGAATTTGAGGAAAATTGAGTAAAGTTTGGTCACATATTATATCAATTGGGAGCTTCCAACTGACGTCATATCTCCCTCGAGTGCGCAATAGTGAATTTAGGGAAAATTGGATAAAGTTAGTCACATATTACCTCGATTGGTGTAAAAAGTCCATTTTTCATCATACATGAAATCCAACTTCTGAGTAACAAAGACTAGAAAATACAATTTCATATTGTCCTTCCACAAATGATAATTTGTATCATTTAATGCATTTTTATTTGCTTATATCATTTAGGACAATAAATATAATCCCAAAATTAAAGAGCTCTAATGTCACTAACTAGAAGAAATAACAACACAACAATTAAAAGTACCAAAGTATGAAAATAATTTCCAAAAACTTGCCATAATACATATATAAGAAACAATAACAATAATAACAATCACAAAAGAAACATCAATATTTTTAAAGTCGGAAAACCCTATATAAGAGTAAAAACTCACCAGCACAAATCAAATAATTAGACTCTATTAAGATCAAATACAAATATAAAAAAGTTAGAAACAAGGACTTACAATCGGCCAATAAATCAAAGCAATAAAGCTTTCAAAATTTGAAAAACAACGAAAGAAAATCTAAAAAGGAACAATAGTGCAAAACTCTAACCACCAACTTCTAATTGACAATCCCAATTATCAAAAAGAAACACACTATGTCACATACATGTTGTCTAGTTTTCAGTTTGATCCAACAATAAAAAAAAACGATCGTAATTTTACCTAAAATGTTCGGTGAATATACAAATCAATTTTGTTCTCTTCTTTCTCTTTCTCAATACTATGAAAATAAATACTCTCTTAACCTATAAAACCCTTCTCTACTTAAATTAAGTCAGACAATAAATTTAATAAGTTTGAGCTTTATTGATTTATAGTTGGAAACCCACACTAATTTTAGTTTTGTTAGTAAAAGTTACAAGTTATATATATAAAAATTCAGTGTCATGTTTTGCTTGCATTCATTGCTTGATAGTTTTTTATTTTGTCACTTTGGATCCATTTGTCAAGTAGGGTGTGGTTAACAACATATAAATGCTTAGTAAGCAAAACTACTGAAGAATAAGACTTAACTTTTATAATCGTGACATTGAAGAAGAATCACACATCCAAACACCATAAGTTTTATCTCAGTTTCATTTACAGGTATATGTCGACAAAACTTTTCATAATAAATATAATAAAAATGAAACAAAATATTTCATAAATTAAAATTAGTTCATAACTTTTTATAATTTTTCTAAATTTATACATTATTACTTTTGTTGCCGTTGATATAATTTTTATTTACCTATTTTTTATTTTGTGTTATTTATTATCTTCATAAAAATATTTAAAGAAAAAAATTCAAAAATAAATTAAATAATAATAATAATAATAATAAGATTCTCATCTAATATACTCATCTCATTTAATATAATAAAAATGTGACACACATTCATGATTAGATGGTGGTGAGTTAACCTGAGTAAAAAATAATACATTTGGGCAATTCATCGCAACGTGTTACTTCTGTTCCGATTTAAAAAATTAGCAAAACTTATTTTCATTTTCAGTTCTCAGATTTCCAAATACATACAAACAAAAACTTTGATCCCTCTGGCGAGTAGGCTTCCGAGAAACTTGTTTTCTTCTGTGTTGTGTTGTTGGTGGTCTTTTTATCAGCAAAATAATTTTATATAAGAAGAACACTTAGTTACACCCATACATTTACAAAATATTCTGTAAAATAATTTAAAAAAGTTATATTTTAATACTATTATTTATGAATTATATTCATTTCATATTCAATTTTATTCAATAAAGTATTATACAATGATAAAATAATAATTTATTTTAATATCAAATTTAAAAAAATGTTATATTTTTCTATATTCAGAATATCAACGTTCAGAACAGTAAACATACCATTATCGAGATAGATACATTCAATAAAGTTAAGATATGACATGTATTTCCTTTCTCGTGATAAAATAGTCTAGTTATTATTATATTGCATCATTTAGTCTGCTACAATTTAAACCCTTTAGTTTAAACTGTTTAGTGCTAAACAGTTTATACTATTTTATCACGTTTTTTAAGTTCGTACTGGTAGAATAAATTTTTTATTTCAAAATTTATAAAAGTCATTTTTACTCAATCTCTTCAGTATTTTACCAAGTTAACGGACTCAACAAGAAATTAATTCCTTTTATTGCATTACATTCTTGCAGACAACCAACATCAAATATTTTTAGACCAACAATGTTTAAATTTGTTCTCTCAATCATACAATCTTACAAAAGCTTGACAACCTATACTCCATGCAGCACACCTCTCCGCACCAAATAAGGTTTTTAAGATAAAAAGTGCATTCTAAATTAGATGGAGTAATGAGATAAAAGTTTTAAAGAGACTAAAATTAAACTTTCAAATATAATCGAGACAAAACAGTATTTTACCATTTTTGTTTATAAAAGATTACATTTTCACCTGTTAGTAAAGAAATTTATTTAATATGATTTTTTCATTGATACAAAGTAAGCATGTAAAAGAATTGCTTATAACCGTTAACATACACCAAAATATACTATATAAATAATACATAGAAAATATTTATATGTCATCAAGTTAGAAATTATAATTAAGGTTTTTAATATATACTTAAAATATGTGAATATCTTAAAACTAGAAAAGAAAAAATATATTATTAAGGGAAAATACTTACATCACCTGAGAAAAAAAGTTAAATAAAACCATGTATATATAGCAAAATTATGTTATTTTGTTTTACTGAAATATATCTTCATTTAGGTCAGCTTTTTGCAATTTTGAAGAAATAAAACAACTCATTAAATGTAAAATTTTAATTTTATAAAATATGAATATTTCGAAGAAGAAACAAATATCCGGGGGTGGTTTAAAAAAAAAAAATAAAAAATATCACAAGTTAAATACGAAGGGATAGGCCATATACACCTTAAATAGAATATAAAATAGAAACATTGTGGAGCAAATTTAAGAAAACGATAGTCTAAAATTAAGCATGCAAGTGAATCAACCCTGTAATCTGAATCATAATACTACGACATCTAGCTGGAGTTGTCTTTGTCTTCCTTCTTCATCTCTTATTCACACTTTGACAAAACCTCTTTCCTCTCCCTTTGATGTTTCTCTTAATTATGTTCATCATTCCGTAAACTAGAGAAGAACAGAAAAAGTTAATCAGATTGAAAAGAGGAAAGAATCAAATGAATTCCTCCAACTTCGGAACCACTGATTATGTTGTCATAAACTCGAACAACACGCTGAAGGTCTGTTTCAATAAGCTTACTTATCAAGGTTCCGCCCTTTGGGTGGAAGATTCTCTGGAGAAAACACTTCCTTCATTTGTCCTGCAATTCGCCATTATCCTAGCTCTCAACCGCCTTTTGTTCGTTGTTGCAGAACAATACCATGTACCTCGTATTGTCGCCAATATTTTTGTAAGTGCTTTTTCGACTTATCATCATTGATATTAACAAACTCTCAATCTTAACAAGGCCTGATAACAGATAACAAATGAAGATATAATCAGATAAAGAATAGAAAGCTTTGTGATTGTAAATTGCTTTGCAGTTATGATCGTAGTTTAGGGTTTTTCTGCAATCGTTTCTATTGCAAGAAATTGTAAAATACTGTGATTGGTGTGGCAGCAATTGGTACGAATGTCCTGATATGAAAAGGCTTTATAGTTGTTATAGCAATTTAAAACCATGATCAGAAAGGGTTTTGTAATTCAAAATGAGTCTTAACAAAAAAACAGTTATCAACCATTCATGTACTACCATCATCCTTCATTAGTTACCTTACGCAGAGATTAATTATATAATAACTTATCCAAACACATTCACTTGTTTTTAGGGTTTTGTTTTTCTTAAAAATGAACGATTTTTTTTCTTTTAAAAACACCCCTGTTAATTAATGTGCTTTGATTTTGATTATTGGTTACCAATTAACTTAAACTTTTATGATTACGTTCCAAGACTGGTTTTCTGTTAGGTCCATCTGTTCTGGGACGCTGGAATGTTTTTGTGGACCGGTTATTTCCTTTCAGCAACATGATACCATTGGAGACGGTGGGATCGTTGGTCCTTGTTTACTACATGTTCTTGGTGGGCCTAGAAATTGACCTGAAACCAATAAGGACGGTGAACAGAAAGACCCAAGTTATAGCCATTGCAGGCTCCATATTCCCCATACCAATAGGGGTTGGCTTGTACTACATGCTTGTCACCGACATGGGGCGAAAACCTTTGTCCAGTGACAACGTTAGACCAAAGGGTGCAATATTATGGGGACTCACCCTTTCTTGTAGCAGCGAGTTCTCTGAGATTGCGAAGATCCTTTCAGATCTGAAGCTTCTGCTCACGGAGAATGGACAACTGGCTCTCACAGCTTCTCTCCTTAACGACTTGGTTTCATGGACGCTTCTTGTGCTGGCCCTAACACAATTCTACAACCCTTCTGTGCTATCGTTTTTCATCACAGTGGTGGTTGTGGTGCTGTGTTTTCTGGCACTTTACCCCCTTTTCAAGTGGCTATTCAACAATGTGAGAATGGCGGATAAAGAGTTCCTGGAGTCACAAGTGATATTTGTGTTGCATGTGGTTTTGGTTATTGGGTTGTTAACTGATGGATTGGGCGTGCTTTCGATAACGGGGGCTTTCTTTTTGGGTGTTGTGATCCCTCAGGGGGCGCTTAGCAATGCGGTGCAGGACAAGGTGCAGGATTTTGTGGGTGTGTTCATGATGCCTTTGTTCTTTGTGGTTGTTGGAGAGAGGATTAAGATCCAAGACTTGGCCTTGCAGACACATTGGACAACTGTGATGGCGGTGATTGTGTTGGCATTGGTGACGAAGATTGTGTGCACTATGGCTGTCACTTGGTTCTACCAGATCCCGCACATGGAGGGATTATCCCTTGCAATGCTCATGAATACTAAAGGAATAATGCCATTGATCATTCTCTGCACCGGCAGAGACAGACTTGTAAGTTTACAAACTTAACATGCTATATTCATCATGCATTGCTACATATATTGTCAATCTTCCCCGTATACGGTTTCATCAGTCAAATTTAACTCTAGCAATGTCATTCTCATCTTAAGGGCCTAAGGACTTTGAAAACCTTAATATTATGAAAATATCCTCCACCTGCATCTTCATCAAGTCAATTCACTTAGACAAAAATGTTAGTATAGTGAAAATCACAAGGTCAGTATTACAAGAAATTTTGACGCGTGGAGAAATATTCTCATAACCAAAACATGCTTAACAATGATGTAAAAAAATGATTTTTTTATTTTATTAGTGGATCAAAGAGAGAGATGGAGAGTTAGTGATTAAAATTAAGATATGCGTGTGTTTATATTTTCTACTTTCTCTTTTTAATTGTTTTGCTCTACACTTTTTGTCTTATCCTTTTTTGTCTTATCCTTTCATTGGATGTATTTCCGATTGGTGTCTCTTTAATGTGGTGTGTGATTTAGGTTGACATCTCCATTACTATATGCGATTTGGGATTGACATGTTTAGTGTTATGTGTGTTTTACATATCTTGTCATGTCACAGTTGTCAAATAGCGTACAGTTCTCAAAAAAATTTCTTCTCTTACGAAAATTTTGCTTAAGAGCATGTTTATCAATGACGTAAATTTGTTTAATGATAGTTTGACATCGTCAGCTGACGTGTCAACCACTTGACAACTTGACGTGGTGGTCACATGACAGTGACTGGACAACAATAATAATTTTTTATTATAAGATGTTGACTGGATAAAAATATTATTATTTTATTTGAAGATAAGGAAGAGTGAAATGTGAAGATGAAATTAGATTCAGGGATTACATTGTCTCTATTATGCTCATTGTGTCACCTTTTGTGACTTTTGCTTTCCTTTCCTTCTTCTTGTGCGACCATTAGTGATGGTTTGGAGTGGTCATTGCATCAAGTTCTTATTGTCCAATTATGTGAAAGAAGCGACACCTTCCTCAAATAAATTGGAAGAAACCGTCTTCTTTCCCGTCAAAACTCTTCTCAGTCAATGTTCCACGATTTCATCTTTCTTCTTTCCCAATAAAACTCTCATCTTTCACAACTTCACAAGTTAATGTCTCTTCTTCCTCTACATATCCATGCTTTAATGACAACACTTTGATATGACATTTTTCCGTCTTTCCCAAACCTGCTATACAAATTCATATTTTTTGAAGACCTGAAAATGTCTTTAATATAACTTTATGCATCCTTCCACATGTCTGACGAATGTCAAACAAATCTTTATTCAAAAACAATAATATAATACAATTTTACCCTTACACACCTCAGTGATGCCTATCACGTCATAGTTGTCAAATGATGATAATTTTTGAACGGTTGTCAGAAAGTCATTTTCCATTTTTTTATGCTACTTTAGGTTTTTAAAAAAAGAATTGACACATGGTCAAAATCAAAGTTCAATTGAGAAATGGAATACAAAACAAAGACATTGTTGTGGAGGAAATAGAAAAATAAAATTATAAGACTTGTCAAAAATATATTCCCTATTTTTAATGTTAAAAGAATCTCTTCAAAAATTATTTTATGATCTTGACTTTAAAGGTAGGAAATAGGTCAAGTTAAAATGAAAAAATAAAAAACAATAAGACTATACAATGTTTTCCTGGAGCTTTGAAGTTAACAAACCTTTGATGTTGTGGCCTTTGATCTTTTAAGTATTCTATAATCAAGTTGATGAAGAGATATATCAGAATGAAGCTTATCAAGAATCGACAGTTCAACAATTATAATTAATACTTGAATTACCAAAATTTACTTGAAAGATAAATGACGAAAGATGCTCTAAATATCTAGATCTATCAAAATCAAGAAAATAAATCCTAGAAATTCATTACCCTAACCAGAAACTACAAGTAAAACCTCTAGATATTATTATTGTCTAGAAACTATACCACATTACAATGTACAAAGTTGTAAACAAAAATCTTCACCGACTTTGGTAGTGTGCCTATGTATAGGCAAGTGGGCACAACGTTGCAAGTTGAAGGATGTTGAAGATGTTGCTTCTCCTTTCTCCAAGACATATATGCACCCTAATAACTTCTTATCTAATCATTTTCCTTCTAAAGCTCATTTATTTACATCAATCAACACCTAAGACCTTAATATTACAATTACAACTGTAATATTAAGACCTTAATATTACAATTACAATTGTAATTGTTGACTTCAATTTAAAGTCCCGTCAATTATGTACTGATATAAAAGCTCGTCATGATAATGTTCCAAGATATTTAAATGGTATAGGTATAATAGTACAATTTAGAATCGAAGAGAAATTTTCCATGCTTGTTTTGTCAACTCCTATTCCTTTATTTTTACTTTTGTGAAAGTTAACCTCTAAAAATGTTAAGATGTTTTTTATACTCATTATATTTTAAATTTGGGCCCCATATACTTATAGAATATCATTTGCAAATTGTAAGGAACTAATTTCTAATTCCTTGGTTCGTACTTTTATCCCTTTTAAAACTTGTTTTGTTAAACGTGTCTCACAACCCCATTCCACCCCACAATAAAAAATAAAAGAACTGTTAGGAGATCACTTGTCTTTATCATTTTATGCAGTTGTAATTCTCTAGTTGTACTTCCATTCACCAAAATTGAAACACTTTTTCATTCAACTTACCCACCTTTTACTAAAATCGTTGCAAAATCACTTACAACAATCCTGAAAGAAATAGGCATCAGGAATGGGTGATCTAAATCTACTAACAAATTCGTTCCTTTCCAGAGGTCATCGATAGCATTTCTCAACGAGGTTTCAAATAGTCTTGCACCACATGATTAAGATTTTATGATTTTATTTTATAAACTAAAAACATGTAATATGTTGTCTAACAATTGATTGAGACTATCATTACTCATAACTTCTTTTATGAAACAGCATTGGTACTAACATTTAAGTGTATGCACATGCATGTACAGGAATTGGACAACCAAACCTTTGGGGTGATGTTGTTGGCGTGCTGGTTAATGACAGTGCCCGTGGGACTTGTCTCATCAACTTTAACAAATGCATTGAAAAGCAGAATGATTATGGGAGGCCAACGCAAGACGCATGACACACAACCAGACTCACCCCTCAGACTCCTAGCCTGTATCCACACAAAGCGCGATGCCGACGTGATTGTCGACCTCTTAAAAGCCTCGTGTCCCTCTGTGAGAACCCCAATCCAAGTTCTAGCAGTGGAACTCAACAAAATAACCAATCGCCCTGCATCATCACTCATCATAAGGAACGCTCGAAAAACATCCTTCACCTCAAAGTCCTTGAAGCTAGGCTCCGAAGACACCCTCGCAAGCTTCGACAATCTCAGCCAAGCCATCTTCGCAGAGAAAATGAGTATCATGTCGGACTACAACACCATGCACGAGGACGTCATCAACCTCGCAGGACGCAGAGGTGTGGCACTTATCTTGTTCACGTTCCACAAGCAGCCAACCTACGATGGTTTAGGAGCAGGCGTTGCCACCGCAAGAGCTGTGAACATCATCAACCGCGACCATGCAAGCAAAGACGAGAAGAAAGTGGTGTTAGAGAGTGTGGTTAAGGATGCACCGTGTTGTGTGGCCATATTAGTGGACAGAGGGCTGAGTCAGAATAACCATTCGAAGGAGTTGCGTGTGGCTATGTTCTACATTGGTGGTGCAGATGACCGTGAAGCTCTTTCTTATGCATGGAGGATGACTAAGAGTGCTGAGGTGAATCTGACGGTGGTGAGGCTTGTTTGGGAGAACCCTAATGACGAGTTTGATGAAACGGATAAGGAGTTCATCAAGGGGTTTATGCAGCAGATGGGGGAGTCAACGAAGGTGAGGTATTTGGAGAAGGTGGTGAGGGATGAGAAGGAAACAGTGAGGGTTTTGAACAAGATAGGAAGCAAAGGGTTTGGTTTGTTTGTATTGGGAAGAGGGGATGGTAGGAAGATGTCATTGGCACAAACGGTGGATCCTGTGTTGGAGGAGCCTGTGTTAGGGCCTCTTGGGGATGCTTTGACAGATTTGAACTCTGCGGCCGAGACCTCTATTTTGATATTCCAAAGACAAGTTGAACATGTGGAAGGGAAGCATGTGAGGTCTGCATCATCTCCTTATGAAAAAGTGTTTGACTGCATGATGGAGCAGAAGTTAATGTGCCCTTCAACCAAGTCTCCAGTGATTTTATCTCAGTTTGGTTGAAATTTCTACAAAATGGAGATCCTCTTGAACCATGCAAATACAATTTCCATGTGATTTGCCACGCATGCAACTCATCATATTTTGAAGGGTTTTTGAGAACTTCTCTATGGAAAATATAGATTATTTTTTAATAGAAAACTCTCATAAGTTCTTTAGTTTTTCATCCAAACATGTTCCTAAAATTCGAACACTATCTTTACAAATCAGTGAACCGTCTTATACATGTATAAAATCCTTATATCAAATAATAACAATCAGTTATCATTGTTTGATCATGTTATAATTAACCCTGCTAAAAAAGTTTTTTTTTTTCATCCAGGTATAATTTTTTTACAAAATTCTCTGCCATAATTTTATTATAAAGAAATTGTGTTACAAGATTTTATTTAATTTAGAATAAAATTATGTCAATATGATACTATTTTAATACAAATCTTAGCATTAAGATACTATTTTAATTGTTTTGAAATCATGTTAATATATCACAATTCCAATTCAATTTTTAAAATCCTACTAGATTTTATTAATTTTTTATAATAAAATGATGTGAACTTAATATGATTTACCCAAAATAAAATTAATTTTTTTTCCTTATTATGATAATTTTGTAAAAAAAAATTGCATAGAATGAAAAAAAAAGAAAAGAAAAAAACAGCTAAAAGATTACTAAAAAGTTGTCTAATATTTGGACCATTCACGTGGGGTGTCACCTATCACATACATTAGTTAAATCAAAAGAAAACTTCTAGACATGGATATTCTTTTTCTCTTTTTAAGATTATATCATGTGATATGATATAGACAAATCCGAAAAAATTAAAGAAAATGAAAGTGTATGTGTTGGATGATAGTTTGACACTTTAAGAAAATAAAATAACTATTTTGCATATCACTTTAATAATATAATGTTATAAATTAATATTTTAAGTTAAAAATAAAAGAAAGTATATTTAAAATATTAATATATATATATATATATATATATATATATATATTGTTAAGTGTTTTTTTTTTTTTTTTTTATTTTGTGAAATTATTATATTTAATTTTTTGTTATTTTTT
>Ga0099824_1001698_pt1 | contig 31484 bp, 15 predicted proteins | sample SiratrowhiteBW_FD_76837 | JGI IMG/M metagenome (GOLD analysis project Ga0099824, IMG submission 76837) | Root nodule microbial communities of legume samples collected from California, USA - Siratro white BW | ecosystem: Host-associated > Plants > Roots > Nodule | place: USA: California... | reverse complement strand
TCACCCCCCTCCCCCCCCCCCCCCCCCCCCCCCCCCCCAACATATACCCAGTTAAAAATATGATCCTAAAGTGTTTCTCTCAAAATCTCTTGCGCAGTTTTTTCTTTCAGAAGCCAAAAGAACTGAGCGAATCACTGAGTAAGCTCATGTATGTAAAACATGCTCAAGTACACAAGGAAACAAACTAAATTCCACCCCTGTTAGGTACTGCTATGTTTTTTAGTTATTTATTTAAGACCAAAATCTAGCTCATTATCAAGCCAAATCAAGTCACGATTCATAACTAAACTGTTGGAGTGGTAAAAATGGGCAAGATGAAGGAAAAATGGGAAAAACATCTTGTTTTAAAGGGAACACAAAATATACAAAGAGTGCAACAAACTGAAGTACGCAATAAATAATAGGGACTATTTAAGTTCCTAGAGACAAGTAGGCATTAAGAAACTCCAGTCTCAGCTAAGTTCAGATAAGTAATATTTACCACATTCTTTTAAATATGTTCTCTTATTAGTTAAACTAATTTTAGGAACTAAATTGTATGTGTTCCACTTCCTATTTGACAAAAGCCAATTCCCAGGAGTGTTAGAAAGAGTCTTGTTAGGGCTACAGGGAATAGAATACAAACACAGTCACCACTTAATATCCCTCAAGTTAACTAAAAAAAATAATCTAAAACCACCGTGCCAACTTGAAAGCTAATCGTGAATCGTATACAAAGAAATCTACTTCATACACAAGGGTATCAATCACCCAAACAACCCACAATCAAGTTCCAATCATAAGACTTCACTAGGAAAACCCCACTTGCAACAACACCAAAAAATAAAACTTAACAAATATTCCTTCAAAAAAAATCCAGAACCATTTTTCTTTTCCTTAGATCTAAATGGCATTACCTTTTCTCATAGAGCAAGGCAGAGACCAAGCTGGCAAAGGTCTCCGGTTTCATATCCCTCTCTTCACGAAGCTGATACAGTTTGTGTCGGAAAACGAGACGCTGGTACCTTGAAGTAAATAATGGAAAACAAATACAGTAAAAAAATAAATAATTTTTTTTTGCGGGGAGAAAGTAAAGAATTGGGAAATCGAGAAGGGAGAGTAAAGGGTACAGAGTCTGAGCATCGGTGGCGAGGCCAGAGAGAGCGATGAAGAGCTTATCGTGAATCCTGGAAACGCGTTGGAAATCGGTGGCTATGGTTTGGAGCTGAACGCCGAGCCTTCGGTCGCTGGCAATGGCGAAGCAGTTCTTGCCGACCATGGCCACGACGGCGCTTCCGTTGTACTCGAAGATCGACATGCTTTGAATTTGATCCCGGCGAGGATGATTCAGACAGATTCTGGGTTCGGGTTTGGGGCTAAGTCGTAAAATAGTGTTGGTATTTGAAGAGGAAGAGCATCCCAGTTTTCTTTGGGGTTAAGCCACCAAATAAAAATAAAAATAAAAATATAATAAATAGAAATAGTTTTGATTAATTGGACTTTTTATAACGTAAGTAGTGTTATTTACAAATTTTACCACTCATATTTATATTTCTTGTAGTTGGTTAATAGTTAATTATTGTTAGTTGATTAATGACTTACAATTTCATTCATAACATAACAAAATTCATAGGTAATTTAAAACTAATGATGAGTACTATGCAAAATTTTGACTAAAAATAGTGAAATGTGTGAAAAATAATAATAATAATAATAATAATAATAATAATAATAATAATAATAATAATAATAATAATAATGTTAAAATCAAGATAAGAACTAATACGAATGGCAATCTTCATAGTCCTTTGGTACGAGAATTAGCTTATTAACTAGAAAATACAAATTATTGCAAATTATTCTATTAGATTTTCCAACTTTATTTTGAAAGGAGAAAACTAGAATTGAATTGTTTTAGTGATGGTGATAGAAATATAATCATTTCCATGCGCGTTTTAACGTTAATCCTATGAATAAACCAATTAAGGAAAAATTTTGTTTATATGATACTAAGTTTGTTTTAAACATTTTTATTTTGAATTTTTATAAGGATTTCTATGCTAACATTTTCTTCTCTTATATTGTAATTGTACTGTTGGACCTGTTGGATCGAACATAAATTTTAAGTTCAAAATAAAATTATAGGAGTGTAAAATGTAATTCATTTATGACTTAGAAATTACATATATCAAGGTTCAACTAAATTGTTATTCGCTATAATCATATTTGACAATGGACATTTATGTTAACATGTTAAGATTAGGTACTGGATCATTAATAATAACTAAATTATCCTACCAAACCCCCTTATAGGAAAAGAATAAATATAGGGTATTAGGATAAGGAAAAACATCTTCTATTTGAATTAGACAAGAAAAATAAAAAAACTTCACCACCTATAACAATAATGAATAAACTTAATAACTCTTTCATTCCTTCTTCAATTATAGATGATGAAAATATATAACTTTTAAATTTTCCTTCCAATTAGGAGATTCTAAAAGTCAATTTAGATTTAATTGTAGCAATAATCTTGACCTAACATTTTCAATGATTGTTTTCATCAAGCTTTTTTCCCAATTTGTTTTATGTAGTGCCATCAAAGAGCTCTTTTTACAAAGTTAGGTTTCTTTAAGATAAATATTAATGTTATTTTTCTTATTTTTAAGATCTCTTACATAAATATTAATTAATGTTATTTCTTTTATTTTTAACATTTCTAAAGTTGAATGTATTAAATACTTTCAATATATTGTTGTTGTTAATTTTAAAATCATCATTAAGATTAATTATTGAAGACCTGAAACATTTCAAGCACTGATTATGAAGTTATGGCAAAGGTAAAATACTAATCATCATATATTTAAATGTGGTACCTCTGTTAGGAGGCAGTGATATTTGTCCAAATAATGATTATCTTCCAATACATCACACAAGCCACGTTGGAATGAGTATTCTTGTCTATTACACTAAAATGAGAAAGAAGTGAAAAAAATTGATTTCATATATTTCAAATATAAAATAACTATTATATGTATTAAAATAGCCTCACATTTTTGTGATAGATTAGTGAGAGAGATTTGAAATTGTTTTTTCTCAAATTCCTTTTATAAGTGCATAGTTCTTTAAAAAAGTTTTCATACTTAGGAATTTGCTTTATAACATCCAAAAGAGATAGATTTATTTCTACCTTTCAAAAATTTCCAAGAGACCTTTGTCAACTTCAGATTTTTTTTTTTTTACTATGGGAGTAATTCTTGAAGGAAACAATAAAAGAGACTTTTTGTATTGATTGTTCTTCTATCACATTCTTACCTTTTGAATATTATTGTATGTTTTTGCTTAATTCTTTGTCACTTCTTAGAGTTATATCACTAACATTACTCCTGGATTAATAAAGGGTTCAGAAGGAATTGCTCCATAACTTTGCTATTTAAGTTCATTCATGGTAGTGTTCATATGTCCCATTTGAATTTTTAGGTCTTATACAATAATCAAGATATTTTGCTCAAATTGTTGTTTATCTTGAAATTTCTAATCTTGATTGTTTCTTGCAATTAAAGGTAAGAATATGTAAGATGTACCACTGAATTGCACATTCACATACCTTTTCAGGTTGGTGTCCTGAATTTACTTACTAACTTATACCAATCTGTCTTACTAGAGAAGTCAACTCAATGAATTTATTTTCCAGCTTTTCATTATTAATCACTTGCGTCTTAGTCTCATGCACTACTCTCCTTGAATTTTTGAAACAAAATTGTTGAGTGCTCTCTTCCTTATTAGAGATCAATAATCTTGCAACTACTGGAGTTTTATCCATCAATTGTAGGCCTAATGTTTTGGACCAATCATAATATTTGAAAGGCCTCGCAAAAGGCCCAATTGTTGGGTTGTAACCAGGTAGACACCACATTAAGTGCAAATAAAACATCCTTTTGAAGGAACTAAGGGGAGTCGTAATCCTAGTTTTGAGAATAGTGTCGTAAAAATAAAGTAATGCCCTCCCCTTGTTGGCCTTTTAGTCATTGAATACCAGTTCACCCTCTTCAGAAGCATCCAAAACAATCTCATCTTTATTTCCCTCAACTTGCTTAAGAATTGATTGATCTTTAGGTTTTGAAAATTAGGTCAAATTTGACCTAGCGATACAAAGTATGGTAAACTTAGAAACTCAAATAAACCCGTAAATCCCAAGTCTAAAAGGCACACACTATAACATAACTAATGAATGTGAACCTTGATTCAAAAACACAATTGAAAAATACAATACTACTAAAAAAATGTAAGTGTCTTCGGCGTTTAAATGATTAAAATCACCTGATAACGTAAAGCACTCAAGAATGTCTTAGAATAGAACACTTACAAACAAAAACAAACTATATTCTACTTGTGTCAATAACTTAAATGAAGTTCTTTGGATATATGGTTATGCTATACTTGGAAAATTGGTAGCAGTGACTCTTAAAACCTTTGAGTTTGTGCAATGCAAGTCATAATGAGAGCATTTGAGGGGTAAACAAAAGTAACATGGAAGGGAATCTACATTTGGGTTTTCTTAAAAGTCACATTATTTTACAATAACACCTTTTGCACTTTTCACGCTTAAAATGTTATTTGGTCAATTTGCCCAAAATTTAAGTGTTCATATTGTTAGACTTTTTGCCTCAGAGACTTGAGCTTGGGGTCTGTGGCCATTGAGAATGATGTGCCTTGCTCACATGCCGAGCGCAAAACATTTTTTTGACTTAGGACCCTTGGTATTGAGCATAATGTGGTATTCAGGTCATTTGGACAGTTCTTGAATATGAGTTATTAGTCTCGGTTATTCCTAAATTAACATTTGGGTGATACTAATACCTCAATTATGACTTGTGGACTTGATGTACCTATAAATGATAACTAATCGAAATAGACACTACATAAAATTTAAATGAATGATGACAGTTTAGGACAAGAAAACCCTATCTTGCCTACCAATCTCCATTACCTGAACAAGGAAGAATTAAAATAAACACAAGCTCCACTACTCGAAAAGGAAAGTCAAAGTAAATTACCTCTTCACCTATAAATTGTCTCGAGCTATCAAGACAAGATTTTTTAAATGTATACTTATGACTTGTGAATATTTAACTTCTTTAGTAAGAATATTACAAGTGTGTTTAAATTTGAGGATGAATTCGAGGGAGTGAAAAATAATGGATTCAATATTAAAATGAATGAAAAATATTTGTGTTTGGATTAAGGGAAACATGATGACAAATAAAGAGAAAACTTATGATAATTTGTGGTTGATATGATAAGTATGATTGATGAAATATTTTTTTTATAATTTTATTATTTTTATTAATAATTATTATTTATGATTTTATCACTATTTTTAGTTTTTAACATTAATATTATTAGTATTTTATCTTTTATAATTATCTTATTTTTATTAGTATTTTATTATTATTTTATTATTATTTTATAATTTTATTAAATTTATTATTATTTTAGTAATAATAATTAATAATAATAATAATAAATATTATTACTTTTATCATGTTATATTATATGATCAATTATATTCATTTTATAATAATATAAATATAATATTAACATAATAATAATTAATTATATAAAAAATATAATAAAAGTACTTACTTTCCTTACAAATCTTCATAGCAATGTAAAGAAAGAGCTTGCAAGCCTATTTTTATGTTTTTAATTAATTTTTTACTTTTTGATTTGTACATTTTTATTATAATTTTTCGTTCCTTATCTTTTTACGCAAATCAGTGTTAAAAAACAAACGTTATTTACAATAGATGAAAGAATTCGTTATTTTTTAATAAAAAATGATTTAAGACAAAATTTTAAAATATAAAGACCAAGTAAAAATAAATGAAAAAAAAGAAGTGTCGCAACATCAACTCATGTTTCGATTCCATGTCATCTAAACATATGATCCTACAGTTAAAACACAACCATAAACTTTCCAATTCTAGTTAACCACTGGTTTTTATAATTTTAAATTTTATTTATATTATTTTAATTTAATTGTATACCATACCATATAGAGACATTTGGACCAAAAGTAATAACTAATTGCACATAGGTCAGTTAAAAAGAAAAGAGATCATCCATCTATGAATCCATCACTGAAAGGTCGCGTGTGAAGCACTCTGGGAAAACGGTGTTAAAATGACGTGTCAATGAACCCACCCAGAAGCAAACCCACATCAACATACAATTTTGGAATTTTTTCCTCCATGCCGCATCCAAACGCAACACCCTAAATCATAGCATAGCCCCTTTCTTTTCTTTTGCTCTCTCCACTCTCTCTCTATTATACGCACACAAACACAGACCTGACACAAACACAAACACAACCATCCTCCAAATCAAAATTCCACACCACCCTTTGCGCCAATCAACGACCCCACACTAATTTTTCACCCCACACTCACTCACTCCTTATGCCACCTTCCCCTTCCTTCCCTTCAGGTATCCACAATAACCTAAAAATTCCCCTTAATTCCTCACTCTTTTTTCCCTTTCAACTCAAGTCAACCTCATTTCAATTCCAATTCTCATTTATTTCTCCATATAAATAACTTCTCTTTCATTATTCTCATTATTATTTTACCTTTTCACAGACAACCGAACCAAATGGCGGAAGAAGCGCAAGCGAGAATCCCACAAACGCCACCCCAAGCGCCACGACGAAGACGACGACGACAACGATTCCGACGACGACCGCGACGACAATGACTCCGACGACCAGTTCCGCAGCCCTAACGCGCCGCCCAATCCCAACCCGCGAGTCGAGATCGAGGTCGTCTCGCGCGACGGGCTCCAGATTTCGCGCTTCCCGCCGGTGATCAGGCGCACCGTTACCCGCCCTCACGCGGCGGTTGCGGCAATTTGGGCTCTGGAGTCCGGCAGGGGGCACTCGCAGCACGCCGTTCCGGTTCTCGAAAATGTGTCCCACGGCCAGCTTCAGGCGTACTCGGCTGTATCCGCCGATTGCCTCGGCGGGGGCTCGAGCTTCGTCGTGGCTCCGCCTCCGGTTATGAAAGGCTCCGGCGTTGTTAAGCGGTTTGGCACTAGGGTTCTAGTGGTTCCTATGCATGCAGGTTCTTTGCTCTCTTGGATTTGAACTTTTTTTTTCTATGGTTTTTGAGGAAAGATTTTATTTGGTTATTAAGGGAGTGTAAAATAGGATCCTTTATATGTATTAAACTTCTCTGCGAAGCTTGAGTTCTTGTGTTTTTGGGCAGGTTATGGTAACTTCTTAAATTTGAATGGCAACTGTTTTATATATGTGTGTGTATATATTATTCAACAATTTAATTGGATTGTAGTTTTATCTCTTTTTTTATTCTAAGTTGATATGTAAGTGAAAATTGTTGACAATGGCTATCTATTAAAATTAAACTTTTCGGTCAAATTGTATGGCATGGTCGTGGGAGATTAGGTCTGATATGTTAAGAATGCATTTTGGTTGATTGAACTTATTGAATTATATGATAAGTTTGTAAAATATATGGGCAGATTGGTTTTCTCCAGCCTCAGTGCATCGACTTGAGAGACAAGCAGTGCCACATTTCTTCTCTGGAAAGTCGCCAGATCATACGCCAGAGAAGTACATGGAATGTAGGAATTACATTGTTGCAAGATACATGGAGGACCCAGGGAAGAGGATTACAGTCCCTAGTTGCCAGGCTTTGTCTGTCGGTGTCGGTAATGAAGATTTAACTCGAATTGTCAGGTTCCTTGATCAATGGGGAATTATCAATTACTGTGCCCAGGGCCCAAGGCGTGAGTATTTGGGCAATGATACTTGCCTGACGGAGGACACAAGTGGTGCACTATGTGTGCCATCAGTGGCTCTAAGATCCATAGATAGTTTGATTGAGTTTGACAAGCCCAAGTGTAAATTCAAAGCAGATGAAATTTATTCATCTCGAACAATGGACAATACTGATATTCCTGATTTGGATGACACAATAAGAGAGTATCTATCTGAAAACTATTGCCACTATTGTTCTCGTTCTCTTCCTGTTGTATACTACCAATCACAGAAAGAGGTACACTGGCGTTTTGGTTTTAAATTCTACTCGTTCTTCACTCTATAATGAATAATCCTGTGGCTGTTGATTACTTTTGTCCAATTACCTTTCTGACTAATATGCTGGAATGTTAGTTATTAACACATGGCAGTGCATAATATGGAGAGTGGACACTGTTGAATTTTCTGTACATATGATTGTTGGAGAAAAACCTCCTTTAGTTAAGAGATATTATACATTACATTGTTGTTGCATACCAGTTATCTTATTGGCAACCCATTTCCTTGCTTTTAATACCGATAGAGAAACAAATCAAATTTAAAAATGCTAGGTAACAGATTACACCATACAAAAGAATATTGGTTTTTTCTATAGGATGGGATGGGAACATCATTATTTATACATAGAAGTGGTTGTGAAGTAGCATCAAAATAGCCACTTGTCAGTGTCTGTCTTAGGCTTCTATTTTTAATGAGGTTTTGTTATAATGGTATATTGAATAAAAGTATTATTAATATTGCATTGTTTGTTTATGTTACTCAAGTGTCTTAGAGTTCAAGAAAATATGATACATGGCAGAAACAAATATTTGAAGGTCTGAACGAAGAAATATCTGATGATTTGTGTCTTTGACGAGTTTTGATATTAATTTATTATGTTGCATTCTATAAGCTTTTTTTTTTTCTTTTGTCAAGTGATCATAGTATACAAGAGCCGTATAGGTTATAGGAGTGGAACAAACAAAGGGCAAGCAAGAATAAAATACGAAAGGCTAGAAACTAAAAATGAACTTTGGCTTTGTTATCAACTCTAATCTACACGAGATACCTTTTGCTAGCCTTCTCTACATAATTAGAGTAGCAGCCACCCCTGCTTACAGGATTAGTGTCTTGAATTCTTGTGTACTTCTCTCCGCCAAAGGGAACCAATTGGAATAATCTTCATGTTTTTTTGTTTTCTTCCTTTTCTGTTTGTACTCATTGTGGCTTCAATCCTATTCTTCTAATACAAATGTTAGACATATCTTTCCATGTTAATTGTAGTTGAACATGCTAATTTGAAGCTAAAACTGCACTTTGTGCTCGTGTCTTGAAATTTCAGATTTGAATGGCAATATTCCATTTAACCATGACAAAGTCTGACAGCTGGCAAGTGATTGCCAGTCTGTGATATAGACAGTTCTTGATTAATACAGCTTAGTTGGGGTTGTTAATGCAATACTAATATATTATTTTGAAAGTTTCCATTCCGCTACAGGGAAGGATTTCTCTCATTAATATTTCTAGGACTTTACAAATATGGGTACATTATGATGACCAAGTATAAAACTAAGCTGTAGAATCCCTTTGGAAATATGTGTCATTATTTTTGGTTCACCTCCCATGTTGCAGGTTGACATTTTACTCTGCACTGATTGCTTTCATGATGGGAGATTTGTAGCTGGTCATTCTAGTATAGATTTTATTACAGTGGATTCAACTACAGATTATGGTGATCTAGATGGGGATAGTTGGACTGATCAAGAGACTTTATTGCTTCTTGAAGCAGTGGAGGTTTACAATGAGAATTGGAATGAAATTGCGGAGCATGTTGGTACCAAGTCGAAAGCACAATGCATTCTTCGTTTTCTCCGACTACCTGTGGAAGATGGAAAGTTGGAAAACATCAATGTTTCAAGTTTGTCCTTGTCATCTAATATGAATAATCAAGAGGGTAATGGGAGATTGCATGGTTGCTCAAATGGGGATTCTGCGGGTCTGTCTTACTAAAACAGAAACTTTTGTAACCTCTGCTTGTGATATGGTTTTGATTTCATATCCCTGTACTTGCAGGACCCATACATAACAACAAAGATTCTGATGGCAGGCTTCCTTTTGCAAATTCTGGAAATCCAGTTATGGCACTGGTAGGTGACTGGTAATGATATTCTGAAGTTTGTCATTAGTGGATGCACATGAATTATGCTTAATTAGAAGACAAGGAGGTGGTTATCAGTGCTGCATCTAATATCAGTGTTGCATGAATTATGCAACTTGTTTAGTTGCATTTCTCCTCTTTGAAGGAGAAAATCTCGATTTGTGTTTGATTCAAGTTTATTTTGGTGAAATCATTGTTTTTGTCAGCTTTGAGAGTCTTTGAAAGAAAAAAAAAAAAAAAAAATCCTCCTGAAAAGCTCTCCCAAACATGCAATTAGTGATGATAGATAGTGTCTGAGTTTCACAGCATGTCAATTGTCTATTATATTCTGGAGTTCTTTTTGATTGGATTCTTACGCATTTGATTTTATTGGGTGCATTATTGAAAAGGTTGCCTTTTTAGCCTCTGCTGTTGGACCAAGAGTAGCTGCTACTTGTGCTCATGCAGCATTGGCTGCATTGTCAGAGAATAATTCAGGGGGCACGTCAGATATAGAAGCTTTGGAAAATGATAACGGGTGAGTGTTAGTATGACTTTCAGTTTTTGGTTGAAGTGTTTTTCTCCTAGTTATTCCATTTTCATTTTTAACTTGTACAATGATATCTTGTCATTTGCTACTGTTCTTTTCACCTTCTCTGTCCATAATTTTATTTTCCCTCTGCACCAAGAGCCAGCCTTATTTTATTGTTTATATAATTAGGATTTTTTTATTTGCATCTATGAAGGACAAATGCAGAAAGCATAAATAATAGAGATGGTGGCCATCATGGAGTGGCAAACTCAAATCAGAAAAATGGTTAGTTTTATGGCTGTTTCTTTTTTCAGTTGCCGATGTGTAAATTACACCCCCATTGTCTGGTGAAGTGGTAACACTTAGTGTATAATTCTTTTTAAGAAATGATTCCTTTGATTTCAGAGGACAAGTCAAAAGTACCTGGTTCATGTGCTCAAGATGAGGCTGGGTCTATCCTTCTTTCTGCCGAGAAAGTCAAAGATGCTGCCAGAGCAGGCCTCTCTGCTGCAGCAATGAAAGCTAAATTGTTTGCTGATCATGAAGAGCGGGAAATTCAGAGGCTATGTGCTAATATTGTTAATACCAAGGTACAACTGCTTCCTTTCTTATTTCTTAACATAATTGCTTCAGCCTAACCGGCTGTATACTTCATCCGTGTGTCTGCCATTTTCAATCTGGGTGCATATATATGTATGTGTATGCACTAGTTAAATATTTCTCTTACGGAATAGGCAAATGAAAACAATTTGGGAAAATTTAAAAGCGGCCTGTGCTAGTGTTTCGGTGTGTTAACGTGTTATGTTACGTGTATTGACAGTTGAAAAGATTGGAACTGAAGCTGAAGCAGTTTGCAGAAATTGAAACACAATTGATGAAAGAATGTGAACAAGTTGAGAAGCTGAGGCTGCGGTTTGCTTCTGAACGGTCCCATGTTGTTTCAGCACGTCTAGGAAATGGTGGAACCACTCCTCCAATGAATGTATCAGGCGTTGGTCCTTCCATGATTAACAATAATAGCAACAGTAGGCAGCAAATGATTTCTGCTTCTTCCTCACAGCCCAGTATCTCAGGGTATGGCAACAGCCAACCAGTTCATCCACACATGTCCTTTGTCCCGCGGCCTTCAATGTTTGGATTAGGGCAAAGGTTGCCCCTATCTATGATACAAGAATCGCAGTCTGTTTCTTCAAATTCGATGTTCAATGGCCCCAGTAATGTGCAGCCTACTCCTAATCATTCGTTGTCGAGGCCTATGTCAAGAACTAACTCTGGTTTAGGTTAATTAGGGGTTCGATGGTAGTTTTAAAATATTTAAGATACAATCATTGTATTTGATTATTGTTTTCAGCAGTTACAAGTAGTGCCATGAAATTTGTTTATTTTTATGCGCTATGGTTTCAGTAGACTGAAAGTGTTGCTTAAAAGGAAATAAGTAGGCATTTTATTTATGCTTTGTTTGAATGAGGATGAGGTTGGAAAGTGAAGGAAAGGAGGAGAGTGAAATGTAAAATTGTATGTTTGTGAAGGAAGTAACTGAATTTGAACGGGAAAATAGTAAGAAAGGACATTGGATTGATGTGATTGAAAAAAAATTAACTGTTATATTAAAGATTATTAATATGTATTGTTTATAATTTAAGAATGTCTAAATTTTATTTGAATAGTAAATAATTTTTATATTTGAAGTTTAGAATGAAATAAATATAATTTGAGGATGGAAATATATGTAGTAATATTTTCTAAACTATTTTAACATTTATTAATATGATTTTAAAATGTTTATATATTTAAATTAATATACTTGAAAATTGATTTTGAAATAGAAAATTAATTTGAAATTCAATTAGGTTTACAAATATTTTATGTCTAAATATATTTGAATTATATATTTGTATTTTTAGTTATAACGTTAGTAGTAATATTTGGGTTGATTCCTTGTTCGGATATCAGGTAAAACTTTTTTTTTTTTTTTATATTTATTTGCTTGACATAGTTTCCCTTGTTATTTGCTTTCCCATAAAAATGTTTTGGTGTTCATCACCCAATTTTCTACATGTGTTGTTATCAAACCGTTTGTTCAACTCTCCTCCCTACAAAGCTTCTAGAAAGCCATTTGATGTTTTTTTATAGTTATGTGCCTCGTTGACTGTAATATATAAGTTAATTATTTTAAATACTAGCTTCGAGCTGACAAGTTAGTTATTATCTAATAAGCTTCTAACTTGATAAACTAATGAACTTATTGAATTATAAGTGTTTTGATAAAAATAATGGATAAACTAATTTGTAAATGTAAAATAACATAAAAAGATATGACTATAATTTTTATTATATACATAAAATTTGTATCTTCTAGAAAAAGTTAATTAGTATATAATTATAATTTTATAATTTTTAAATAATTAAAGTTTTATTAAAACTTTTGGTACTTTTAATTATATTTTAGAAATGATATATAATCTTGTATCTTGACTAGTCATTTCCTTAAATAAGTTTATCTAATCCATTTATTTTCAGAAATTGAAGATTCTTGATTTCTCAATCTAAATTATTGTTCAATGAGTTCTATTTTTACAATTTTTGTTGTTTATAGATTTCATATACAATTATCTAATGAATGACTGATTATTTTAATTCGTAATATTAAATCGTTTTTTTTTTAATTTGAAATGCATAAATAAGTAACACAATAAACACTAAAGAGTAATACAATAACTAATTTTATTTTTAAAATTAAAAAAAGTATAAGTGTAAGAAAATTAAGAGTAAGAAGGAAATGTATTAAAATACAAGGGATAGTAATTGAAAAAAAAAAAAAACATGAGCTACAAGTTAAAAATTAGTTGAAAGTGACTTGTAGCTTAGAAGCTAAAATTTTCAAAAATAAATTATTTTGATATATCTTACTATTTGATTTATAAATGTGTAAAATAAGCTAATAACAAGCTCATTACCCTTACTAACTACATTTCAATGATTCTTAGACAAAAAATTTTATAACCTTTAAAAGAATAATTTACTAGCATTACTACTAAAATAATTGGAGAGTATTTATGTAAGTCCAAAAATAAATTACTGTATTAAAAAAAAAAAAAAACTAGTGTAATCATGAAGTGTAAGCAAGTCCTACTAATTTTGGTTCTAGGACCTAGTAAATCAAGAACATTTAGTTGGATTTATCTAAATTTCACTTAAACTAGAGAGAATAGAAATAAAGTGTATTATTTTCATATTTTATTCTTTATTTTAAAAAGTTTGAAGTTAACGTGAATTATAATTATGCTAGTCCAACTATATTAAAGTATGATAACGTGTATGTGTATGTTTCTCTCCCACAATTAGATGTGTTTATAGGTTAAACATAAATGAAAATGTTAATAAGTAAATTAATGGAAGGTTCAGTTTTTAAATGTTAATTAATTATTAACATACATATGTTTTCATTTCTTCACAATGAGAATTATGGCTTATAAGTTAAAATTATAAGCTAAAATTTCTCCCACAGTTCTTCAATACTAAAATAACCCATGAGCTACAAGTTAAAATTAGTTGAAGTCACCTGTAGCTTATAAGCTAAATTTTTTTAAAATAAATTATTTTGATATATCTTACTAAATATATTTGTATTTGATTTATAAACTTGTAAAATAAGCTAATAACAACCACATTAACCTTACTAAGTACATTTCAATGATTCTTAGACAAACATTATTATAACCGTTAAAAAAATAATTTACTAGCATTACTACCAACATAATTGGAGGGCACTTTTTTTTATGTCAGTCTAACTTTTTTATGTAAGTCTAAAAATAAAGTACTGTATTAAAAAAAAAAATCTAGTATAATCATAAAGTATAAGCAAGTCTTATTAATTTTTGATTTTAGGACCTAGTAAATTGAGAACATTCAATTGAAATTGCCTAAATTTCACTTAAACTAGAGAGAATAGAAAGAATGTGTATTGTTTTCATTTTCTTATTCTTTATTTTGAAAAGTTTGAACGTATGATAAGGTGTATGTTTCTCTCCCACATTTAAATGTGTTTATAGGTTAAACATGAGTGAAAATGTTAATAAGTAAATTAATTGAAGGTTATTATTTAGATGTTAATTAATTATTAACATATGTTTTCATTTCTTCACTATGAGAATTAAGACTGATTCCTCAATACTAAAATAACCCATGAGCTATAAGTTAAAATTAGTTGAAGTCACATGTAGCTTATAAGCTAAAATTTTCTAAAATAAATTATTTTGATATATCTTACTAAATATATTTGTATTTGATTTATAAACTTGTAAAATAACCTAATAACAAGCTCATTAACCTTACTAAGTACATTTCAATGATTCGTAGACAAAAGTTATTATAACCGTTAAAAAGATAATTTACCATTACTACCAAGATAATTGGAGGGCACCTTTTTATGTAATTCTAACTTTTTTTATGTAAGTCTAGAAACACTGTATTAAAAAAAAAAAAAAACTAGTTTAATCATGAAGTATAAGCATGTCTTACTAATTTTGGTTATAGGACCTAGTAAATCGAAAATATTCAATTGGAATTACCTAAATTTCACTTAAACTAGAAAGAATATAGAGAACGTGTATTGTTTTCATTTTCTTATACTTTATTTTGAAAAGTTTGAAGTTAAGGTGAATTATAATTATGCTACTCCAACTATATTTAGGTATGATAACGTGTATGTTTTTCTCCAACAATTAAATGTGTGTATAGGTTAAACATGAGTGAAAACGTTAATAAGTTAATTAATGGAAGGTTCAGTTTTTAGATGTTAATTAATTATTAACATATGTTTTTCATTTCTTCACTATGAAAATTAAGGCCAATTCTTCAACTATAAATATAACTCCATACAAACTAGTTCAGTGCCATCATCAAAGTGTCCTAAGTTATTATCAAGACCTTCTTTGATCATCAAATAATGACCATATTCAACAACAACTTTTGTCTAATGTTGTTATGCTTTGTGATCAGTTCGTCGTTAATGTTTAACATTGGACTTTCTAATGTTGCTTCGGCACCATCAAATGTGCCTGGGCCATCATATGAAAATTATTTAGCTAATTGTGCATCAAAGTTAGACTCAATTTGTGGTAAAGACATATACTTTGCTGTATTTTTTGGTAACACAACTATTATTGAAGATTGTTGTGGCGAACTTGTGAACGATGTTGGAAAAAGGTGTCACAATGACATGACAAAATATGTTTTGATTAAGACAAAGTTCAGAAGCAGTAACGCTCAAATCTTGGAGAGGAGTGAGAAGGTTTGGAATGATTGTGTTGGTGTTGAATCATAAAAATTTATAGTGTAATCTCGACTCATAAAAATACAATGTTAATTTCAAGTTATGGTTTGATGCCTAATTTCCTTAAAATTAAATAATAATTTGATATTTTCATGAATAACAAGAATGTTTACTTGTTCCATAATATGCTTAATGTTAAGTTTCTTTAAAACTTGGTTCTATGTCATTTTATTTGGAAAGATTATTTTAGAGAATGATGATTCTTTATTATCTTCTTTCAACTCAAATACTATATGAAACATTTAGTATATATGTTACATAACGGGCCAGGCTCCAAGTATTCGAAGTCCCAAGTAAATTATTTTTCTAAGTAGCTCCAACATTCATGGATTCACAAACACTAATTAACTTTGGAAACACCTTTATTCACTACAAGAAAAATGTTATTTAGAGATCAATTTTTAGTTACCAAATGAAATGGTTACTAATTGTGACCAAAATAGTTACCAAATTGGTAAATAAAATATTATTTACTAAAATAGATTTTAGTTGCTAAAGAATTACAAAATAGAAGTAATGATTGAATTTAGTGACCAATTAAGTCAAATAATTGGTATCTAACATTAGCTACCAAGGTTTTAGTGACCTATGTCATTAGATTGTAAATTAGTCTCTAACTTAATTAGATACCAATTTAGAACCTAATGGCATAGGTCACTAAAACTTTGGTATCTAATGTTAGATACCAATTATTTAACTTAATTGGTCACTAAATTCAATCATTACTCTTATTTTGTAGTTATTTAGCAACCAAAATTTAATTTGGTGACTATTTTGGTCACAATTAGCAACCATTTCATTTGGTAGCTAAATATTGGTCTCTAAATAGCTTTTTTCTTGTAGTGATTTTAATGAGATACATATTTATGAAGGTAACTTGGAAGTCAAGTTCCATAAATACATAGTTATTTAATACGTAACACTCACTAGTCGTAAAAAGAATCACTATTAATCATATATAAGGTTTATAAATAAACTCCAATCCCACTAGGTTGGAGTATAAAAAATGAGGAAAATCTCCAATGTGTTATATTTGGCATACAGAATAAATTTGATAAGGATCTAGAGCTCTTGAAATATCAATATTGGATCGAGTTGAGTCAGCATTAGTCTCAAGTTGCTAGCCCTCCACAAACAACTAGCTATAATAACCTAGGACTGGAACACACATTGATTTGAGCTTGAATAAAAGAACTGGACCCAACACACTTCATAATAAAATATTATTTTTTTGATACGCAGGAGTGTCAAAATATAAAAGTGTCAACATATCATTATTTTTCCATAAAACTGTTTTGGTGCCCCTCACCCAATTTTCTACATATGTTCCTATCAAACCATTTGTTCAACTCTCCTCACTACAAAGTTTCTAGAAATCTCTCCACTAAAATCGATGTTTTTGTATATTTCTATGCCTCGTTGACTGCAATATGTAAGCTAATTTTTTTAAACATTAGTTGATAATTGATAATCTAATTGTTTTAAATATTAGTTGATAATTGATAATTTAGCTTGCAGCTGATAAGTTAGTTGTTATCTAATAACCTCCTAACTTGATAAACTAACTTATTGAATTATATGTGTTTTGATAAAAGTAATCAATAAACTAATTTGTAAATGTAAAATGACATAAAAAGATATGACTATATAAATTTTATTATATACACAAAATTTGTATGTTCCGGAAAAAGTTAATTATTATGTAATTATAATTTTATAATTTTTAAATAATTAAAGTTTTATTAAAATTTTTGGTGCTTTTAATTATATTTTTAAAATGGTATATAATCTTTTTTATCTGGACTAGTCATTTCTTTAAACAAGTTGATCTAATGCGTTTATTTTTATAAATTGAAAACCGTTGATTTCTCAATTTAAATAATTGTTATAATGAGTTTCTTTTTTTTTACAATTTTTGTTGTGTATAAATCTCATATACGATTATCTAATGAATTAATGATTATTTTAATTCGTAATATTAAATCGTTTTTTTTTATTTTGAACTTCATAAATAAGTAACACGATAAATACTAAAAGTAATACAATAACTAATTGTATTTTTAAAGTAAAAAAGATATAGGTGTAAGAAAATTAAGAATAAGAAGGAAATGTATTAAAATTCTAGGGATAGTAATTGAAAGAAAAAAAACTCATTAACTATAAGTTAAAAGTTTGTTGAAGTAACTTGTAGCTTATAAGCTAAAATATTCTAAAATAATTATTCTGATATATCTTACTAAATATATTTGTATTTGATTTACAAATGTGTAAAATAAGCTAATAACAAGCTCATTAACCTTATTAGGTAAATTTCAATGATTCTTAGACAAAAATTATTATAACTGTTACAAAAATAATTTAATAGCATTACTACCAAAATATAATTGGAGAGCACTTAAGCAAGTCCTACTAACTTTGGTTTTAAAATCAAGTAAATTGAGGATTTACTTAAATTTCACTTAAACTAGAGAATATAAAGAAGTGTATCATTTTTAAATTCTTTATTTTAAAAAGTTTGAATTTAACAGTAAATTATAATTATGCTACTCCAACTATATTAAGGCATGATAACGTGTATGTTTCTCTCCCATAGTTAAATGTGTTTTTAGGTTAAACATAAGTGAAAGGGAGGAAATGTTTCAGTTTTTTAGATGTTAATTAATTATTGACATAAGTTTTTATTCCTTCCATAATTAGGGCCAAGCCATTCTTGCTTAAAAGCTATATTCTTCAACTTTAAATATAACTTCACACAAACTATTTCAGTGTCATAATCAAAGTGTCCTAAGTTATTATCACCAAGACCTTCTTTGATCATCAAACAATGGCCAAATTCAACAAGAATTTTTCTCTAATGTTATTATCTTTTGTGATCAGTTTGTCATTGATGTGTAATATTTAGCTTTCCAACGCTGCTTCGACAACATCAAATGAGCCTGGGCCACTATCATCGTACAAAACTTATTTGGCTAATTATGCATCAAAGTGAGACTCAATTTCTGGTAAAGACATATACTTTTGCTGTATTTTTTGGCAACACAACTGTTATTGAAGATTGTTGTGACAAACTTGTGATAAATGTTGGAAAAGTGTGTCACGATGACATGACAAAATATCTTTTGACTAAGACCAAGTTGAAAAGTAGTAAAGTTCAAATCTTGGAGAGGAGTGAGAAGGTTTGGAATGATTATGTGAGTGTTGAATCATAAGAGTTTATACAATTCATATAATGTAATCTCATATCATAAAAACACAATATTAATTTCAAGTTATGGTTTAATGGCTTATTTTCTAGAAATTAAATAATAATTATATATATATATATATATTTCATGAATAATTCTTGTTTCATAATTTTTAATGTTAAGTTCCTTTTCAAATTGGTTGTCATGTCATCTTATTTGGAAAGATTATTTTGGAGATGGATAATTCATTATTATCTTCTTTCAACTCAAATTAATATTAGATGAAACACTTGGTATATATGCTATATGACGAGTTATGCTTTAATGATTCTAAATTCCAATTAAATTATTTTTCTTAGTAATATTCATGGATTCAAAAACACCAATTAACTTGGAAAACACCTCTATTTTATGAAGATAACTTGGAAGCCAACTTCTATGAATACATAATTATTTGATATGCATAGTAGTAAAAAAAAATCAGTATTAATCATTAGTTCTATAAATAGACTCCAATCCCACTAAGATGCACAATTTTATATTGAATGTTCTTATTTGAAAGCAATAATAGTACAAAAGCCTTCTCACTTTAATAGTACATATGCTTATATTATGTTAAATTAGGATAACGATATATATTACATGATAAGTTAATATAAGCCTTTAAGAGAATGTGTGTAAATAAGTACGACATAATATCTCTCTAAAATGTGTTATCATTTAAGAGGCATTTAATCTTGAGTTAGTATGACTCCCACATCCTACACTCTACCTTCCTTTTGTTGGTCAAACAAATAGGTGTAGTTATCACCAAAACCAATACCATACTACATATTGAGGAGCTCGTCTGGTTAAAGGACATGGGACATTTTGTGCAGCACGGTCTTGTCAGACGCAGTTGAGGGTGAGGCGGTTGGAGAAAAGGTTGGGACAGAAGTTTTTGTGGTGGTTTTAATGGTTAAGGAAGGGAAAATCATCAGGATCGGGTAACACCAGATCTCAAGTAGGAATTAAGGGAGCAACCTCAAAAAAAGGTTAATGATATCAAAGGGACTATAAACACTATGGTGAGGGGATTACTGAAGGAGGAAACTCAAATTCTACAACAAAAAGACATCTTTGTAGTATAATATTTAATTTTTTTGTGGATAACGTTTCATAAAAATACATAGATTTAAAGAATATTTAAATTTTTAATATAATCTATATTTCTATATAATTTTAGTTTATTTTGTTAATATTCATTTTATAAGGAACAAATTAGTACAAATTAAGTAGAGTGATTAAAATGTTTTTAAAAATTTTAAGATAAGTTAAATCAGCAATGAAATATATACTTTTCTAGAGGTATGCAAGACTTAATGACATATAATTAATGTGCATGTAACTATGAAAATGAAAATATGTTACAATTTTTAAACTGGTATAATGGATAGAGTTTAATTTTGTGATTTCAAATTTAATGAATTCTTATAATTAAAATTAATTACCTTAAAAAATAAAATTATATGTCATAAATGCTTATCCATATATAAACATAATTGATTATCCTTTCTATTTATGACACAACCACAATAACATAATGACACTTATTACCAATGTCTCTCCTCTTTTCTTCTTCCATAAGGGATCTTTTTCGTTTTCCCTCCTCCTCCTCCTCTTTTTTTCTCCTCTCTTCTTGTCAAACTTCTTAATTCAAACATAAATAATGTTTTCTTTTTATCAATTCCTTTTCTTCTATATTAAATCTATAGATTCAAATTTATGAAGCACTGATACTTATACGGACACGAAAGAATACGACACTACAAGGACATAGAGACGTGTATAATCTCAAAAATATATAACACGGGGACACGAATCTATATATTATATTATTATGAAATATATAAATTGACAATTAAGATTTATATATTAAAAAAACATCTATAAACAAAGTTAGTCAAATATAACAAAAATATAAATCTAATTCATTCATCTAAAATTCAAAAAGTGAAAAGAAACATGTATAATCTAAATATTCTTGATTATATATAAAATTTGTATCTTATCTGTGTAATAAATTTATGAGTTTTTAAAAAATTATTATATTATTCTCTTTAAAATTATATTAGAGCTAGTTAAAATTGTCAAATACCTAAAAAAAATTGTCTTTTAAATTGGCACTTCGCCAACTGTGAGTGTCGGATATCCAAACATGCTGTTAGGGAGCGTGAGAAGTTTATTGACATCTAAGTAAACAAATATCGGTTACTTTACACGAACAACTAACATTGAAGAATCATGATATGGTCTTTGGTCACTTTTTTTGTACACTGTCTTTGCTATTGTACAATCTAAATCCACGCTACTTGGATTATATGGTACTTGTCACAGGAAGAGGGTGCAAACTGTTTATGGATTCTTGCCCGTGTCCAACGATTGTCTACAAAGTTCAAGATATGGTCCTCTGTTTAAAATACAAAACGACGTCACGTACAGGTCAAGTACAAAACAGGACGAAGTTGTTTGTTTTTTGTCAACAAGAAAGAATTATATAAAATATAGACTTTGGTAGAGACAAAGAGATACAAATAATTAGTATCTACCACATCACACCAAACCCATACAAAACAAACAGCAGTCAACTAAACCTAGAAATAAAAAACCAGTTGCAGTGACTGGTTACTCTCAAGGCTCTACCTGAATATGTTGAGAACCTAGACAGCTGGTGTTGACGACCTGCAGAACTTAAAAGGGGATTTCTCAAGTCAACGTTTGCATAGTTGTTACTACGTAGTAACAAGATCACCCTCCACTTACTGAATGTGTATTTCCTGCGTAACTTTTATAAAAAATCTGCATAGCTTTAGGTGTATACCCCGAGCCAGTACTTGCGAAATTATTTGCAGCTCTGCTGCATTGACAAAAAGATTACCCCCTGAATTCTCAGTGTCAATTGTCTTCTTAATGAGAATCCAATCATCTTGATAGTCTTTATTGATTTCTTGTTAGAAATTCCACATCAACAAAAAAAAACTTTTCAATAATTTATATATAGATGCAAGCTTAGTTTAACAAGTCCATCAAACTATTTATATATATATATATAGTTTCACACATAAATTAAAAAGTCTCAACATGATGATGAAAGTATGTCTTGGGATGATTCTTTATTTTGTTCGGATATCAGGTAAAAGTATTTTATATTTATTTGCATGAAATAGTTTCTCTTGTCATTTGTTTTTCCATAAAAATGTTTTAGTGTTTATCATCCAATTTTTTACATGTGTTCCTATTAAACCGTTTGTTCAACTTTCCTCCCAATAAAACTTCTAAAAATCTCTCAATTTGATGTTTTTTATAGTTCTATGTCTCGTTGACTGCAATATATAAGCTAATTGTTTTAAATACTAGGTGATAATTGATAATTTAACTTTGAGCTGAGAAGTTAGTTGTTATCTAATAAGCTTCTAACTTGATAAACTAACTTATTGAATTACAAGTGTTTTGATAAAAGTAATCGATAAACTAATTTGTAAATCTAAAATGACATAAAAAGATATGACTATATAATTTTTATTATATACATGAAATTTGTATGTTCTGGCAAAGTTAATTATTATGTAATTATAAGTTTATAATTTTTAAACAATTAAAGTTTTATTAAAACTTTTGGTACTAGTCATTTCCTTAAATAAGTTGATCTAATGCATTTATTTTCAGAAATTGAAGACTGTTGATTTCTCAATTTAAATTATTGTTACAATGAGTTCTATTTTTACAATTTTCTTTCGGTATAGATTTCATATACGATTGTCTAATGAAATACTATTATTTATTATTTTAATTCGTAATATTAAATCGTTTTTTTTTTAATTTGAACTTCGTAAATAAGTAACACGAATAATACTAAAAGTAATACAATAACTAATTGTATTTTTAAAATTAAAAAGGTATAAGTGTAAGAAAATTAAGAATAAGAAGCAAATGTATTAAAATACAAGGGATAGTAAGTGAAAAAAAAAAAAAAAATATTAGCTATAAGTTAAAAATTAGTTGAAGTCACTTGTAGCTTATAAGCTAAAATTTTCTAAAATAAATTATTTTGATATATCATACTAAATATATTTGTATTTGATTTATGAATGGGTAAAATAAGCTAATACAAGCTCATTAACCTTATTAATTACATTTCAATGATTCTTAGCCAAAAGTTATTATAACCTTTAAAAAAATAATTTACTAGCATTGCTACCAAAATAATTGGAGAGCACTTTTTTATGTAAGTCCAAAAACAAATTACTGTATTAAAAAAAAAGAAGAAAAATTAGTGTAACCGTGAAGTGTAAGGAAGTCCTACTAATTTTCGTTCTAGGACTTAGTAAATCGAGAACATTCAATTGGATTTACCTAAATTTCACTTAAACTAGAGAGAATAGGAAGAACGTATATTGTTTTCATTTTTTATTCTTTGTTTTGAAAAGTTTGAAGTACATGAATTATAATTATGCTACTCCAACTATATTAAGGTATGATAACATGTATGTTTTCCTCCCACAATTAGATGTTTATAAGTTAAACGTGAGTGAAAACGTTAATAAGTAAGTGTATGTTTCTCTCCCACAATTAAATGTGTTTATAGGTTAAACATGAGTGAAAATGTTAATAAGTAAATTAATGAAAGGTTCAATTTTTAGAGGTTAATTAATTATTAATATATGATTTCATTTTTTCACTATGAGAATTAAGGCCGATTCTTCAATACTAAATAACCCATGAGCTAGAAGTTAAAATTAGTTGAAGTCACCTATAGCTTATAAGCTAAATTTTCTAAAATATATTATTTTGATATATCTTACTAAATATATTTGTATATTATTTATAAATTTGTAAAATAAGCTAGTAACAAGCTCATTAACCTTATTAAGTACATTTCAATGATTCTTAAACAAAAATTATTTTAATCGTTAAAAAAATAATTCACTAGCATTACTACCAAGATAATTGGAGGACACTTTTTTATGTAAGTCTAAAAACAAATTACTGTATAAAAAAAAAAGAAAAACTAGTTTAATCATGAAGTATAAGCAAATCTTAATAATTTTGGTTATAGGACATAGTAAATCGAGAACATTCAATTGAAATTACCTAAATTTCACTTAAACTATAGAGAATAGAAAGAATGTGTATTGCTTACATTTTCTCATTCTTTATTTTGAAAAGTTTGAAGTTAATGTGATTATAATTATGCTACTTCAACTATATTAAGATATGATAATATGTATGTTTCTCTCCCACAATTAAATGCGATTATAAGTTAAATACGAGTGAAAAACGTTAATAAGTAAATTAAATTAATGGAACATGTTTTATATGTTAATTAATTATTAACATATGTTTTCATTTCTTCGCTATGAGAATTAAGGATTCTTAAACTATAAATATAAGTCCATACAAACTACTTCAGTGCCATCATCAAAGTGTAGTAAGTTATTATCATCAAGACATTCTTTGATCACCAAATAATGGCCACATTCAACAAGAACTTTTCTCTAATGTTGTTATGCTTTGTGATCAGTTCGTCGTTAATGTTCAACATTGGACTTTCTAATGTTGCTTCAGCACCATCAAATGCCCTTGGGCCATTGTATGAAAATTATTTAGCTAATTGTGTATCAAATTTAGACTCGATTTGTGGTAAAGACATATACTTTGCTGTATTTTATGGTAACACAACTGTTATTGAAGATTGTTGTGACGAACTTGTGAATGATGTTGGAAAAAGATGTCACGATGACATGACAAAATATGTTTTGACTAAGACAAAGTTCAGAAGCAGTAACGCTCAAATCTTGGAGAGGAGTGAGAAGGTTTGGAATGATTGTGTTGGTATTGAATCATAAAAATTTATAATATAATCTCGACTCATGAAAATACAATATTAATTTTAGGTTATGGTTTGATGGCTCATTTTCTTAAAATTAAATAATAATTTGATATTTTCATGAATAACAAGAATGTTTGCTTGCTCCATAATATGCTTAGTGTTAAGTTTCTTTACAACTTGGTTCTATGTCATTTTATTTGGAAAGATTATTTTAGAGATTGATGATTCTTTATTATCTTATTCTAAGTCTCAAGTAAATTATTTTTCTGAGTAGCTCCAACATTCATGGATTCACAAAAGACTAATTAACATTGAAAACACCTCTATTTTAATAAGATACATATATATAAAGGTAACTTGGAAGTCAAGTTCCATAAATAGATAGTTATTTGATAGGCAACATTCACTAGTCGTAAAAAGAATCACCATTAATCATTAGGTCTATAAATAAACTCCAATCCCACTGGGTTGCATAATTTTGTAATGAAAGTTCTTGTTTGAAAGCAATAATAGTACAAAAGTATTTTTGACTATAATAGTGTGTGTGTTTAAATTATATTAAATTAGGGTGATGATATATGTTACATGATAAGCTAATATAAATTTTAACAAATTATATTAAATTGGCACAACGTTACATAATAAGCCACTATAAGTTTTAAGTTATGATTCCTAAAATAGTGTAAAAAATACTTTTTGGATTAACTATTAAGCTCTCTCATTTAAATATATTTTTCATCTATCCACAAAAATTTGATAAACATTGTACATATCCGTATTCAAGATATACAAAGATGAATCATAATAATTACAATAAATCAAATAAACTATATTCAAAATATGTAGAGATTTATCAACATAATAATATAAATCAAATCAGGTACACTTGTATAACTCGTAAGACTGTTTGGAGTCCATCATGGTGTTTGGGTAAAACTATTTTTAAAACCATATATTACTTATCAAAAGTATAACTATCAGACCATCATCATGACATCTAGAGATTGATCCATTTAGAGGCTCTCCTTAAAAATAATGACGAAAATCTCCAAAATGTTATATTTGGCACGCATAATAAATTTGATAAGGATCTAGAGCTCTTGCAAGATCAACACTGGGTTGAGTTGACTCAGCATTAGTCTCAAGTTGCTAGCCCTCCACAAACAACTAGCTGTAATGAACTAGGACTGGAACACACATTTGATTTGAGCATGAACAGAGGGACTGTACCTAACACACCAAACAGGTCGTTGAGTCACAGGCATATGATCAAACATTATCTTTTAAGGTAGTTCCAACACACTCACTAAATAAGGAGGCGAGGGTTATATCCCTTCATGTCATATGTTATGAAAACCCGATTTCTCGCAAAGTGGAAATGACCTAATGTTGATATGATTGATCAAAGGAGCCAAAAACACATGTCGAGGCGTATTGTAGGCTTTTCCATACTGCTCTCAACGGACCAACCTTTGAATGGTACTATTATCTGCCTAAAAATTCAATAGGTTCATTCAACACCATCATGGTGGCAACCTCGACCTCCCTACATAATGAAAGCAAGAGGAAAGTAAAACAGGAAAGTTAAAATTAAAATATATTGACACGTTGATACTTTATAATAAAATATTATTTTTTATACGTAAAAGTGTCAAAATATAAAAGTGTCAACATATTGTCAACACCCAATTTCGTCCGGGTGAAAATAATTGTTCGTAATCATTGTTGGAAAAAGAAATTTTTTTAAAATAAAAGAAATTTAGTCGTTTAATTTCTAGTTAGATTTTTATTGTTTTTATTATTTCTCTTGTTTTCAAGAAAATATAAAAAAACTTTATTGTCTTCTTCTTTTCATTTTAAAATAAAACAAAAAATATGATTTGAATTTTTATCTTGTTTATCACTTTAGAAAAAATATAAAAATATAAGTTTTGTTTTGATTTTATTTTGTTGAAAAAAAGTGAAATAAAAAGTGATTTAGAAAGAAAGTGGTTCATGTATTTTTTTTACTTTATCATCTTTTTCTTTTTTCTAAAAAAATAAAAAAATTAAAAATAGTTTCATTATATAAAAAAACAAAAAGAAAAGAAATAAAAATGGAATATACATCTTTGCATTAAAAGAGGCAGTGTAAAGGGGCACACAATCGGTTCCACTACCCCCACACACACCAAAAAGCTATTGTGTCTCCTCTTTGCAGCAACAACCTAACAAAAATGCTGCAATATTTCCTTCGTACTTCTCTCACTACCCTACTCCACCATTTCCTATACAAAAAAGTTGCAATAAAGTTGTTTTGGGGGACCCTCCACAAAGAATCATTTTTCAAGGCTCCTGGAATGGGGGAGCAAGAGAGACAAAGCCAAATTCAAACCTTTAAACTCCACCAAAAGCCTCTCAAGAGAGGGCTTTCAACACACATATCCTTTTTCCATTCCTTTTTCCATTCTCTGCTTGCTCTCATGAAGGTTGGGCACCACGATTTTGCACCAAAATACACCTTCTTCTCATTGTTTTTTCGCCTAAATACCTTCTAATAATCTCCAAAGAACACCTTCTAATAATCTCCAAGAAGCCTCCAGAGCAATCAAAACAACCCAGAACAGTTTGAAAAAGCTTGGAGAAGCCCTCGCCAAAAATCGGGCTTCGCCGAAGCTCCGCCACCAACCACCACCAAACTCAGATTTGTTGCATCCATTAGGTGCGTCTCTTTCCCCTCATCTCATTCCCACCATTTTTGTAACTTGAAAATGTCTTGAAACCTCCTTTTGAGCCTCGCCGGAGGCTCGCCAGTGTAAGTCCCATTGAGAAAGATGACCGACGAGTTTTGCGAGCTCACTTTCTCCCACCACAAACCTCCTTTCTCTTCCATTCCACCTCCATTGAGATGAGGAGGAGGAGAGGAGTGTTCGCCACCCCATGGCGACTTTGAGAGCCATTTCCAAGAGATATAGGAACCTTTAAGAGGAGCTGGGGGTTGCGCTAGAAAGCTGGGTTTACCCTCTTTCCAGTGGTACGCCATAACCCTATATGGGTAACTTAGAATATTTTTTGGACACCACATAACATCATAAACCTTATCTTGGGGCTGACTTTGGGAGGTTTGTTCTCCATGGTCTTGAAGCTATAGGAGGTGCATGAGCTATCATTGGAAATCTCTTTTTACCCTCTTTCCATTGGTCTAGGTTGGGTGCATTTATGAGATCATTTGGTCACCTAAAATCACCCTGAAAGTAGTGCCCCAAACTAGTTTCTGGGCTTCCCAGAAACTAAGCCATGAGAGATAGCCAACTAGTCAACTTTGTAGAATTCTTTCTCCCTATCCTTGAACCTTTAGAAGGTGTGTGAGTAGTCTTTGGAAAGGTCGTTTTACAAGCTTTTAATTGGTCTATAATAGGTTCTTTTATGTTAACATTTAAGTCTTCGAATTCAGCTCGAAAAACCTGTCCCCAAACTGGGGCAGATTTCAGTTTTCAAGTGCCTAACTTTCGAGGGAGTTTTCTCTCAATTTAATAATCTCCAAGGGCTGTATTTGTGCTTGTTAGAAAGATTTATTCAAGATCTTTCAATTTGTATGCCATAGGTGCATTTATAATGCCATTTGAACCATCAATTTCGATCCCAAAGTTGGGGTTCCAAACTGATTTTAGAAGACCAAATTTTGACTAAGTTAAAAAATCAGATTCATCAAACACACCAACTTTGGAGAATTTGTTCTCCCAATCCTTGAAGTTGCTAGGGGTGTATACGTAACCAATGAAAAGCCTTTAGACTCGTCTTTAATTTGACACCAAGTTTGCTCATTTTCATCGCCATTTGACCATCCAAATTTGCCTCAAAGTTGTTCTCTCACAACTTTTTCCCCACCAAACCCTAAAACTTTCTAAATCCCAAAACCTAGTTTTGTTCTTAATGATAACCTTGATCTAAAAGGACTCTCTAGAGACACGTATGCTGCCCAAATGGCGTCTATAGTTTGGGTTAGGTTCACATCTCCAGTTTGATATTCTTGCTTATTAAAAGAAAAAAAAATGTTTCTCATTAAAATAAATTTTTGATTAAATTCTTAAATAACCGTTCGCGTTATACGAGATTTAATTCAAAAGATTTTAATTTCATTTGGAATATCAAAGGGTCGTACGTGTCAAGCGATATCCAAATGAAGTTTAACTTCCAAAAACACTAAATGTTCCAAAAATATAAAAAAAATACCAAATTTTGAAAAATAAAAAAATATAAAACTTTCAAAAAAATAAAAAAATATCAAATATTTCAAACAAATTATTTTCTTCATAGAACTACATAACTCTAATTTTCCATGCTTGATGGAAATATGTAGGAGCAAGGTTAAACCTTGTCGGACCCCGAAAACTAAAAAAAATATTTTGTTTGTTTTATCTTAATCTCTATCTCTTTTTTTTGGAAAATAAATGTTTTGAAAAATCAAACCCAGTTTATTTATTTAATTAAAGGTACCGTCTTAGGACAGACGTTGTGGGGGGTGCTAATATCTTCCCCACACATAACCAACTCCCGGACCTGGATCCGGTTTTCCAAACTAGCCTTATCCTTGTTTTTTTGGTTTTTTCATACTTTTAAAAAACTATGGTGACGACTTCTTTTTCTAAATTTTAAAACTTATTTTTATTTTTTTCGGATCGTCGTCCCGTTGTGATTCCGGTCGCTACATATATCATTATTTTTCCATAAAAGTGTTTTGGTGCCTATAACCCAATTTTCTACATCTGTTCCTATCAAACCATGGGGTTAACTCTCCTCCCTACAAAGTTTCTAGAAATCTCTTTTAATGTTGTTTTTGTATAATTCTATGCCTCGTTGGTTGCAATATACAAGCTAATTGTTTTAAATACTAGTTGATAATTGATAATTTAGGTTCAAGCTAATAAGTTAGTTGTTATCTAATAAACTCCTAACTTGATAAACTAACGTATTGAATTATAAGTGTTTTGATAAAAAGTAACCGATAAACTAATTTGTAAATGTAAAATGACATAGAAAGATATGACTACATAAATTTTATTATATACATAAAATTAGTATGTTCGAAAAAAGTTAATTATTATGTAATTATAATTTTATAATTTTTAAATAATTAAAGTTTTATTAAAATTTATGGTGCTTTTAATTATATTTTAAAAATGGTATATAATATTTTATTTGGACTAGTCATTTTTTAGATAAGTTGATCTAATGCGTTTATTTTTAGAAATTGAAGACTGTTGAGTACTCAATTTAAATTGTTGGTACAATGAGTTTCCTTTTCTATCAATTTTCGTTGTGTATAAATTTCATATACGATTATCTAATGAATTACTGATTATTTTAATTCCTAATATTAAATCGTTTTTTTTAATTTAAACTTCATAAATAAGTAACACGATAAATACGAAAAGTAATACAATAACTAATTGTATTTTTAAAATTAAAAAGGTATAGGTGTAAGAAAATTAAGAATAAGAAGGAAATGTATTAAAATACAAGGGATAGTAATTGAAAAAAAAGGATAAAAAAGAACTCATGAGCTACAAGTTAAAAGTTAGTTGAAGTCACTTGTAGCTTATAAGCTAAAATTTTCTAAAATAAATTATTCTGGTATATCTTGCTAAATATATTTGTATTTGATTTACAAATGTGTAAAATAAGCTAATAACAAACTCATTAACCTTACTAGGTAAATTTCAATGATTCTTAGACAAAAATTATTATATTGTTACAAAATTAATTTAATAGCATTACTACCAAAATAAATTCCAACTATATTAAGGAGGTATGGTAACATGTATGTTTCTCTCTCACAATTAAATGTATTTTTAGGTTAAACATGAGTGAAAGGGGGGAAAGGTTTCAATTTTTTAGATGTTAATTAATTATTGACATAAGTTTTTATTCCTTTGATAATTAGGACCACCCAGCCATTCTTGCTTAAAAGCTATATTCTTAAATTATAAATATAACTTCACACAAACTATTTCAGTACCATAATCAAAATGTCCTAAGTTATCATCATCAAGATGTTCTTTAATCATCAAACAATGACCAGGTTCAACAAGAATTTTTCTCTAATGTTATTATCTTTTGTGATTAGTTTGTCATTGATGTGTAATATTGGGCTTTCTAACGTTTCTTCGACTCCATCAAATGCGCTTGGGCCACTTTTATCGTACAAAACTTATTTGGCTAATTATGCATCAAAGTTAGACTTAATTTGTAGTAAAGACATGTACTCTTGCTATATTTTTTGGCAACACAATTGTTATTAAAGATTGTTGTGACGAACTTGTGATAAATCTTGGAAAAGTGTGTCACCATGATATGACAAAATATGTTTTGACTAAGACAAAGTTGAAAAATAGTAAAGTTCAAATCTTGGAGAGGAGTGAGAAGGTTTGGAATGAATATGTTAGTGTTGAATCATAAGAGTTTATACAATTCATACAATGTAATCTCATCTCATAAAAACACAATATTAATTTCAAGTTATGGTTTAATGACTTATTTTCTTGAAATTAAATAATAATTATATATATATATATATATATATATATATATATATATATATATATATATATATATATATATATATATATTTTTTTTATATTTTTTTTTTTTT
>Ga0099824_1001697_pt1 | contig 31506 bp, 20 predicted proteins | sample SiratrowhiteBW_FD_76837 | JGI IMG/M metagenome (GOLD analysis project Ga0099824, IMG submission 76837) | Root nodule microbial communities of legume samples collected from California, USA - Siratro white BW | ecosystem: Host-associated > Plants > Roots > Nodule | place: USA: California... | reverse complement strand
TTTTTTTCATGTAAAAATTATTAAAAAAGTTGGATGGAGTAGTTACTTAAAAGTTAGCTATTATTTGTTGTAAAAGTAGGGGTTACTATACTTATCAACAACTTTAAAAAAAAAAAAAAAAAACCTACAATAAACCACGAAAAAAAAAACTACAATAAAAGACGAAAAAAAACCCCATAACATAGGAAACAAGATCACACAAGCGAGAAAACTGAATCCTTTCTTTATTTTTGAAAAATTGACTTAACACTAAACATAACAAAACATATAAATAGGTTTTTGGAAAAACCCTATACTATTGTGGAAACCGTATTTCAACAATATATGAAAATACACAACTCCAACCTTGAGTGTTGTGACGTAAAGAATGAATTGTATGATGCAAGAAATGACTAAGAGGGTACAAAATCATAAAGCTTTTACATAGGGAAGTTTAATTTATTTTGAAACTTAACGAGAGGGATGAATTGATCGAGATGAAATGCACACATACATAGGCACAAAATGATGCAATTTCCATGAAGAAAATATGTTATTCTATAAGTTGATGAGAAGTAATTTGATGGTGGTCCTGATATTGTGTAAGTGCCAAAAACAAGTATATTTAAACGTTGACTAATGAATGACTAAAAAAGTGTGCAATTTCACGAGTGAAAAAACTAACGGCTCCAGCTGGTTCTGGGGCCATCTTTCTTTAACTTGCATCCATGAACAGGGGACTAGTTAAGGAATGTTCTAAAAATGAAAATCCACGAAGCATCAATTCGATCCATCAAATAAACTTTAGAGGCTGGATTGGACATATGCTTAAGGGAAGATAACAAAACCAGGACAAAATAATGCAAGGGTCAGAGAGGATATATATGTATGTGTTTACACATGCATATTATAGGGTGCATTATGAAGAAAATAACAATAATAATAATAATAATAATAATATTATTATTATTATTATTATTACAAATAGACGAAGAGCATAGGTATATATATATATATATATATATAGTGCATAACAGCACGATTGATTGGGCGCATATTCCATGATCGTAGGGGAGGTGGAAAAGTGTTAATTAATTAATTCTTGTTTAATGTTTGGAATCACGAGTGAGGAAATCTAAAAACTAGATTTGTGGGACAAGACATTATGTTTAATGTAATTTAAAGGATATGGTGTGGTTTGTCTTTTTCCGGCATAAGGTACTTGAATTGATGCTTTTCCCTGTGAAGGAATGGTTTCAAGCAAAGAGGGGGAAATAGTGCAGCCTTATTCGTGAGGATGCCTAAAGCTGTTCATCTTTTTGAGTCTAGGCTCAAAATTGTAGGGCACTGCATGTTTTCTTCCCAATTTACACACAGAAACCTACTACTGCTACTAATAATAATGATATCTCCTAATAAAAATACAGGTTCTAGTAATTATTAATGCAATTTTGGTAATTTTTTGAAGTGAATTAATAGGGGGGAAAGAGAAAAAGAAAAGGGAAAACTTTTTGCAGTTTGTGTGTGTGTGTGTGTGAGAGCCTTAGAAAATGGGTGTAGCCCTGAAGGTGGTGCAGAGAGAGAGTGATGAGAAAAGGCATGATTGCTAAAGAGGAAGTGAAAGGTTTGTTCATTGGCATGGGCCCTAAAATGAAATGTCAAAGTTCAGGGCATCAAATCTAACACAAGGCCTGCCCCTTAACAAATCTCCCAAAATCCGATGCCTAATCATTTGAGTTTTATTTAAATTTTCATAAAGTCTTCCAAGTTTATTAGTGTAAAAAAGTGCACCCCTTTTGTGAAAGTTGTCTCCCATAGTTTTCCATGATTCATGTGCCTCACCTTTACAATAAGGGATTCAATTTTTTTTCTATTTTTTTTTTTTTGAATGTAATCTCCCTCTCATGTCTCATCATTCAATTTTAAACCCAAAGGTGAAAAGAAAAAGATCATGATATATCAATCAATGAAATGAAAAAGATTACAAACTTTTGGATGGATAATAACCCGGCCCAGCCTTTTCATGCAAAGGCACGACTTACTTTAACTTCACACAAATTATAAGCTTGGGAGTTTCAAGCATAATTTTTTCAACCCTTCTCATGCTTCAGAAATTTTCATAATTTGAACATTAATAATATGAGTGGCTGCAATGTGTTAACAGACTAAGGGCTTCTTTTGTCACAATGATGTCAGACACAAAGATGAAATTCTCAGATATTGCTTATCATCTCTCTTTCAAACCTAACTCGCTCTAGTCGATTTAAATGCACTATCAAGAGTGGGGTAGACCATCCCATAATATACTGAGTTTGGAGAAGATTACTTTAAAGTTTATGCGTATTGAACTCTTAAATTTTTGACATGTCAATGTCACAACGTGCTTTGGATTAAATTAAAAGATACATACATTTATACATGTTCGCTTGTATTTTATTCTCTTGTTGGTTGTTGTAGATCTTGTTGAGCTAGATATATCTAACAAAATCATAAACATCCTAGACTAAAAAGGTTATGAGATAATGAATGGTTCTACCTTTTTAAGGAAAAAAATATTTATTCAAACAAACCCAATCGTGTATTAGGTAAAATTAAGTGAGATTTAAGACTTTGAAGGCATATATCCCATCTAGCACATAGAATGGACGTAGCTGCATCAATGTTAATTACTGCGAGACGTAGCTTTTTCTTCACCCATTGTTTGAATGAAATGTGAAAAATTAATAATGAATTTCTGAATACAAAAGTGAATGATTACCATGTTTGATATATAATTTGAAATTTCGTATGTTTTGTGTCTTGATTTTGGAACTCAATTATTTGATTATTTAAGGTCCTACTTATGAAGTCCAACCAACTAATAAACCATGGCATCAAAGTCTCATTCCATTGAGTGGTTTCTTACTTTCTTTCTACCCACAGCAAGTACTTTTAAATTTATAGAGGTTCCTTGCAGATCCCACATGCATTAAATCCATCAAGATAAAAAGTCTTATTCATGAGTGTAATAGAACATGCACGCGTACCACTTTTCTTTTCTCTTTCCTTCTTCAGACTAATAAGCGTATGGTGCGAAATCGAAAACAGACAAAAAGTGATGGAGAGCTAAATCAATGCCCGCTTTTTTATTATCATTTTTCACCCAATAATAATAACCCCTTTTATTTTAATATATTCATAATTCATTATTTGTTCAGCTGCCCACATCTTTCGCACATCACGCCTACATATTCTCTAGCTAGTATAACTAATTATACGCATAAAATATTCCTCAAATTCAATCAAAATAACAAACATTGAAATAAACTTCCTTTCATCAATCGACAGCTTCATTTGTTTTGTGTCTGTAAATCTTGATCAAGAAATAAAATAATTTTTTAAGTCACTGACTAATACTTACCAAATATGGGTCATTTTCGCGTAACCATTAACGCAATAGTTTAAGAATCGAGAAATATGAAATATTTATAAAAAAATGGCAGATGATATTCATAACATAAATGTTTTGATAAGGAAGATCAATTACCATAGTGTCCTAATCCAAATATAAATTACTTCCTTCAATAATGATCACATGGCAGGTTTTTCTAATTTGTTTAGAAAAATATATATTATTGAAGGTGTGAATGCATAGAGCTATAGCTAGAAACTGTGAAACACATTACATTCGATACTATAGCTAGAAAAATATATATTATTGAAGGTGTGTATGCCAATGTACTTTCGTTTTGTTTATTTCAAAAGTTATTTTTAAACTTGTACTTTTGTTTTGCCAAGGTGTGCTGCGAGAACGAGAAACTATTTTTCAGTTTAAATTTTGAAATGTCTAAAAAACACATGAACATATCTTTCATTTTGATAAAACGAGATTGCGGCAACCTAGAATCCCCCAAATCTTGCCACAAATTACTCCTAGAATCTACAATTTTATAATGACCGTCAAATTAAAAATTGGAAAAGGGAAAAAAAAGAGTAGACTCACAGAAGAAGAGTGCAAGGAAGCAGACAAAATGGCAAAGAAACATTAGAGGTAAAATCAGAATAGAAGGTGCGACAAAAACAGGAAAAGAGAAGATATATACATACAGTCTTGTCTGTGTTGTTCTATCTATGCTGCACATTGTACATTCTCTGAACGATAATTTCACACAAGTCAAAACCAAAATCCATATACAGTGACACCAACACAAACTGATGCTACCGTTTATAGTTCACCAAATAGAGACACAAATTGTGAAACAAACGTCCAAACGATCGAAACCTCTCAAGGATCCTTTCGTGTGTGTGTGTGTATATATATATGTACTGTGTGTATATATATTAATGAAAACCACAATTGAGATTTTTTGACGATAACAAACATAAAAGAAAGTAGAGAAAGACATTATTTACGCATAATTCTTCTAAAGGACCCAAAAAAAGTGTTTAATTAATTTTGATGGTCATGGTTAAGCTGAGGATACCAATTACCAATATTCTGTCTCTCATATATCTCATGAATTAAAGCGTATGAAATTATATTTATGAATCTATATCTCATCCCTTTTTACTTTGTTCATATTCTTTTCCCATTTGATGGTTGGTTCCTGCTCTACTCAGAAGAACAATTAATCCACGATTCGACCATACCTTCGCTTCTTGCAGCCACAGCACAATCCGGTGCTCCCTTCTCTCCATGAAAATCCGAAACACTGTTTCTGTAGTTTAAGGTGGTCGTACCAGTGGCAGTGCCTCCACTCAGAGACCTCAGAACCCCTCCATCATTGGTGCCGCCAATTCTTTGGGCCTGGGCCCAGTCTGCTGAAGAAGGACCACGCATGTTGTTGTTTATGCTTATGTTGTTGTTGACCCTCGACAATGCTCCATCCGAAGAAGAAGAAACCAAGTTCATGTTTTGATGATGATGGCCAACGTGCGCATGCCTCAATCCCAGTTCTTCCAACCCACCCATCTTGAGGTGCGAGTCCACAGCACTGGGCGTGATTTCCAAGGAGGGTTGTTGTTGTTGTGTTTTGGAACCAACAAGAACAGAAGAGTCGTTGTTCCCGAGAATAGATTGGAGGCTCAGAATTGGGTTGTGCATGTTCAGAGAGTGCTGCGGGTAGTGAATGGAGGTTGAACCGGAACCCGAATTGTTGTTAGAAGCCAAGGTGTTCAGCATGGGAGAAAAAGAGTTTTGTGGGATTGAAGAGGGTTGAGCTTGGACTTTGTGTGCAAAGGGGCGAAGAAGATAAGACGGTGTTTGTGTTTGCGTTTGTGAAGGAGGTTGTTCTAAATGAGAGGAAGCGGATCTCAATAACGCGGAGGAAGATGCATTAGAAGAAGCAAAGAGATCCAACCTGGTTCTCGGGAAGGGTGAGGAAGTGAAAGGAGGAGCTGGGATGCCAGTAAATTCCTGAACCATGGCTCGGAAATTCGTGGTGTCCGTAGTGAGCACAGTAGTTGGTGCACGCCTAGAAGCTCTCGACCTCTTCTTCGGGTTTCGAACCACGTTGGTGTTGGTACTGTTTTGTTCAAATCCTCCTCGTGGAGAAGCATTTTCGGGAGCGAGAGTGGTGGGAAAAGCAGAAACAGCAGCGTTAACAGCTCCTCCTCCGCGTGTTTGACTTTGACCTGCACCCAGTTGAGTTAACAGAAAACCCTGGTTGTTGTTGTTGTTGCCGTTGTTGTGTGGGGAAGGCGAAGATGAAGCGGGCATCAAGGCAGCGAGATCGGGTTGGGATCTGGCAACCGTGTTCCACACCATGTCAAGATTAAGGATTTGGGTTGTGTTGGGGTGTGAGTGAGACCTTTGTGTTGGATCCAAGTAATTGGATAAAGGGTCGAAGCCGTGGGTTGCTAACGTTGTTAACGTTGTCGGTTGCGGCGGAGGAACGGTGTTGTTGAGGAAGGCAGAGATGGATGAGGAGGAGGAAGGGTCGGCGCGTGAATCGTAGTCGTCGTCAGCGGCGGTGCTGGAGGATTGCATACTGCCACTGTTGGGCGAATCCATGAGAGCCGAAAATGGAAAGACGTGAGGGAGAGAGGGAGCAGAGAGATTTGGTTTATTTGTTACTGGCTATGAGTGAGTGTGAGAATGAGGTATGGGTATGGGAGAAGAGAGAAGAAGCAGTAGAGAGAAAAGGTGTTTGTGGGTATGTGGGAGGAAAAGATATATAGATAGATAGAGTGTACCTACCAACAACACCCACGTCTCGGAGGCTCTGATCTGCAAAACCCGTACACGGTGTGTGTGTGGGTGTGCTCTCTTCTTGCGTTACTTTTTTTACTTAATTTGTCTTTCACCAAAAGGGTGGAATGGAGGATACACGTAAACAAGGCTGTATTTAATACTACTTCCACTCTGCAGAGAGAAGCCGTGGGCTGGTTTTTTTCTCTGTTTGGGTTGTGACTGAGAGAGAGAAGGAGGGTGTGTTAGGGTTTCACAAGTGAAACAGAAAGAGAGAGTGTGCGTGTTTGTGTGTCAAAAGGAGGGGCCGGGGGAAGAAGAAAAGGATGGTTCTCTAGCCTTTTCTTTCTCTTAAAAAAGAGGCTGCTTTGGCTTCTGCTTTCATCTGGGAAAAAAAATATCAGAGTGGGGTAGACATGGTAGCTATCTAGGCTGAGCCCAGCCTCCAATGGTCAAAGTATGTGAGAGTTGTGGTTCTGATTTGCTCAACAAAAATCACAGATATATTGGTTTCAGGGAGAAGATATTATTAGTTTCTTAATTATATTATCAATCAATACATGGTACCTTAAAATAACAATTAAGAAAATTAAGAATGGGTATGTTTGAAAATATGAATAGTTAAGGGATAATGAAAATAGAGAGATGGTTGTTGAATTGTGCATAATGAAAGAAAAGAGAATACGCATCAAGAAAGGAATACAAATACGTGTGTATATAATATCTAGATTTATGCACATAAAAAGAAATGATTGTTTTGACGGGTAAGCCCATCATATATACTGCTTGCTATTATATATCCCAATCTGGACTCATATTCATAGCAAAAAAAACAAGAAATGCATCGACTTACTACCACATGTCATTTAGATTTGACCCCTCCGTTTCTAATTTATTTATATTTATATAATATCAGCAACCAGCAGAAATAAAATATGCATAAAAATGATAAAAGCTGAAGGAATCTTTCACAGTCTTGCTCTGCTAAAAGATGCAGAAGGAAAATCATGATATTTATCATGTAAGCCTATATATTCTGCTTTCAGATGATTGCTTTTCTGTAACATCTTTCTTGTGTTTCTCATTCTTCTATGTTGTTGAATAGCTGAATCAGTTCAACAACATTATAGTTCGCTCCAACCATCCAAACTAAAAAAACTAAATAGCAACCGAGGTGTTGCCTTTTCTCATTATTATTATCATTATTTGCAACTCCCATCCTCACCATTCAATAACAAATTAAATTTAATATTTTTCTAAATAATCAACTTGCTTTGAAGAATATGTAGCGGTCGTTGTCACTTGTACGTGTAATATTTATATGCCTTTTCCTTTTTGATACACCTATGGTCTGTATTTGCCCCCTAGCTATATATATATATATAATATGATATAATATAATGAAATTCCCTACCAAACCAAACCATGTAAACCCTTTCTCCCACGTCTTCTAGGTCTACACGTAATACATGAATGTAAGATAATTCACTAACTATAATTGTTTTAACCACTTTTCGCGCTAATGACTCCTTCAGCTAGCTCGTTTTTAAGTTGGCTTGCAACTTGGAATCTCATTTTAGCTTTGTGGTATAAATGGAATATTGGTTGTTATGATGGAAATTTTATTGCAAATTACAAAAGCTGGGAGAGAGGTTGTTGTGATTTCCCAAGATATGTTACACCAACACATAAAAAGTTTAGCCTTTTACTATACTTTTTTAATTAAAAATTAACTATTTTTTGGCCTTACAAAGGACAAGCTTTTCAGAGTCCTTTAACGTGAACAACATGGGCCCTCAGGATATGTTTTTCTGAATTCAAAATTTTGTTTTTGATTAAAGAATTGTTGTGGTTACATTTATTTGAAGTTCTTCTGTATTCAATGCCACAAGTACGCATTTAAAGTAAATGAATATAGAAGATAGTCTAAAAAATGAAGCACCAGAGAAGCAACGTGCTCAGACTCCGCCAATATTTTTTCTTCTTTTTTTTTTTTCATTTTCCGTAATTGGTAGGGATTATTATCAAAAGATAAGGAACTTACTATATATAATACTCTATGATTTAATGACATTGTAAAAATTGTATTTATTTCTCTCATTTTTATACATTTTTATTTTTATATCACTTTATTTATCGTAAATATGTTTCCATGATACTAAATATACATTATTTGAAAAGGTTAACCACAGCGATTTAATAAGTATCACGTATATGATAAATGGCTATATTGAATCCAGTCACATAATTGATTTGGTACGGTACAACTAGTAATTTTTTTTTTAAATTAAGTTATATATATCCAGAAACAATTATAATCAAAAACTGTTTATTAAATGACTGAGTTTGAAATTATAAAAATACATAATTTGTTTATTTTCTTTTCGTTTTCTCTGCTCTTTGTTTGACGTGTGAAAAAGAACCGAACAAGTACTAAGATTTAAATGGAGAAAAAGATGTCTCTTTTTGTTTTCATAGTTTTTAACTTCATTTCTCATTAAAATAAAATAAAATCTGAGTTAGATTTTGATTAACTTATTTGATATAGGTATTTCTTTTAAAGATTTGAATTAGTCTGGATCAAAATTTGATCTAATTGAAAAAACACGTCAAAATATAATATATGGTTGGGATTTAGATGTATAATAACTTTACTCTTCCTTTTATTCCAATACGATCATACATGTATATAATGTAAACTTGTAATTATATAGTTTATATAAATAGGTCAATTTATCACGTGGTAATTTTTTCTAAGATTTAAAGTATGATGATTTTATTTAATTATTTTTAATCAAGTTTAGTTTTCTTAATTAATAAGTTAGGTAAAATTGAAGGCGTGCCTAGCCGCCTTTGACCTATTTCTTGGTGAGAGTTGTACATTTTTAGTTTTTATGGTGCATAAATAAATAAGGCCCAAGGTCTTAGTTATACACTGATCACATTAGCTAAATAATTAATAACACAACTTTGATTAGAGAAACTATGCCTTGAAAAATTCGGCAAGTCATTCTGCAGCATCTTCAGGACCCTAATTAAGGATCGAAAGTAACCTTTATCTTCTTTCTAATTATAAGATTCTTTCTAATAAAGTATTATGATATTTGTATTTTTAACCAATTAATATTTGGTGAAATGTATAAATACAAACGCAGACGTGGCCCTCATTGATCTGAGCAAAGGTGTTGAACTAATTATGTATGTAGCATTGTTGAAGTTACTTGAAGATGTAAAACTGCTTTAATTTGTATTATTATTAATTAATTAATTAATTAACTGGGATGTGGTCACGTCCCTTCCACCTACAAAGATAAGTGGAAAATGAAAAGAAAGATTGGGAAGTGATGATGGGACCTTTAACCTCTAATCTCATGCCCATTATTCCCAAATCCATGCTTCCAATCTTCCACGCACTGATCATTTTTCATTGGTATCACAATAATCATCATTTATTTTTGTTGTTCATCACAAAACATTTGTTTTTGGATTGGGGGGCCTCATGCTCCTCCTGCATCTTCTTTCTCTCTTGATGCTTCCACCAAATTTACACCAAAATGCTTTTTATTTCTTTCTTTCTGTTACGATTCCTCCTCGAATGCCTTTTCAGCATATTAAACAACTAATGAAACAAACTAAGGATCAAATGTTTTAGTTTCCCATTTAACGTGTTGTGTAATGTATACACTTGATTAAAAAAAATTGTTTGGAAGCCTAAAAATTACTGAGACAGGTAATTTTTTTCATACATATAACAAGAAATTAAACTCCTAATAATGTTTAAGAAATTCAATTATGTTAAATTTAGTGGTATCCCTTGCCATTTTATAAATATAAAATAAGTGAAGTGAAAAACATAAACGAATAAATATGCATTTCATATATAAAAGTAGCTTGTAATATTTAGATCAATTTTGTAAAAGTAAGTTAGATACATAACATAGCATAATTGTATACTAAACCCTAAAGTCTAAATCTTAAACATAACATGAGAATCTATTTGAATAAAGTTTATCTAACCTATTGTTTCACTTATTACCAAACGGCCGGTTGTCAATAAGTATTTTTATATAAATAGGTACAATCTTATTTTCTAATTTTTTATTATTTTTGTTTAGGAAAAAGTTAACAACGTAATTAAGTTTTTTTCCACAAAAGTTGTACCTAAAGTAATAAAAAATAACTCGATGATTTTTCTGATTCATATAGCATTCATAAAGAATAATCATTGTTTTTATAAAATTGCAGAATGCAAGATATCGTTTTTCTAAAATGTGTGTTCATGGACGATGTTATATATGTATATATTATGTGAAACAGTAAATTACATTTAAAGAAAAATAATTCTAATTTGTATACTGTTTATTTTTTCATTTTTAACCCTCTCTTATTATAATTTCTATTTTTTCATAAATTTTAATTAGTTCACTGTTTTAAAATGTAAATATGAATAAAAATTGCTTTTTTTCAAAAACATATTTTACTTCTTTTTCTTAAACTAATATTCTTTAAGAAATAATACAATTTTCTTGATAACACAAATATTTTGTACACTACAATATAATAATTTGATAAATTTACCTAAAAAGTATGAAATAACTTCCTGCACCTCACCAAGCGGAACCTGCACCCATCAATTTCAAAAATACTAAAAATATCTTTAATTTTTTATTTCAAAATCATAAGGGGTATTTTTTTGAAATAGGCTATGGAAATCATTCTCCAATTTTATGTTCTGAATATGTTTTCTAGAATTACATTCGAAAAAATATTTTTTGAAATACTGAAAAACATTTTTTGGAATGTAAAATTTATATTTTGGAAAATGTTTTCCATAAATAAATTCTGGAAAAACATATTTCAAAAGCTATTTAATTATAAATGCACAGAACATTTTAGTTATTTCAGCATCAGTGATGGGTGCAGGCTAAAAATAGAGAGATGCAGAAAGTTTTTGCCTTTATATAACTCTGTTCTACTATGAAATAAAGCTGCTTGTAGATCAAAATTGGGCCCGTTTGATAAACCAATGGATGATTGCACCCTCGCCCTTAGTGATTCTTCCTTGACCTCCATTAGGACTTCCTGACTTCCTGCACTTTTATAGTTTTTTAGAATTTCCATTTTAGATATAATGAAAAAATCAAAATATCTTTCGTCTATTAAATAAGACTAAGGTGATAACCACTATACCATAATAGATTATTAGTTATATAATTTGTAAAATAAAATAATTTATAAATATATTACAGATTACAAAATTTTTTGAAGTGATAGTTGAAAAAGTTGGAAAATTCAATACAAGATTACAAAATCTTGTTAAAAGAGACACCGGGAGGAGACGAAGAAAGGAAACGAGCATTGTTGGAAGCTCAGACACAGATTGAGAAACATGATCCTGAAAGAACTTAGACATACGAAACATTGTAAATATGATCCATAGTTAGTGGGTGAATTAGACACGTAGAAAACAAAGATTGTAGTCAAATAGACATATAAAGTGTTATAAGTGATAAATCCAAGAAAATTGTGTTTATCTTTTTTAACAAAGAGCAATAAATGAAATATCAGGACAAGATAATTAATCACTTCGAAGTCAAAAAAACTATTAACGGAAGATGAATCAAAAACCATTTTGGAATTTTTCACGAGGATAAAAAAAAGCTCAAATTTGTGAAAGGTTAAAGGCAAATGTTCAAGTTAATGTTTGGAAGGACTAAAACTTGGTATGTGTCCCTTTTAACTTTTTGGGACAAATTGTCCACACTATTTGAACTATTTAATTATTCAAAGTCTCGTCTCAATGTTTTTAAATTTCATTTAATATTTTCTTTAAATTTCATTATTCCTATTTAAAAAAAATCAACCAAATCAAATTAAATATTTCATTATTCAAAGTCTTGTTTCAATGTTTTTCTTTTTATAAATCTATGCAAAATAATGACACGTATAAATTAAAATGAAACATGAAATAAAAGCATAATCTAAAAATTAAAAAGTACAAAGATTAAACGCGAGTAATTCAATTTATAAAAAAATTTAATGTTCCAGATAAGCCAAGAAAGTTAATAAAAGTATAATTAATAATTTGTTTCCCATTTTTAGAGTTTTGTGGACATATGCAATGCAGTTGTCATCTTTTCGAACATAACCCCAGCAGATAAAAGTCCAAACCCAACTTCCTTTTATTCAATACTAATAAACAATAAAAATACAAAGGTATTTCTCAGCAGTGCCAGAATAAGGTTACGGAGAACTCAAAACACAAACCGTAACAAAAGCATCTCCGAAAAAAACACGTTTTTCCAACATCACTCTACCCACACAACAGAACCACAACCATCCTCAACTACCAGTTAATAAATACTACATCCCTTCTCCCGAACGCTTGAGGGCCAAAACAGAGAAACTGGACCCAGGCCTTTTCTGAGAGCCCACGACATCGGTGATCTGGGCTTTATAACGGGCCTGACTCAAAACGTTTGGGCAGTTGTTTTCTGCGGCCCAGAGCCGATACGGCGACGTGTCGGTTGCGAGCCACTGCTCCACCGTGAACTGCAACTGAGAGCAGGGCGCGTGGACCCCAACGGTAGTGACCTCGACGTAGTTAACGTACCAGCCATGATGGGCCCCCGACCCGTCCGAAGTTAGATTGACGGCACAAACGGGCCTGTCCAAGCATGGGCCTTTACCGCTGAAAATGTCGAGGTTGCCCCGCTCGAAGTAGTTGTGACCCGGACCCATTAACCCGCCCCAGGCCTCGAGGTTGGTTATGTATAAACCGTCGCCGAGTGCGTCGTAGAGCTTGAGCCCAATTATTGAATCAGTTCCTCCCTTGATGATGGAGCCCGTCCGAACATAAACTGTGTAGACACAATCATCGTCCTGCATCAAATTAACATAAATATTTGTTTTATTATTTATCGACAAAATTAAGATAAATAAATAAAAAAGATGAACGGCAACGTAACAAGAAGGCTTACCGATCTAACGGTTGAGACGAAGCATAGCGAGAGTAGAGAAAGGAGGAGAGGGAGGAGGCGCGTTGGGGTTGCCATGCGAGTGAGACGAAGATGGCGAAGGAGTGCGATGAGTAAAGTTTGATGGCCAATGAACAACACAGTATATTAATATAGCTCATAGATAGTACTACCTAATACTTTCTTTCCTAATTTTTTTTTTATTAATGATTTGTTTTAATTTATTATATTCTTTGAGTTTTGTATTTAAAATATATACTTTTCTTTTCAAAATAATTATAGTTTTAGGTTATTTAAAAATCGAATTAATTGAGGTTTCAAAAGTGAAAGATTAATTATTTCTTCTTCAATTAGTCTACGCGTGAATTACATTAAAGTAGATAAAAAATACTATTTTATGATTATGAAAGGATGGTATGATTATGAAAATTGACTAAATCATAAAATTTACATAATAAGATAAATAGTGGAAAAATAGTTAAAGTTTAAAAAATGAATGGAGAATGATCCTGTGATTCCACCTGGACGTGTGGAGATATTTCCGTCGTCGACTTGCTATGATAATAATGATAATAATTGGTCGCTGTCTCAATTTAATGTCATCAAATAAGGGCTAGAATATGCTGGTCCTCGTCATAAGGTTCCATTTTACATATGTATAAATGAATTTTGAAAAATATCAGATTTCAAATAAATTGTTATTCTTTATTTCTGGCCTAGATATATTTTCAGTTTGTATAAATAAATGTGTGTTGACTTTGGCCTTTGTATATCTTTCTGGTTTTTCATCTTCTAAAGTAAAATTGTTATTTTGTATCTGTATAAAATAAATGAATTTTGATCTTTAATTCTTGAATGATGATTCGATTTTTTTATTAAAAATATAAAATATTAAGATGTATTGTATAATAATGTAAACTACACATAAAATTTAAACCCTTTAATTGATGAAAACGGAAAAAGTAATTTCAATAACTAAAATAAAAATTTGACAATTTTGGATTAAAGATATATTTAAGAATTTATTTCTATAGAAATATGCATATTTTTTATTATATTATATATAAGAAATAAAATAAAAAAAAAGGGAGTTCATGGTTGCCGACGTGATTGGGACCAGAATAAGCGGCTAACAATAATGAATCCCCCAGCCATTCCAAATCACAGAAATTTTTTCCGTAATAAATATTAAATCAGTCTATTACTGGAAATTACTTACAGAGAAGTATGCGAATATGTTTAAAATAAACTGTAAGTACTTTAAATTCCAGAGAACAGGAAACAAAAAGCTAAATTCATAATACTAATAATTAAAATGAAAATAACACCTTTTCAATAAGAGTTGATATTTAGTAGTTTTAAATCATGTAAACTAAATTTCATTATTAAAAAGCTGCAACGTACAAAAGTAATAATACAAAAAATATTAACAAAAGCATCTTCAAAAGTTAGGTATTAAATAAGGACAAATTTATATATAATAAAACAAAAGAAACCTAAATATTTAACATGACTATTTTAGCCTATACATCATACGAGGTAAATATTTTTTTATGTAATTATAATATCTAAAAATAATTTTTATAATATAATAAATTAACATTTTTAAATGTAAAAGCTATATTGAAATCGAGATATATTTTTTGACAAATTAAGATATATAAATAATAAAAGTATTTAGACAGATTATAAGAAAAATACTAAATTTAAATAATTTTGAAAGATATGTTTATGATTGAAAGAATACTGTAGGAAACATAACTCTCACATTAAAAAAGAGAAAGAGTGATAAATAATATCGCATTGGGAATTAATAAAGAAAACTTCATTATCCAAGTTACAGAATATAATTTACGGTAAGTATATATTATATTTAATATCAAAATAATAACATGAATATTATTAATAAGTATAATATATATTGAAGAGTTGAGTATTGTGTAAGACTTAGGAGATGGAGTATATATATGTTGCATTACACTTGGTAAGAGATATAATTGAGTTTATAGAGATGCTAAAATCAATAAGATTGTCTTAGAAGAGAATATCTTATATATAGTTTATAAAGTGATTGTTAAGATTAAGGTTTAATTAATACTCGCAGTATATTAATTTTTTTATTTGAGGAAAATGAAAGATGATGTCAGGAATATTTCATGATTTGGAATTAAGGTAGAAATTTGTGGTTATCGATTCTAAATCATACAGAACAAATCGTCTATTAAAAAAAATCAATCAAACAATTCAATCATCTGATGAAATAGAAAATCATTTACCGAAAATTACTTAATAATAATGTAAGTGACAGATAATCTAAGATAAATACTTATTTATCTGTGAATATTTATCAGATTTATTTTTTTTAGGTATTCTATTAATTTAGGTTTTATATATAGAAATTAATATGAAGTCAAAAGTTATTGTGTTGGATCTTATATTTAAAATTTTCAATATTAATTAAAGCGTTTTTTTTTTTAATTTTAGTAGTGTGTTTCCTGCTTTTATTATTAAGAATCCATCAAAACTAATTTGTTATTTGTAGTAAAGAAACTTTCATTGAATAAATAATTGCACGTGTTAAGTTTGGTCACTTAATTAAGGATCATCTTAATATAACGTTCAGTTTTAAGAAGAATAGAGATAAACATAATAATCATACTATATAAACTTTGAAAATTACAATTAAATAAAAAATATGACATTGAAAAGAACGGTTGAAATATATTATTTCTTGAGAAGGAAATTAATTGATGCAGATTTCATGGTATGTGTACGTGTCTCGAGCTCAGACTTACACCTTTATTTATTTGCTAATATGATATTGCGTTGTGTCTAGTTCTTTCGTTCCTTTTTTGTTTGTAGTTATATATGTGAAAAAAAAAAACAGTACTCATTTGTTACTTTAGAAGGAGTACTTCAAGTTATCAGTCTGGTCCAGAAACCCTAATGATGTTCTGATTTGGGCCTTGCTTATATGAAACTGGGCCTAGCTAGCTGGTTTAGTCTATGCACTAGGTATTGACGAGGTACTTGATCTTATGTTACTTTTGCAGACATATTGAGGACAACAAAATTTAAACTATTTTTTTTTTTCAAATAATGGTTTATGTACTGGAGGCAACAAATTAGTATCTGCTAACCAATAATATTCAAAAGAATTTATGTTTAAAGACTTTATTTTACAACTGAAAGCATGTTTTGTACACAATTTCCGATGGGTTTACCGACGACTGAGTAATTATTTAGGTTATTATTTATATAAGCAAATGGGGTGGGTCTTTGGCACCATGATATGCTGTGACGATAATTTTAGGAGTTAAAAAATATTAACATTATTATGAAAAATAAAACAAACTTTGTACTATTTTTTCTACATTTATTGTCTCAAAAGTAAAATATATACAAGTTAATATTTTAATTTAAAATAAAAATAAAAATATGTGAGATCCATCGTGGGATCTATCAAAAATAAGTTAAAAATCCAAGTTATTCACAACTAAAGTGGAAAGTAGTAGATATTCTTAAATTTATGGTATCAAGAGACCTTAAAAGATGGATAAGAATCCCAATTTAATTATTGTAAAGGGGTGCAGTAACAAGGTATATATATGTTCATACCGTCAAAGAGTGATTTGAAGGCGTAATGAAGTAAACAATCCTAAACGAGTTTATTTGTAACCATCACTGTTCTGGTAAAATGCGTGGCAATGAACAGTAGTAAATAGTACTAGTACCAGAGAACCGAGCCCAAATCCCATTCCAGAATATGATAGATATTAAAAACAACAGTGATATCATGACACGACACCTACGTTAAATAATTCATGAAGACATAACGTGCCATGCAATAGTTCCCTATCGTATCCTAATTTGTAAAATTTGAGGAATGGGTATAAGCTTATAGCATATTCTTTGATTGTTATCCCATTGGAAACGTTATAGCAGGTAACAGTAAACTTTTGCACAAATTTTCTCAAACGAGGACACAAGCCACTTTGGCCATTCGATTAAAACAAATTACAAGGATTCCCTAAATATATTTCTATTGTTTCCTGAGATATGGTTACTGTTACTTCGACTTTGTTAATGATTAATTAAAGGTCAATTTGTTGGATTATTTAGCAGCCATGTTGGAAATATCTTTACATGACTGTTCCAATTTAAATTAATGTTGAGTATAGCATATGTTGATGTACATAACAATTTTTAATATTTGAAGCCATGAATCTAACTTCAAACTAAGCCGCAAGCCCTAGAATTAGTTTAGACACAAGTATTATGAAAAGAGTGTCTTGTTTGACGAACATTCTATAAACTTGGATAACGTAATTGACCTACTGTTCAAATTGACCATTTTTATTAATAAGGCATTGGAAAAATTAACACAACGCGAATGTCGAAAACTGTTTTGGTTTGTCCAAATGAAACTCATGATACCAAAGTTAACATAAATTAATGTTTCGTGGTAATTTAGCAATAGAATATTGAGTCACTGACTACCAGGACCATGCATTGGAAACCCTCTGACCTGGCAAATTTTGGAACTATCTGAGACGAGTAATCCAAATCTATAATTATAGCCATAAAAGGTTATGTCTACTTTCTTAAATTTAGACTTTTGCGAGTTCACTTTCTACAAATCGCTGGCTCATGTTTTGTTTTCTTTATTCCATTTCTTTGCACTCTTGACAGACATTGAACATTTCAGATGCTTTCACACTGTTTCTTCTAAATAAAAATGCTCCTGTCAAACAGGACAATTTTAATGTAAGGATTTGTTCATGGAACTTGATCCCATAACAGTCCAGAGGACCCCAGTGCTTTTTATTGTCTTCAAAAATATTCATCATACTATATTCAAATTCAACACGACTTGTTTTATTTTTATGGCTTCACATGAGTATATTCTTTTTAAGGTAGTATTTTTCAAAACACAATTGGATGTTAATATAGACTTATTCTTTAATAAGAATTTTTAATTTTAATTCATCGCATTATAAGATACTAGTCCTTTTCACCATAGTTAACCTTAATTGGTAATGGGAATGGTTTTCTAAATCATTGTCTACTACTCACTATTATTATGATTAATATAGTAATAATAATAATAATAATAAATATGGAGGAACTTACAAGATTACTTAATACACATTAGATATAGTAATCGGAGTGGTTTTGTAAATCATCATATCAATACTAATTAATAATAGTAAATATGTGGAGGAAATTAGAAGATTGTTTCTTGATTCCAGAAGAAAAGATAAACACTACACTTGAGGTATGGAGCAAGCAGAAGATATAGTGAGGTGATATGTGGAAGATAACACCTTGTTGTAATAGAAGCAATATATGACAATTGGTGTGGATATTGTGCAGGTTTTGGGAGTGGTGAGTGAGATTTGGTTTTCTTTATTCCAATTGAAAGGCAAGTGGGTGTTTATATCCAAGAAAAAGAGGTGGGAAATAAGGTTCTTAGTTCGAGTCGTCTTAAAATATATTTTATGTGCATGTCGACAACAACAAAAAATCCCAAAAAAATTAGCGAAGGGGTAATAGCCAGATATTATATTTACTAGAATTGATAGGAATACTCAAAGCAGTTGATGAGATTCCCATGCTGATGGGAAGGAACTAAATTATCAAAAGCTCAAATTCCAACCCATGTCTCTTTGGCTATGTCGCATATCTTCACAAATTTCTGGATAAGGATCACCCTCAATTGTCATTTCAATTATTTTAAACATTTCAAACGAGGTAGAAAAATCAATGTAGCAAAGTTAAATGAGCGTTTGCTGACAAGTGATTTACGTTTACAATAATTTAAAGAACTGATGCGAAGATTTATTAAAACAAAAAAATATAACATTCACAAAAGGAGTGTTGGATTAAAGGAGTAACATCTTTAAATTAGTTCTTCATTATTAAGAAAGTAGGAGTATTGAAAGGGCCCTTCCACCTTTTCCTGGCTGTGCTAGAGCATGAATAATACAATGGCACATGCTTACTTGCAAAACCTTTTTCTTTTTCTCTAAATTCTTAGTGGAAGCAGTTATTGTAACAACAAAATATGTTTTATTCCTTTTCTCTCTGATCCTCTTTTCGGGTTCATTCGTGTCTGTTTCTCTTGTTAGTAACAACATTTGTGTGTTTCCTTCCCATATTTATCGTAATCAATTAAAAGGTTATTTTCCTTATTATTTTTTCTTCATTTCACTCACTTGTTACATTGTAATTAGTTCCTTCCGAATGTGGTCGTGCTTCCAGTACAAGTTGCATTCAACAAAATACTTCCTGTTGTAATCCATCGTCATGCATGTGTAGTATTTGCGTAAATGCCTTTTAGTTAGTATACTTCTTTAACCCACAGCTTGAATTCTAAAGGTCTAGTACAGTAGCTTTTGTGTGTTATTCATTCCTGTTACCATCACCCAGTGGTGTGTCAACACGTAGGATGAATAGCCAGAGCGGGAAAATAATTGTTTTAATGCAGTGATACTGTACAATGGAACATCACCAATCAGGCAGAGACATTGAAACAGTGGTGTGGTGTAGTTGCAGTCCATGTATAACAAGGAGCTTTCACGTAGTGCAACAGGTGGTATAATTAATAAAAGTGATTATAAGAAACTAGGTAGTTGCAGCATTGCTGTGTTCCCCATTTTAAGGGATCACATGGAGGCCCATGTGGGGAAGGAATTTAGACTTTAGCAGACACAACCAGTGAAAACTCAACTAAGCCGATACTTTGTAGCTTAATTAAGTATATATATATATATATATATATTGTTGATTATTGATGTGTGTTACACATAGTGAGATGATTTAAAAAGAAATAATTAGTGACGTGGGGAGAAGTGACAAAACGATGGTATTCGCAGTCATTTGTGGGCTCGACCCTCGAAGCGGGGACCGATTCCCCAAAGAAACCAACACACAGAGGTGATACTCAGCATTTTGGTTTTGCAGTTGTGAGAACCAAACACGTGTGATCAAGGACCATTGCTAACCAGCTAAGCTTCTGACACCCTCAATGTCAATGCCACAAAACTCACCTAAGCTTCCCAATAATACTCTATCTAATTTTTATCAGTAATACCACTTTTCTATTAACACTTAATCGCTGCATGTAACTTCTGCCTAAAACAGTTATATTCAAATATGATATGATTAGTAATAAGATTATTGCTTCAAATGCTTAATGGAGTTTATATAAGTAGAGTTCAAACTCATGATTATTGATCAAACTAATATGGTTTCATGTCAATTAATTTATTGCGCTTGGAGGCCATTATTCTTATAATTAAAATCAGATTTTTTTATATTTTTTTAGATATTACATGTATAATTTTAATCTTTTGAGTTTTAATTGAAATAGCTTTCAAGTATTTTATTGTGTGATTCTTGTTCTTCACTAGCTTTTTGGTTAAAAAATTTAGATATTTTGATGACGTATGTGATAATTAAATTCTGACATGATTTTCTTAGGATTGCAAATGTGAAAGAATAAGAGTGTAATTAGGGCGGTTAGCAGAATATCACCATTAAGATATGTGCATGACTCAATTTGAGAAACTTGTATAGTTGCACTGAGAGACTAAAAATAGAATTTATTCTTAAAGTAATAATAATTATATACTAAAATCAAAACTATTTTTATTGTCAGAAATTAAATTTAAACTTATAATGAAAGGTTATACAAATTCTAATAAAAAAATAAATGTTTTGATAAAAGTGGTACTAATGCACTTTTAATTTTTAATTGGGCGCCATCATATTTATTTTAACAAATTTTTTTTATTTTTTAATTTATGAAATGTTCTTAAGATATCTATTAGCACATCTAATATGAAAATTTTACAAGATCCAGATTTTGATATTTAATCCTGAATATATTCTAGAGGTACAATTATAGTGGTTATTCTAACTTTTGTTCTAAGTTAAGTAAGTGTCACCATTTCCCATAAAATAGTTCTTCGTTTATCGTTTTTAAAATGTGCGAGGATGTGAATATTATAGCTCAACTTGCAAAATTAAACTGTCATAATTTTTTTGAGAGACTTTCAGTAAAATTTCCTTGCATTGACTTGAAAACGAAACAAATTTGATTGAAAAAAGAAAAAAACTTGTGATTTTCAGTGTAGAGTAAGATTTTGGGTTTGTCAGAAGTTTGATGGAACAAAAGTAGAGAAGGGGAGGAGTAGAATTGATGGAGAAAGGTATATGTTCTACTTTTCCTACTGGCCAATAATTGAAAGTTACAAAAAACTTAGTTTAATTCAGCCAAAGCATCAATCATAGAGAGAAATCTAGTGGAGTTCCTCTTTCCACGTCCGAGAAGGAGAGGGTTGTCAATAGATGGAGCAATCGTCTCTTCATCAAATATCTATCTATCTTAATCGTATTCTTCCCATCAAACTTCTACTTTTTAGTGGATTCCAACTCTTCTTTCAACCACATCATATGGATTCCCTAACCCAACATTACACTTTAACTATCACTAACCTAACCAAATCATTAACCTTCCTCCTTTTAGTTTCCTTCAAAATAAATTATTACAATCTTCTTTTTTTCTTTAGCCAACTTTGCTATAATCTCAGAGGGTCATTACATTATGCCGTGGATTTTTTTTGGCCATGTTTCTTACAGCTTTTGTGCATGTGTATAATATGTGAGGTCAATTCACATGGCCTGTGATTATTTGAATTGAATCTTTTATAATAGTCAGAACAAGGTGTTATTATAATACATCTTGCCAACTCACATTTCTACTTAAACAAAGCCGGCATTTGGTTCTTAAGAATGGAATTATACCAAAACAAACCTTTCTCACACCTTTCCTTCAAGAAAGACTCAGCATCGGTATCTGTTACCAATGTGTAAAAACCAAGCACCTTTTTCATACATGGGAAACCAAGTTTTGTTTCCGAATTTAACGCCATGTGATTTACAAACTTAATTGTCCATGCAACTTGCATCTCTAAATAATTCATGGTATTGAAAGATTGCTGAATTAGAATCAAACCAAGACTTAAATTATTGGTGTAACGTAACTACCAAATCCATCCATCCAAAACATTGATCTAACTACCTAGAATCAAACAGCTCACACACTACATAGTAACTCTTACATCTCGCTATTCAACTTTCTGACACCATACGGGTGATTATTAGTGTTACTCCCTTTTCTGTTGCTTTTCTGTCTTTGTTTGGTTCGTCTACTGCAGTACATGAATCCATGATGCTACCTCTACAAGTAAAAGGAGCATTCAGAAATGTCAGTACTTCATGACAGAATGAAAGACATGAGGTTTTTAGTCTCTGTACGGACAAAGAAACATTGATTGAAACGTTCACTAATGACATACCATACCGTTCTTTGAGCACCAACCCGGCCTAACCCACAACTGCAACTTTTGAGTCAGCTTCAGAAATCCTGTAACAAGCTATACTTGATAAGGACCCATCTTCATGCTTGAGTCTCCAAGTCTTCAATCCATAATTATTAAACTCGATGGTATCTTCTTGATTCAGGAAATCTGTTTACCCTACTATTATATTCTTGTTGATTATGCACGAGTGTGTTAACACCACATTGCAAGTGAATGCAAGATTAACTGGCTCTGGACTTAATTTGGTTAGAATAATTTACTTGAACTTATATTAGTGACCCAATACTTGCTTTTACAGAAGATTAATGGCCATTATTATGACTGGTCTAAGTCTAACGAAGACAAAAATATCCTTGCAGAGAAGGAAACCAATAATTGAGAATGATCGAGAAAGAACTGCATCAATTCAGCCATGCGACCACTTTCTCTTATGTTTTTTGTTTTATTAAAGCAAGTGATATGATTGATGTGAAACGACATCACTCCTTTCACTTCATGTTCCAATGGTGAACACAGACTATCACTTCATAAGCTTATTCAAGGTGTCATAATCTAATAGCTTGTCACACTCCTTTTCCATGGACTGTTTCTTAGAGGAGAGGAGAAGACACCTAAATAAGTTTTTCCTAGTTTCCGAACAAACAAACAAACGTTGTCAACCTTGGTATTCTCGTTGTCACTCTTTACTTTTGGGAGCTCGAAAACAAGAAGGTAACATGGTAATTAAGAGTGAGACAATGAACTTAAACCATACTTGATCGTACTTTCATAAATGTAACAAGGAAGAGAGAAAATTTAATCCATTCAGACTTGCATCTGAAGGCTACATTAGTACTTGACAGGCTAATTACGTGAATGTAGACATCTTTCAAACTAAGAGCTACACTTTTGTCTTTCCTTTTCCATACATTTTTGTTCTGACCTGAACAAAAAATACAAAACATCCATTCTAACCAAGCTGAACTTCCTTTTTATGGCAGGATAGGGATGTACATGTCATTTCATATTCTCATTTACACCCGAGAACGTGCTCGTTGGGACATATGTTTCCACTCCACCAAGCGTTGAAGAAAGTTCATCACCTGAAACAAATGAATACATAAATAATACTAATCAGTTATATAGGATAAAACGGTATTAAAAAAATATGAAGTAAGAAAATTCTGCTTACCTCGTTTGGTTCTTGTAAAGTGTAAGATGCACTTGTGTCTTTCGGAAATTTGGAGACAAGAATGCCAAAACCTTGTCCTCTGTCTCTCAATTTCTGCTCATTGAAAAAATGGGAAACCATTTAGTTTTTTTTTTCTAAGCTATAACTATTCCAAATAAGATAATTAACTACACAAACTGTTAAGTAACAAGAGCTGTTTTTTCATAGGGAAATTTCTATCAAGAAAAAAATAATAATTGAGATCTTTGGATACCTTGAAAGCATCTTCATCGGATCGATCATCGCCAATATAAAGAGGAAAGACGTCATTACAATTGGCCAAACCTGTGGGAATTTATTTGTAATTGAGATGATGGTGGACAATTTAAAACAAATTTCAATATAAATTAAGATTCTGGCGTGTTAAAACAATGTTTAATGAGTAAAGTAATCACGTAGGGTATGGGAGTTTTCCTTTATTTATTTGTAGTAGTCAGAAAACTCTGAAGAGTTATCCAACAACTGAAGAGCACAGACTTGTAGTAACTTTGAGCCATCAGTAATACATGTTCTATAAAATATGTTTGGCACATGTTCAATTGTGAAATTAAAACGCAGTTAGAGTGTGTTAAACTAAAACTCACCAAGGGACTCTAATAAAAATTCCAGGGCCTTCCCTTTGTCCCATTTAATAGTGGGACGAATCTCTAGCACCTGTGTAAAATAAATGGCCACGAAAGTGATTAATCTCTGTGTAACTAACATGGCAAGAAAATAGATAAAAAAAAGAAAACAGAAACATGGCCCACCATTCTTCCTTGGGTAAGTCGGAGCTTGGGGTAGTCCTTTAAAACTGATTTCACTTGGCGTGCCAGGTCACTCCATTTCTATGTATAGTGCATTTGGTTTAGACTTTTTGGTGAACAGATAAATAGTTCATACAATATAAAAATAGAAAAAGAAAAACACTGCAAATGTCCGAGACACGGAAGGCTTCATAGCTTATAGTTTGCACCTTTTCATCAACACAACGAAAATGAACAGAGAGGCAGAACTTGTTGTTCTCAACCATGGCTCCAGGAGTTGATTTGGTCTTCTCAACCAACTGTTGGAACACCTGAAATTTTGCACCCAAAAGAAATTACAAAAAAGTAATCATAACATTGTAGAAAGAAAACCATTTGGCTGTCTAGACGAACCTCATCGATCATGGGAAGAAAATCGCTGGCAGGTTGAAAAAGAATTGCCTCAGCTTTGGCATCCTAAGGACCACAACCATAATGCAAAGTTATGAAATTCCATAAAATTTGAACATGTTAGGTGTCAAGAATGTATGCAGTGTAATAAATAAGGTATACGTACGCTACAGCTAACTACTCACTTTGTTGTATTTGGTGCTTCTTGTTGGCCCTTTAATATCCATGCCATGGCTTCCTGCATAATATAGCTCTGCCAACTGAACAAAATTGTATACCTGTTGTTTCCAAAGCTACCCTTATATTAGTTCAGAAAATTAAAGCAAAAGAAAAGGGGAGAAGTGGAAGTTTACCCAAATAATATTGTACCTTGTCTTTGCATCTGCCAGTGACTATGGCAGTAGGAAAACACCTAGCAAGTTTCCTCACTGTTTTTCTCATCTGATAGAAATACACGCAAGAAACAGTCTTGTAGATTTAGCAGACAACATGTATAATAAGTCCAAGGTTGGGAAACATGATAAGAATGAAACTAACCGAATGAGACATGAAAGCACGGTCAGGATCTTCAACAATTGGGGACAGCGTTCCATCATAGTCCAGAAACATGACAATTTGTTTTCCCTTTGACGCGTCAATAATTTGGTCAAACATGTCTAATGCCGAGGGATGGTGAAGCTGTTTCGTAATCATAAAAACACATGTTACTATTAGCAAAGTCAGATCCAGCGCTGGAATTTGAACTTGGTAAAATAAAAAGTGTGTTTTGATTTTAGAGTGGTTCTCACAATCCAAGAGTTTTGTTCCTGAGACAAAGAAGGTGTGGATTTAAGATGGGTCGGAGATGAGGCTCTCATGGACTCAACCCATGCATTGATTCTTTGGTCTCCATTGATTTCAAGGTTCTTCAAAACCCTCCTCCTTGAAATAGAAATGTACCCTCCTGGTGCTGCAGGTGGCTTTTTTTGTGCAGGTGTTGGAAAAACTGTTAGGGAAACTCCAGATTTGGTGTCAGACACTACCACATTCTGCTGCGTCATTTTGACACAATAATCTCTCCGAAAAACAAACCCAACACTTGCTTAAGTTTTCAAAGGGTGTTTAAGGTTTCGGCAATTGGTTAAGTATTAAAACCAAGTTTGAGACACTAGCTTACGTTTCAGAGGAAGCAACTAACTAACCAACTAACTTCAAGTGTGGTTTAGTTATTGTGAGAAAGAGTGTAAGTTGAAGGAAAGAAGAGAAGTTTGAAGAGTGAACGAAGAGAAAAGGAGTGAGGTGAGGGAGAAGGCAGAGTCCCCTGCACTGAATTTATAGTTAAGAAAACAGAAGCTCCAAAACACTTTGGTGGGACCCACGATGGCCTTCCATAGGAACTGGGGCCCACGACGTTGCCAACCCGATATCCCTGTGGTCCCCACCGTACTCCACACACCACATCATCTTTCCTCTTTACTACGTGTGTGTTTGACTACGGACAAATGGTTATTTATGTCAGTATATATCTTTAAACTATCGCAAGAACAACAATACTTGTGTTGTTTGCATGTATTATACATACGTACATACATACGTGTGATGTTTTTCATGTTTGAATAAACGCAAATACACCTTCTTAGGCAATTCAATTCAAAATCAAAATCACTTTTCACTTTTGCCAAATTCTGATTTCAAACGTGTTAATGCAGATTATCAAGTTATCTATTATTCGATAATTACCCTAAACCGTGTTAAGTGATAGAATGTACATCTCTCAAAATATTTGAATTTTAGTTGCAAAACGTGGAAAAAAAGCTTAATGCTTCTACTCTCTATATTTTAATAAAAATGCATATTTTTTAAACCCATGTGTGAACAGTATTATTTTTTTCATAAACATAAGACAAGTTAGTTCATGAGCCAACTCAATTAACCTACAAACTAATGACGTGTTGCGTTAGGTCACTTGTATTGAGCATATTTTGGATTCACTAAGAAAATTCTAAGTCGGGATTTGATTCACTTTTTAAATAATTTATTGTTAACAAACTCATATATGAGTTAACTTCTTGACTTATATAAAAGATGTGAATATATCCCAAGCAAAAAAATATATTGGTCAAATATATATTTTTACACGCACCCAATGAATGGTATATTCTTTTACAGAAAATAAATGCAAAATATTGAGATTGTGAAAATTAATTGCGGTATATGTGGCCGACTTAAAAGAGTACCCAATGAATGATCTTAATTTAATTATAATTAATGTAATAATTGTATAAATTATAATGTGACGAACCATATAATTGAGTGGGCAATCATTAATCGTTAATGACATTAGTTAATATTTTATTAATTGGATTTTGGTTGGGCCTTACAGGGCTTTGAGAACTAAAATAGCCCTATGCAGTTAAGAAATGGAATGAGAACAAAAGAAGGAATGGGCACAAAACGAAGGAACAGTGGAATAGCAGTTGCATGTGCGTTTTAGAAATGGTTTGAACTCAACAATAATGTCATGCTCTTTTAAACCAATGAAGGTTTCATTACTCATACATAGTCATGCGTATATAAAAGGAAAGAACCATCAGTTTTGAAACTTGTACCTCGGCTTGTACAAAGAAAACGAAAGAGAAATATTTTTCAAGAAAAAAAATAAAAGGAAAACATTTTTCAAAACTTAATCGTTTCGTCATTTTTAATATTGTTAATTAAATGAAAGAAGAATTTTTGTTTTAAAATACATTTCAAAAGTAATAACTTTTATCTATTTTTATATTATAATATACTTAAAAAGCAAAGCTCTCACTCATTTTGCTCTTCTACTTAGACATTCTTAGTATGTGTTTTAGAAATGTATTTCGCACCAACTTATGACAAGGAAAAATGTATTGAATTATCTGAAGGTAATTGTTTTTTTAATCTATCTTCTAAAAATTGAATTTAAATTGTTTCTTTTAAAATAATCTTTTAATAGTTAAAAAATGTATATTATAATTTAAAGTATTTATTAAAGTGTACAATAATATATCTCTTTTTTTTACTTGTATATAAATATATATTTTACATTCTGTAGAGATTATATTAAATAATAACTTTGATATTCATATAATAATTCACTCAATAATTTATATTACATTATCTGCTGTGCCTATATCTCTCAATTGGATTATTATTTATTATATTTCAAACTATTCCGTTTTACAACTTATTTTTCACTCCTAATTGTACAACTTATTTTTCAAATAACATTTCTCATAAAGAAGAATACGAGGAATCACTCCAATAAATCGAAGCATAAACCACTATAAATTCAGTGAAAATAATTATGTTTCTATCATTACTGCTGAAATCGCACTAATTTTAGAGATTTTTTTTTTAAATTACATGAATTATTCCTTTCATATATATATATATATATATATATATATATATAATTGTCAATTTTTATTCTTACAGTACTCTTGATCTGTTGATAAAAAATGGCAAAGGTTGGTTTATGGTGCAAAGAGGAACAAGGCGAAGATAGGCACGAGTCATCCTTTCTGAATAAAACAATTTATTATTATTAATGTTTGCGTGATACAGTTTATCAGTTCTACTACATGCATGCATTTCCCAACAACCAAGTTGTGTATGTTTTCTTGGTACATGAGAACAAAAAATTTTGGACATGATATCCTAATTTATTTATTTCCACAAACAAATAAAATGACATTTTTATCATTTATTACTGTCAAAAAGTGATTTAATATATAAATTTTCTTCCCGCATTTATCTCTTTCTCATTATCATTTTTTCTTTATATATCTCTCTGCTTTTACCAATCCGAGAAAAACATTCCTCCAATCTCCTTTTTCTTTTCAATGTAACATCTAGCCATCATGTGATGCCTAATCTCCTTTTTGTCTCCATATCTTTCGCTAATTTTTCTGGTTTATCCTTCTTAACTGTTTTTCAAGTGCTTTAATAATTTGAAATATGGAGGAAGAACCTGCTATATCAATAAAAACAAGTACAGAACTCTCATACGATAGCTCTTTTAGCTAGCATAGGGAAAAGTGGGAAAGTTGATCAGAATTTTCTTATAAGGACACTTTTCAACCTTACTATGGATCTATATACGTATCTGATTATGATATGATCATGATTATGACTAGCACAAACTTGTGGATTGAGCTGTTATAGCGGTTGGTGGTCGATGGCTGAAACAGTTGGTTCGGTTTGCATGTGCAGAGGTTCAAAACAACGTTTGACCCAAGGAACAGTTGACACAAATGAGAAATAAAACATTCATGTAATAAATTAGTTAACAATCGTGATTCTTGTGTTCGTCTGCATGCTAAATACTTTAATGGGAAAAAATTATTGGAAAAATTCGACTTAAGTGAGAGTCTATCTTTATGTTTGTCTGCAATTTCTATGAGATTTTTTTATACAGGATACTTATTTGAGCTAGTTACTGTTTTATATTATTTGTTAGAAGAATTGAAGAGGAAAAATAAGGAGAACATCAAATAAAAACGAAACATTAGTCGGACTCAAAAAAAAATCTTATTATCTTTAATTTAAAACTTTAAAATATTTATTGAATTTATAAGTTCTTTTTATTACATGTTGTTTAACTTTTTTATTTTTACTTTTTTATTTTTACTTATGAAACTAGATTGAGAATTATATATATAATAAAAACTTCCAATTATATATAATTACCATCAATATTGTGTGTACTTTTTAGGGTATCTTAAATCAAATTCATGCATGTACTGAGATCTTACGTAAGGATAAGAGAACGTAGCTATAGTTGGACATAGTTAAGGGAGACAAATGACTTGTAAGGCACAAAAAGGGAAAGAAAAAGATGACAAAAAGGGGCACAAATTACAAATGAAGAGGATTATCTTCATAATGACTCGAAATCGCATGAATGTGTTTTGAAATTGAATCGGAAGATATTACTTGCTAGAAAAAAAGTGGTTTTGCAACATGGAATATCTTTAATAACTTGAAACTGATCATCCTAAAATAATGGTAACATGAAAAGTTCAAAACACTAATTTAATTATACATGGATCAATTCAGGCTATAGTCTGCACTTTTTCAAGAGATATCCAAGGACGTCATGAATTTATAATAATGTGGATTTATCCTCACTGCCTTTCGTTTAAAGCTGAATTCTTATCCCTCCATGCATTCCATTTCCATGGATATGATATGAAACCCTTGTTGAGTTGAACATTTTTTTTTTCAGTGATGGCGGAATTAATAATAACTAGATTTTGATGATAGCCAGTGAAGGGACATCATCAAAGAGCTGCTTTATCTCAAAAGAGCATTACAGGAAAAAGAGGTCCCATTTTTGTCTACACTTAGAGAGCCATAATTTACTCGTTATTAGGGTTGATGGAACGTAACTTCATTTTGTACGTACATTTGGCAAATCCACAAGAGCCATTGGTTTCTTGGTTATGTTTTACATCTTTTGACATAAGCTATTACATGTGACGAGGCTTTTCCCATTTTTTATTGCAAAAAGCTTGCATATGGATGATGTTGGATAAGAGATGAAAAAACATCCCTTACTTTATCCTTTCTCTTTTTTTTTTATCACTGTATATATCTCAAATTATTTTTAAACGATTTTTGAAATATTTTCGAACTGAAACAGTTGGAGATGTGATGGAAAAGAGGCAATTCTTACTAAGCTCCAGGTCGGCATGAAGCACTCATATGGGGCTAACATTGCTATCGCCATTAAAATAGAAAAATGGTTGATATATACCCGCAATCAAAGATATAAAAGAAAAAGAGGGAATTTGAAGATATGTTTGATAACGTAATATAACAAAAAGAAGAAATAAAAAAAGAATAAGTGAAACAAAATAAAACATTATTTATAAGTATACTAAGATCAGAACCTTTTTCAACGTGGATTTAATTAAAATATGTAATATTCAGATTTTTTTTTATAGTGTTATCTAGTCATATATGTATGTATTATATTATGTATGGTGAGATTCTTAACTTTTGTGATCGTTTTTAATTAATTAAGTAAGAATTTATTTAAACTAGAATTCTTAAAATATATCAACCGAGAGGTCGTTGATGATCTTCTTTTTCTCTAATACCATTCTTCTTTATATTAAAGTAATTTAAAACTACTTTTTCATAAAATGACTCTGCAGGATGTAAATCCAACTAGGATGATTACCTATATAAAGAGGAAAGATATAAAAAAATCACAACTTTTTTGGAATTTGAAAGAGAATATTGTATGGCCTTTCCGGGGACTAAAATCGTTAGATTTTTATAAATTAAGAGGTTCAAAAGTTTACAAAAATTTAATCAGCACTTATGATTTTAAAGATTAATTTGGGACTTTATTTTATTGTACACTAAGCGCACGTGTTTGTCTTTGTATTAATTGATTTTGTGAATAGAATAATGATAGTGCTCATCTCATTTCACACCTAGATCTACTTCAACATCATTACTACCATGAAAACTTCTATGAATTTTATACACGTTTTCTTATATAAGCACGACTAAAAAATGTCACCATTTACGATTAACCTTTATAAATCATGATTCTTTTTCAAATATAAACATATATCAAAATTGAATAACGAGTTTTCAAAATATTATATATATATATATATATATA
>Ga0099824_1001696_pt1 | contig 31507 bp, 16 predicted proteins | sample SiratrowhiteBW_FD_76837 | JGI IMG/M metagenome (GOLD analysis project Ga0099824, IMG submission 76837) | Root nodule microbial communities of legume samples collected from California, USA - Siratro white BW | ecosystem: Host-associated > Plants > Roots > Nodule | place: USA: California... | reverse complement strand
CACAACGTCGTCTTGTGCCTTAACCGATGTGGCCTGGGACCCAGTCATGCAATCAATTCAGTGAATCACACGTCGGTTTGGGTGTTCTAACCGACATTGTTGTGTTTAACACAACGTCGGTTTTGTTAACTGACGTCATGATCAACGTCTCCTGAGTCAACGTCGGTTCAATACCCGATGATAAATGTCTCTTAGAACCGACGATGAAAATCCTTTTTGTACTAGTACTATTTCGAGATATAATTAATTAAATGGGAACCATGTATGTAAAAATAAATATAAAATAATAAATTATTTCATAACTTACTTTATCATTGAACCTTTATTTTGAATAAGTTCCAAATAATTGATAATATTGAAGATAATGTATTAATATTATGCTACTTATTATAATAACTTATATATGTTAAGTTAGAATCGATAATTATGATCTTAAAACATTGCAAAAAAGTTTGAAATATGTTTATTAAGACTCATATGAATACGATCAAAATCTAATTTAATCAATACACTTGCATTAGTTTATTATCAAAATACTGCATAGTAATAAGAATAAGTAAATTTAACATTTATTATCAAAAATATATTATTCTAAGCAAAATTTTAAATAAGACTTCTTTTAATTAAAATTATTATATCGAGATAAATTCACATAAAAAATTAATATTATTTTTAATCTAAAACTTTAACATAGTGAAATTATAAATTTTTTATAATGTTTAATTTTTTAATTTCTATTCAATATTTATTTTAATATTAATTTTATAATAACATTAGTTTAAAAATTTTATCATTAATCTAACTTTTTTTAATATAAGCTTTTAGGTTATGTTGTCCAAGTTACTTTTTATCATTTTTGAGTAGATATTTAAAATTTCAGTTTGATAACGATAATAGTGGATGTGTTAGAAAAGTTAACAGAAGAAAATATTGAAGAGATCAAATAAAAATGAAACAAGATTCAAACCTATGCAAGGAAATGACACCATCTTTAAGTGAGAGTTTCTCTTCCATCTTAGTACACTTTCTCTCAGTACTCTGATACCATTTGTTGGGAGGAGAAAAATATCAGGAAGATCAAACAAAAATGATATAAGAGTTAGATCCATACAAGAGAATGACACTATTTTCAACCTAAAACCTTAAAATCTTAAAATATTCAATTTATAAATTTTCTTTTTTATATATTACTCAATTTTTTTTTCATTATAACTTAATATAAGACTTAGACTCATATTTAAATATCTAAATATATGTTATTATTTTATTTTTCACTCAAAAAACATGTTTCTAATTCTTATATAAATTAAAAAAAATTTATCTTATATTTGGCTTACCCTTCTTAAACTTAATTCTTCAATATTTAATGTAATAGTTAATATTTTATATATTATAAATATCCGATAATTTTGGAAGTCGGTTAAACCATTATTCGAGATTTTTGAATAATCCAGTAATCAAAATTTAGGACATAATCTCTCTTACACAACTTAGGCATAATTGAATAATACAATTTCATTAGCAATCGAGTTCAGTTATTTACTTCTAATTGACCACATGGTAAATCACATAATTTGAGCCTAACACTGTAATATTACTTTAATTCCCATAATCTTAATATTTTTTCTTCAGGCTGGTTGTTTATTTACTTCTGCAAATGAGTTTCTTTCTTTTTCCTTGAATACTCAAGTGCCCACATCATCCCTCAAAAATGGTTAACTCGGTCAAAGTTTAAAATTAGATTTAGATAAAGTCAACTCCAAGTTATCTCGAAAAGACCTTAACTTGGACCTCGGTAAGAACTAAGAGTATTATTTAAAAAAACTATATAATTATTCAAAGTTAAATGGTTAGAAGAAGCAGAGAAGTAAAAGCGTGTATAAAAATTTACAAAACAAAAATATCACGAGTTTAGTTTTCATACCTTTAGATATTTAAATGTTTTATTTAATAATAATTAACAAAAATGTATACATACAACAAAAATAAATTCGGTTGGATTTTACGTATTTTATTGATCCAAAATTTCAACACATTTTTTTGATAAGGAACATAATTTAATTGTGAGATATTACAATGATACGTAAGCTAAAGTAAAAAAAATGGAAAATGCAAACTAAAATGATTCCATTTTGAAATTCCACTTTCCTCCATCTAGATTTCTTGGAAAATGGAGTGTAACTGAAACTTGGACTTGAAATTCTATTTTGTTGAAATATATAATTTTCAAATTTAGTAGCCTCTCTAATTCTAAGCCCTCAAATACAATAATGTGTAACATAGAAAAAGATTAGCCATACATCAGTGGCATAAAATTAAAAAACTTTAGTTTCACATTTCAACTTCAATTTTTAGTCAATAGTCACTGTCCTGATTAGTTTTTCTTTCTTCTTTTTTTTTTTTTTTTTTCTCTTTCTGATAGATTAATTTATGTATTCACTCTGGAAGTTTCTTCTAGAAGCTCATTTTAATTTTCTTTATAATGAACTCAATTTTTCATCGTACTTCTCTCCCCTGTAAGAAGCTCTTGCTTTGACCTGTTTAAACAATCTCTGAATCTTATATGAAGAAGAACTAATAACCAATAAATTAATTTACGACATATCAACATATCTAAATAATATGATATTATTTTAACATTTTTAAATACAAATCAATCTAAAATATTGTGTAGGTTGTTGAAATTTAGACTGAAGTATTGTGATTTGAATTTTTATATGTACTAAAAAATAAATGAACTTATAAAATTACGTTTTGCTTTTAGTTTATAGTATTATAAACTACAATATCAGTTTTTTTAATATTATTTTAAGTATATTAACTGTTATAATTTTTAGTACCTCCCTAATTAGCTTGTATTAAAATTTGTATTTCCAAAATTTGTCATTGTTTTTAGCACTCAACATTTAGTAAATGTGTGAATATGGTTGCTGTGATAGTAACTTTATTATTTTTGAATGATTGGTGTTATCATATTAATTTCGACGAGGTCATATGTTAGCATACTTGCATAACAGACTGCGATGATGGTACATTAATATTGTTAATTTAAAAGTAATAAAATAATGGTTTGGACCAAGTTTACATATTGATTAAAATGTTACAAATTACAATGAACATTATATAAGATTTTTTATTTTTAACTAGAATTTTTTAATTGGGGTTATTAAAATTCTTTTTAATGTTTACAAGTAACCCTAAACCTTAAACCTTAAAAAATCAAATTTTAACCAATAATCAAACTAAAAAAAATTAACTTAAAAATTTAGAAAGTGTTAAATAAAATACTAAATTATATAAAATTAAATTGCATGATTAAAATGTAAAATCTTAAGGAAAAGAATGAATTGATTAGAGATGAAATAGGTATATAACTAAATTGAAATTTCAGAAAACTTGTAAAGAACTATAGAAATTAGAGAAAAACTATAAATTCTAAAAATCAAATATAAAAAGTGTCTAAAAGAAATGAAAAATAAACATCTATATGATTGTGAAACCTCTTACACATAATATATTACAAAAGTAAGGATTCTTTTATAAACATATCAATTTGTTACAAGTAATAAATATAAACAAGTATAAATATGGAATCAATGAATACTTGTTATATAATTAGTTAATAAAAAATAATTATAAGGTTTTTGAATAAGATAAAAAAATTAAAGCCAACATTTTATATAAATTATTGAATAAAAGGAAAAATAAAGTTTTTTTTTGTTTTTAATAGAGATCAATCAAAAGTATTCAAATTAATCAAATAATAAAAAAAACAAATATAAATGGAAAGAAAAGCATAAACTCCTCACATGATTCAAATTTTAGAAATAAATAAAAAGAAGATAAGTGATGATGCGATCATAAACAAGTTATTAGAGATTAATTTCAATATTTCCTCTTTTCTGAGCCAACAAATTCAATTTGATAGTTAGTTTAATGATCTGCAAAATTTATTTTAATTTGATTCTTTATTGGGAAAAAGTTAGATTATTTAAGGACACACTCGATTCTTCAATGATGAAAAGTTATAATTGACTTTATTATCATTCTCACTTGTTGTGTTAGTGTAACTTTTACCTATATTGTAATATATGAAAGGGTTTTCCGACTTTTAATTAAAATTATGAAACTGTGATTTAGTTAGACCAACGAACTATTAAGAATGAAGTAAGAATAATTAACCAAATAATGTTAAAAAAGGAGAAGATAAATTATATGAGTCACTTAATTATGTCAACCTCTAACAAGGTGTTTAGACACTCATTATTTTACATTGACAAAAAAATATAAAGTACACAAATATTTTAATGTGTGTGTTTATCTATGATATTTATAAGTTCATCTAACCTTATTCTTATAAGATCTTTCAGTTAAATTTTTTCCTCACAATCTCATTTTCACAGTGTCTCCGTCAGACACCAACAATAATAATGAGAACAAGATACAAGTTACTCTAATATTTGAGAATCTTTAAGCTAAGTGTGTTTTAGCCTTCTTAATAGGCCTTTTAAGGGAATGTGCTTTGATTAGACGCCTCTTATTCTTACTCCCTCATTAATGTTCTAATTGCATCATTAGCCATTAATCATAACCGAGATTACCCATTAATCTACTTAAAATTTATATAATAATAAAGTAGTTTTAAAATTTTAGGTTGTTACTGTTATGGTTTTACCTGTTAAGTGGAGTCGTGATTCAGTTCAATTTCATCTTACTCTTGAAATAACTTTCTTTTTTATTGCCTCAGCTAATGAATAAGTTGAAAAAACATCTCATCCCCACATAAACAGGGTTAAAATTAAATAGAAGTTCATCTACGCTAACGCTAAAATTAGTAAGTGAAGAAAAGACCAATGAGCAAATAATTATAAATATTAAAAGATTGATTTAAAGTGTGTGCCCTGTTATAGAAGAGGTCAATATAAAGACTTTTGTTCTTATCATACTAGTTGGTTTGACCATATATTAAAGAAAACTTCCAAATTAATAGCAATTATTTTTTGATTGGTTATTGTTATCATGTATGGTAGTATTGTAATTTAATAATATAATGTTATAGATAACACTGAAAAGGTATCTCTTAATTGGTATTTAAGTGATTCTGTCAATAATAACTAATTCGAATCTGAATATTTTTGGATGTAGATTGATAAAAAATTACTCTCTAGGAATTTTCAAAATATAAAGAGTTATTTCCTAAAAAATATTATTTCATTACCGTTCAATGTATTTAACAATTTGAACATAATCTAAAAAATTTGTAGTATGGTTACAAAGTTGTCTTTAATGTTGCCCAAAGAAAGAAAAAATTCGTAATTTGGCTTATTCACAATTCCCTCTTCAATCAGAACTTCTTTAACTTGCAATGCTTTGATCCACTGCAACAAAAACATTTGCAGTCACAGCCTCATCTGCTTCGATCACAACGCGATTCTGAGACACATTTCTGAGAACATGATTTGGGAAGGTGTTGCCATTGGCAACCAAAGTATACACAACATGCTTGATAAGGTTAGGAAAAAGCAAAAGTTTGCTAAAATCAGCACTCCATGAGGTTCCATTCCCATGCACAGACATCTTTGCAGTTGTGGCCTTTAAGTTCATACCCTTCACAACATTTCTAGCCACAAAAACTTGATCAATTTGATCAAAGGGTCTATTTGATTGGTCCAACTTGACCATATCAACCCCATGATCTAAGCCAGAGAACATGTTATCAACAATATTGAGACCATTCACAACCCCTTTTACTGATTTCAACACAATACTGGCATCACCAAGGAAGAAACTGCTAGAGATATGGAGTTGAACGGGGTCTTCAGCAACAATATTGGTGTAATCCATGTAAGAATTCACAATCCTTGTTTGTGTCAAACCAGGAAGTTTCAAATAAATTCCAGTGCCTCCAAAGCCAGAGGCCTTATTATAGCAATGTACTCCAGAAATGATGTTGGCTTGACCAGTGACCATTATTCCTATGGCAGCAGAGAAAATCACAACATCTGTGATTGCATTGTCATTTCCCTGAAGGCTTATTCCAGTGCCTGAGAAGTCCCTTTCATGTTTGTCTCCCCCAGCAGTGATGTGCTGGCCAAGGAAGGAGTTTCTGATGTAGGTTTCATGGCCACCTTGGACTAAAATTCCAGTGTTGTTGAAATGTGTGATGTAACAATTGTCTATGTTGATTCTGAGTGAGTTTTTGATTGAAATGCCTCCACCCCTGAAGTTGGATTCCAGCAAGAGGTCCTTGAGAGTTATGTACTCATAACTGTAGGAATTTCTTTGTTCTGAGGTGGACAAGTCTATGAGATATCCATCTTGTGGAAAATTATTTGAGGCCCTTATACTTCCCCCATGTATCTGTTAAGATCCAAGCAGAAATAAAATCAAACTAAGCCATCAAGTTTGAGATCTCTTGGAATAACCAAAACTTTAGTTATGCCTTGATTGGAAAAGTCTTTTTTTACTGAGAAAACAACAAAATAAAACATTGACAGAAAAGGAGAAGAGATTGGAAAAGGACCTTCTTCCTTTTAAATATTAAGTGGACAGACATTCCTAAAACCATTTTTCTATTTCAAGTTTGACCAAAGCCAAGTTTTAAAGAGTAGATATTTTTCCATGTTCTAGTTCAACAAATTTTATTCTATTAATGAATTAGAGGTCAAGAACAACTTTTAATATAATTACTGTAAAAACTAGTAAACTTATTATAATTATCAGTTTGTAATTCAGATGACAAAAATAAAAAACCATTTCAACTTCTATGTAGACTATTTTTACTGTTGAACTTTTCATGAAAACTATGCTTTTCTTACCATGAAGTTTCCAAGACCGGGCATTGGCAATTGCAGTGGTTTGCTAATCAAGTACTTTCCACCCTCAAGATTAATCTGAGCCCCTCCAAGATCTTTGATGTTGTTCATTAAAAACCCTTCACTTGGACCTTTGGCTGCATCTGCTATGGCTGCAAGAAGAGCTTCAGTGCTGTCAGAACTTCCTGTTGGATCTGCACCATAAGATGTCACAAAGTACACGTGTGGTTTCTTGAGATCCTTCATCAACCAAACCAGAACTCTATCAAACATTTGCTATTTTATTTTCTCATAGAAAATGCATGACTAAGGCCATGAGTTTCTTTCACTAAGGGGTTTCAAATTTCAACAGTAACTTAGAAAGGAAACAAAAGGGTATCCATTGATGACTGAATTACCTGTGATGGAAGAGGAGAGGGTGAGTATGAAGGTGGTGTTGAAGTAATGGAGTCCCTCCTAGTTATGGAGGCCTTGAATGCCTTAAGTCCAAACATTGCTTCTTCATGAGTGACACCAGAAAGAGTCCTTAGATGCATGTTCTCCACATAAGCATCAGTCACAAAGAAACAAGTTATCTCTAGAAGAATGAACCACAAGGGAGACATTGCTGCCATTGTGGTTCCTAGTGGTGAGTTTGTTTTATAGCAAATGAGGTTAGGGAGAAGCAGTTATGAAAAGGGAATTGGTTGAAAGTGGATATAAAGAAGGGGGCAAGTAAGATTTCATATGAAACATTGTGTGACATTTTCATGGAGGATCATAGTCATATACATAATGCACACGTTGTTTGGATATGATGTTAGTGTTGGTTTGAAGGTTTCTCTTTTTAAACTCTTCTGTAAAATTTTCCTTTTGCTTGATGTGACAAAAAAGTAAGCAGTTAATTGATCTAGGGAGTTTTACAAGTTTGACAATAAATTAATCTTGGTGTAGAAAAGTTTTTTCCAACAATAAATTTAGGTGCGTTAGGTATGATGAAGTCACCAACTTCATGACATGTCTCAATGAGCGTTGGTTGAGTTATTGACAAATAGATCTTCAACGAACGACATCCTCGTTTTTGCAGGAAAATTTAATAAGGTTTTTGGAAGAGAAGTAGCAGTTTATGAACAAGAATCATATGAGGGTCCACCATTGATGTTAAATTTGTTTGATGGCAAAGTTAGTGCTATGTACCATGATGTATCTTGGAGATGAAGATATATTAAGGCTCCAATTGGATATACTGTAACAGAATTAATTGTAAAATAATTTATTTTTACCATTATATTGTAATATGGTTAATTTTGAAATCATTCATAAAAAATAATTGATGAAAAAGTTCATGTTTATATTTGATAAATAAGTACTGAAAGAAAAATAAGAGGATAGTTTTGTTTTAATTATTAAGTAAAACCATTTTTAAAATGTCTGCATGTTCAGAAAAAGTTATATATAATTTTTAAAATTCTACAATAAAAAAAATTTAGAATTCTATCAGAAAATTAATTAAAATAATATTTCTGTCAAATAAATTAGAATAATTTTTTTATAAAGTGATTCACAAATACAGAATTAATTTTTACCGAAAGCTTAACTTTCAACAATCTGATCTGGTTTAAAGTAGAATTAAATTTAAGAATCCAAAAGTCTAAGAGAACATGCATACTTGTTTGTTCCATGTATAATTCTTTTGTTGATTCTGGATGAAAACAAAAGACAGTAAATAGAATTGCTAACGAGTCAAAGATGCCATGCTTGATGTTGATAAGGTTGAACAGGAAATTTCAGTCTTTTAATCCTCCACGGAAAATTGTTTTTTCTAAGTATGTATTTAACATGGAAATTTAATTAGTAAAACTAAAGAGGGGTTAATTCACACTCTCCATTAGTGGTGAAATTTAAGTTATTGATTGTAGATCTAAAATATAATTTATGCATTCAAATATATTGATCTACTAAAAATTTTATTTATAATATAATTTGTAAATTAAAAAATATTTTTAATTCATTTTAAATTTTTATTATATAAAAGTAAACGTCTTACCCTCTATAATTAATTGATAATATAAGATTTCTTATCCTGATTGTGCATAAAAATTAAACTCTTAAAATACCAACAAGAGGTTACGAAAAATAAAATTTTTACTACGTAAAATATTTGAATTCTAAAACTAGTAATTAAATTAAAACAATCTTATGCGTGGGAATTTTCGCAATGTTAATAAGGAATTTTCATTTCAACTTTCAACCATTTTTGTTACGCTTTTTGCTGTGTTTTATGCGTCTAGTTGTTTACTATTCTATTTTATTTATTGTGTCATCTTATTTGTACAATTTTTTATTATATATTGAATTTTGAAATTTTATTATGTGATATTTTTATTTTATGAAAACATATTGGTGTTTTTACAAAAGTAATATTATAATTTTATATCAAACCAAGTATATATACGTTGTTTCTTGATTTGATTCCCACTATCAGCGTATTTAACAGTCATAGAACGAAAAAAGCTATAGAATTTCCCGAGTAATGCTCTTTCTGAACTTTCAAAATATTCTCAAAATTGGATTTGAACCCTGAGAATATGGTCGTGGATATGAGTCAAACTAAAATTAGTATAATTTAATAATTTAGGATAAAAACTTGTATTTAATTTATTTTCTTTTCTGAATTGTATAACAAATAACATGATTTTTAAATATATTCACTGTTAAACACGAATTTAATTCAAATGTAAAAACTTGTATCTAATTGGAGAATACACAATAACATGAATTAAGTAATAAAGAATAATACACCAGAAGAAAAAAAGATAAAACAAGAATCTTTACAAATTTACCATTGAATATAAGTTTAATTCGTAAAATTATATAATTGAATATAAGTTTAATTCTCTCAACCTACAAGGAACCCTTTGTATATAGCTGTTGTAAATGAAGCAGAGGATGAACAAGATGGTGGTAGAGGAGGATTTGGGAGCGAGGAAACTGAGGGAGACGTGGTTGGAAGGGGGAGAAGAGTCAGAGTTGTGATGGAAAGGAAAGAAGAGAAGAAGATAAAGTAAAAAGTGCTTTTTTTTTTTTGGTTTAAAAAACTTACAAAAATGGTTTTTGTTGAAATTTGAGAAAATGCATTTTACAAATTTGGGATTCTTGATAGCAACCAAAGGATTATATGGATTTGTGGTCAAATAAGGTATGGTGGAAAAATTGATTATACATTTTATACAAAGTCTTTTGTGTGAAAATAAACCTAAAAGATAAGGATGATTGAATTGTATTTTTTAAAAGTTTTTAAACAATTTTTTACAAATTTTTTAAAAGACTTAAAAGACGAAGTTTATTATTGGACATATGCACTATCAAAGCAAATTTTTTTAAAAATTGTGTCTGAAAAAGAGTCATCAAAAAAAACCTTTCAAAGATACTTTTTGTAAATCTCTTATTCCAAGATTTTGTAAAAAAAAGTAAGAAATTATAGAGATTTGCACAAGGTACATTTATATTGGTTTGTCTAATAAACTCAAATTACGTCCAGTTCTTGATCAACACGGTCAAGTTTCACAGTTTCACTAAAACAAACTATCTTTATAAGATACAAGTATTATTTGAACTCAATAATTTTTGCATAAACAAATATTCTTTGAACATAGCCACTCTTAGCTAACTTTGACTATTCTTTGGACTAGTCACTCCTAGTTAAACTTGAGTATTGTTTAGAACGTAACTATTTCTAACTAAAGTTGAGAATATTCTTTGGACTCAGCCACTCATAGCTAAACTTGAATATTGTTTCGAACGTAACTACTCTTGGTTAAAACACACCAAGTATTGTTTGGAATGTAACTACTCCTAACTAAAATAGTAAGTATTGTTTGGACAAAAATCATTCCTAGTTAAAATTTAAGTATTGTTTGGAATACAACTACTCCTAATTAAAATACTTTGATTACAAAGGTTGTGATCTCAAATATATGAGTTTCGCTCACTAAGAGATAAACATCCTAAAACAGATATAAGATAGAATTCATTTTTTTAGGTTGCTAATGAACATAAGCAATGTTCTTTAAAAAAGCTTTAGGGTATAGAAACACTTTTGTCTAGAACTTTGTTATTGCGTGTTATTGTTGTTGTTTTGAAATCTTATATAAATAGTACCTTGAAGAAAATAGTCATTGTAAATTTGAAAAGCTTCAAAAAAAGTATTCTTCTTCTTCAGCTTGCGTTTGTCTATACATAAACCTAGAGATACATTAAATGTTCTGCATGCAGAAAATGGAATAAAGTATAAAATCATACAAGCCGCATAATCATTCTATAGTTGACAAAAAAACGTGTTAGGATAGTTGTTGACGTGAAATAATTTTAACATGTCTTTAAGAAATTGTTGATGTAGATATAAACTTTACAACATCATCTTAGTACATATGAGATGAAAATATTCTCTATATAATAGTTTGCTATTAAATGAAGAGATGAAAATATTCTCTACATAATAGTTTACTATTAAATGAAGGAAAGATCTCAAGACATTATCTTTTCTATAGAACACTTATATCTTCAATATTTATTGTTTAAAAACTTATGTCTATAAAAAAAAGTAAATTCATGATTTATATTTTATTATAAAAACATTTAATTAAAATTAATAAAAGTATCTCTGAACTTTTAACACTTTATTCTATAAAAAAAATTATAAAAAAAAGTAATTATAAGTATATGAGGTGTTTCACTTTAAATGAAATGATTAGACCATTGTGAATCACATCGGTAACAATTTTAACGTGGTCTAAATCTTATATTACAAAATCAAATTTGAAAATCTTTAAGGATTAAAAGGTGAAAAATTTTAATGTGATAACCAAAAGAAATAGTGTTCCTAAATTGAAAGACTAAAAATATAGTCAAACCTAAATATTTAAGGGTTAATGAAAATATATTGTTAGGTTCTCTTTTTTTTATTCAAGTTAAACTACAACAAAAATTACAACAAACAACATAAACAAAAAGTTATAACAGAAAACTAAGACACTTTAATTGTTTTACTACTTAATACACATACTAATAAGGGATGTTAAAGGCATAATGTGTTTAGATTAAGTGTTTTATATTGATAGTGGATATAAATGAAACTCTTCAATAAAATAAAAATAATTTAAATTATTTTATAAAATAAGAAGACTATAATGGAGAACTTTTAGGCAGAGATTTAGCATTTCAGAAAGGTCATTAATGTACTTATCAATGTTTGAATTATTTGGATAAATAACTGAATCAAATATAGTTTTAGAAACTTATAACTGATAATTGATGCGGATGGGGTGTTGGAAGTGAATATTCAAATACTTTTATAAGTGAATATATGTTATTAAATATTTATTTTTAAGATTTAAAAGTCTATAAATACATAATAATATCATAAAAAAATATTCATTTATGGTTATTCAATACTTTAATATATTTTATAATTCTTTTTACGAAAGATCTTGCTATTATTCAATATTCTAATATATTTATATTCTTTTATAAAAGATTCTCACTTATTTGAGATTTGAAGAATCTTGTACATATGTAGGTGAGCCTCTCTTCCATATTTAACAGACAACTCGACTTCTAAATTTGGAAAACATAAAATTTAGATCTTTAAAAATATCATTTTTCCACCAAACCAACCACAATCTACTTTCTTGAAAGAACTACCTATAAAGTGAAATATTGAAATATTTTTTTAAAATAAAAAATCCCTTATTTAAATCTTTTAACGCAATCAGGGTTTAATATAATAAGTTTCTCTGAACTTTCGAAATATCTAATCATTTTTCAAAGAAAAAAAAATTTGACGAAAATGGCAATGTGCCTTCTTCTTGAGCTGCCATTCTATTCATAAATATCATTACTTATTTCTTTAAGCTCAAAATCTTAAATACATGTCTAGAATCACCAAATAATTCCCATCATTTTCATAAATATTATTACTTATTTCGTCTTAAATTTAAAAACAACACCTAATAATTTCTTACTCAATAGGATTAAGATCAATATATTAATCAAGTCAAATGACTTGTCAACGTATTTTAGGTTATATAAGAATACTCTTCTTTATTTATTGTTATTAATAAAGAATATCAATATTTATCTTTTATCTTTTGTATAACTTAAATAATGGATTTTAAGTTAAAACTTCCTTTCTCCCCTTTTAGAATATCCTTTAAAAAATAATTGTTCCTTTATAAAACCCTTTGTAATTGTATGATAAAAATAAAAAACTAATCTGTCATGGTAGGTTAAAAACCCATATATTATATGATTTAATGGTTTTTTCTTCATTCATAATTTTTTTAATTTTAAGAAAAAATAATAAATTAATTTTTCAAAACATGAAACGCATTTGTAAGAAGTTTTGGGGGAATGAATGTATCAACTGTCAGTGTCGGCTACCAATTTCTCGTGTGTGCTTAACTCTCGCTTCAATTTAAATCTCACTCAAAACGATATAAGCACCCCAAAAACCCTAACTATTGACTTTCACTCCCTTTTACTATTACTTTTTTCCTCTAATAAAATTCAAATTTTGAAAAACGCTTCCCCTATATTAATAGCTTGTTGGACATATATTTGAATTCAGCATAATAAATATTCCATCTACCATGAAATTTCAAATATGGACAAGTCTTCATCCCAATATCTAAGTGCTTTGCCACAAGGCGTTATTGAGTATCATAATTACAACTTTTATTATTTCTGCAAATCGCAGATTAAGTAATTAATGATAAACACTTCAAGGCCAAATTATGAAAGCAGTGCAAAATAAACAAAAGACTCAGTTTGTGGAAAAAAAGCTTACACACGAAGTCATTTTAAAGGAAGATTATAAAAAAAAAAACAAAACAAAAACAAAAACAAATTCCCCCCAATTTGCTTATATTTGAAACCAACTTGCCAATAAAACATGAGAAAAGAACTATAAATAAAATGAACCAACATGGATCGGGAAATAGTCAATTTATCGCATAATGCTTATTCAATATTTAAAAAATTAATTGATAAAAATTTTAATTTAAACAATTAAGATATTGAAGCATTAACATAAAACTTTTTTCTGTTTCTTAAAGTTAGCAGGGAATTAAAAAAAAAAAAAGTGAATCTTTAGAAGACAAAATTATTAAACTTTCAAAACGTTTAAGATTAAGTTGTAATATTTTTATATGCATTGTCTCTAACTCTCAAATAATTCAGCCTCAAAACAAATTATAAGTTTGTAAAACAAATAACTTTCTCAACAAAAAAAAAAAAAAAATGCTTTCATGGACTAAACCAAATACATTAGCAATAACATTCACCATTGGAGATGGAATAACAAGACTGCTAATATCCAGGACTTCTAAGTATTAAATACTGCCGGGAGTTATAGTTAAATGTCAAAAGTTAAGTGTTAGCATAAGGTTATTGAGCTTTCAGTGTTCGGCCAGGGATACTAATTGGGTTATATAGTTGTTCCCATATGATACTCTTTTACTCTCTTTACGAGGTATCACTAGCTTACTATGGCAGAAGACATTTGCCCTTACCACGGATCCTAATCATGAAAACAGCTGGGTTATGAACATACAGGGATGGGTGGTGGGGCCAATGACAATTTTCTTCACTCTTCAAATAAAGTACTGGACTTATTTTAACATATTTCTGACCATTATAACTACTAACTCCTGCTCTGCCTTGGTCCTGACCTACCCTCCACCCACACAAATCTAATCAGATTCAATTAATCCTGAGAAATATTATTTAAACAAAACTACACCGGTTAATGATGTTGCATGGGGAAATGACAATACTAGTTACCATTCACTTGAGACAAGTGACATAGATGCAAACCAAAACCAATAAATATCAACTTTCAGAGATTTTCCATCTTTCTCACATCCAGCACTAATGAACTTGGTACATAGATAATATTGTTAATGGATCTAAAATACATTCAGATACCATCAGAGAAAATTGATTTTAACTCTAACCCAATCTCATAAAAATTGGCAGAAAATTGATTTTATGTCTAATCCAATTTCACAAAAATTGGCTTCTAAGGTGGGATATGAACTTAATTAAATACTATAATAGTCATATACCTAATTAATGTGAGATTTTGAACAAGGAGACACAACAGTACGACCAAGTTCCACTGTGCAAGCAGCTGCGAGGCCTAGCAATTGATCACATGACGAAACTGTTGCCAAAGCACAATCTCTAAGAAAGATGAGGAATCATCCATTACACATACAAGTCGGAGATTATGTAACAAAAAATGGAATAAAGACAGTATTTTCCTAGTTGAAACATCAATTAATGATGTAGATTGTAGAAAGACGAGAGATTAGTAGGGTCAGGAACCAGTAAAGTATATCGAAAGAAAATTTGAAATCAGTATAAGAGACTATAACTATGAAGTACTAAGTACGAACCAGCTATTTGGAGAACGTAAAGAGATAGTAGCCAATAAGTTATAAGATTATAGCAAATATACCTCTAGCTGTTCTTGAAGACACCCCAGAACATATAACTGCAACTGAAGTGCCTCGAAATTTGTAAGTCACTAACAATCAAGAAAAAAAAATCAGTTGATTAGAGGACACCTAATGCCAATATGAAAATAACCATGAATGTAAATACTGGATATTCAGAAGTAGGAATTCATATTGATAAGGAATATAATAAATAAGATGAATATTCATATTGATAAGGAATATATCAAGCGGGTGTCAGCCACAAAGCAGGACTCTGAAGGAATCCATTACATATAACAGCATAAATTATATCTACTGTGTTTAAGCAATCTTTATGAGAAAGAACAAATGTGATTGCAAAATTTTAACCAAGTTTTATATAGAAGAATCGTTGTTAATAACGTTCTGCTCTAAATATTGGTGTTCTATTCCTTTCAGAGATATTTGCATAAAAAATTGTTTTTATGAAGAATCGTCCTTAATTTGTTAATAAAATTTAACCCTCTGATTCCAAAGTTCTGATTTCAATCCTGTAGCATGATTGGCAGTTTCCTTTCCACACTTCTCAATGAATGAAAGCTAGCAAGCACTCAATTTAACTTCAATACAAGAAAATGCAAAGAGACTTGTTAAAAATAATCTAAATCAATATAATACAAATCAATAAAAGTTAATGGAATTTTGTAGCACAATGGTCATGGTGAACCATATGCACTTACTGTATTGCCAATGACGGGCAGTTTTCCATGAATGATCTTGTCATTTTCAAAGGCCCATTTATGTACCAAATCCAGTTCTTTCTTCCCAAAAGAGAGCCATCCTTGATGTTTCACATTCAATGAAACAGAGTCAGTGAAATCCAGCTAGGCAGCCACAATTACCAAGAAAAACTATATAATAACTCAGTAGCTTAAAAAGCATTCTCAAAGTGGATAGATCCCAAGTTCACTGCATAGCAGCTAATGAGACAGTTGATATCATCAGCAACATGAAGGAATTGTAGCCATAAATTGAACATAAAATTAAGAGAGATAAATAATGGACTAACCTTGAGGATCGCTTGGCCATAAAGTGAGCATACTTCATAAGAATAATATTTATTTTAATGGATATGCTTTATGAAATGGTTAGTAGATTAGCCAACTCTTGGTTTTGTAACACAAAATACAGGTCCTGGGTTCAAAGGAAGGAGGCTCCAATAGGAATCTTGACTATCAACAATACAACTATGCCATTTGATTCTATAAGAACCCACGGGAAAGTTAGACACATCGAGTGAGCAATGTGAAAACCCTTGCCCTTTCTGATTAGGTCTAAAATTCATGAATGTCTCCACAGCCATACTATTACCATGGCCCCTACTATGCACAGAAATTCTCCTCTTGCCTGCCAGACCATCCAAGACATGGCAAACCAACTTCTGGTTCAGTTCAACAATTTCATCATCTTTCCAAGCTTCAGATCTAGACTGTGAGTGCCCCAAGGTTTGTCCACATGGGACGAGGAAAGACGTACTGCAATGAAGGATGCAGTAACACTTAGTTGACTTAGCCACGAGGTTTGGTGGCACATTCTTCAATTGAAGACAAATATTCAATGAGACGTGGGAGCCTTGCGAAACAGATATTTCAACCCCATTACCAGAGTACTCATTGTGGAGAAAAAGTTCTGATCCAATGAATGCTCTGCACAAATAAAAATAATGCAAAACAGATATTTCAACACCGTATTTTTAAGTGTTAGGAAACATAAACAAACACCAAATTGCCAACTCTTGGTCGTGGCTTTGATCAAATTAAGAACTTAAATGGACTACAGCAGTTCTAGATTTGCATATAAGGAGACTACATTGTAAAATCAGAGAGCACTAAACGTGTAATGGTTCACAACAAAGAGAACATCAATTAAACAACAAAAGAAAAACTAATTCATCTTAAGATACAGAAGTGGGAAACCATTTTTTGAGACTCCTATAAAACAAACGCAAAAGCAAACAATTCAATTCCTATCAACAATAGTTTATAGTTATATGATTCATTTTGACATGAAAAGGAAGATAAGGGAGAATATTAAGGGATAAAATAACAGTCCATGTGAGGATCGTTACAATAAAAAATACATTATAATAAAAAACTACATATTCATTTAAACTTTAAAAAGTTTACACAGATTCCAGTGAATAATTGATGCACATACCTTACTTTGAAGAAGTACTTTGGAATCCGAAGATGAATGTGCATCAATTTTATCAAAGTATTAGAAGCTAGTGATAAAGCATTCTTGGTAAACTGAGATGCAGTTTTCTGAAGCAAGCAGACAGCACTAGACACAGCATAACTACAAACATTGAGCACCTCTCTGTCTTTATAGGCAATGCTACAAGTTCGATAACTGGATCCTGGGGATAAACAGTTCTCACTTAGGTCAAAATAATTCAGCAGCGAAGAGAAACTCGCTCTGGTTCCATGATCCACACACCAAAATAGCCTCGATAAATTTTGTATTATCAAAGCCTGTAAATTACTTGTGGTTTTGTCACCAATAAAAAATCTATGAGAATCTTGGTCTATATTAGACACTCCAAAAGCAGTTACAAATGCTAATACTGAAGAACTCAGACCATGAGCTGCAAGGACTTCAGAACTTTCACTATCCATCCCAAAGAAAGATGCTCTAAGTAGATCAAATTCTTCTGCTAGTTTGAATAGTCGTAAGGAAACTTGAGTAATATCTTGATAAGACTTCAGGAATTGAAGCTTATCACTACTCTCAATCTCTACCTGATTTAAATTTTGATCCACATTTAATGAAACTTCCCTCAGAGCTTTAACCAAACCCACTAAATTTTCCAACACTCTAGCTCTTAATGATAAAAACCACCTCTGAAAATAAAATGCTTGAGAACTTGTTACAGAGGCTTCCAAAATTTTCAAGGAAAAGCATACTTCCACATGAGACTGAGTAAGCTGATCATAGTAATTACAACCATTGATATTCCTTCCAAGTCCTGGATGTGTATCGTCCTTGTAATCACGTGTTAAAGGAAATTCTATACTCCCCACCAACTCCATTGATGTGGTTCCCTGTTTTGGCTGCCTAAGAAGTCGGATTTTTTCTTCAGAATTAGAATAATGGAACAATGCTTTTAACCAGCTACAGCAAGAATCAGACTTCACTTTCTCTATTAATGTCCTAAATACAATAGTAGCTAGCAACCATTCACCCTGACACGCTGCATGAGCACCTACCTTGTAAGCAGTCCAGCCATTTGTTCCTGTTAAGACTTTGTTTACAAACGTTGTGCATTTAACAAGACAACTAACCGGATGTGTTTCATCATTCTCATGGACTAAGCCATCACAAATAGGTTGACTGTGCAATAGCAGATGGTACAATATGCATGTATAGGAATCAATTAAACTACACTGGCACACAATTTCAGCCAAAATATTCACTTTACTGAATACTTCAGTATTGACAGCACCAACTACATAAAGATTTTCAAGGCATGCCACCAGAAATCTGTATATTTTGGAAAGAAATTTAAAAATAAAGGAACTTTGCTTTTCTCCTTTAAAGTTTACAGCTAGAAGAGTTGATGGTACTGCACGATCAGTAGATGCAATTGTCACAAGATAATATTCAATCACTTCTTTTATGTTATCAAGTACCAACGAACCAAGAGAAGGATGATTTTCAATAACAGTTAAAAGAATCTTTAGCAGATCCTGGAGCTCCTGACAAATTGTCAAATCATTTTGACCACCTTCCAACAATGGCATCAACAAAAGTTTTATATGATCTTTGATTAAAGAGATAACACGCGATGGCAGGGAAGAGCAAAAAACATTCTCAATTTCTGCTCTGTCATTTTTCCTGCAACACAAATCTGCTAGAATACGAATGGCCAAGCAGCTCTTCCTCGAGGCTGGATATTGGCTTGTGTTTTCAATAATAGTTTGAAGCCTCATAAATTCACAAAGTTCCACGTGAAGTGAAGAAGGCGGAATAGAAAGAAGGACCTGCCAATCACTAAATGCATGTCAAACAAGTCCATATGTCATAAGAAATAAAAATGAGTTTCACTTTGCCAGGTACCGAACTCAAACCTTGTGCAAGACCCTTAGAGCTTTATATTGCATGGGCAATGAAATTTCAGGTTCCTCCATTATGGAAAATAGCCCACGAATTAGACCTGAATTATCTGAATTCTCACACAATCCTCTTCTGAATAAAAAATGCAAGCATCTTAATGCTGTTTCTTTTACATGTGAAGTTCTTTTTCGATTGAGAAACAAAAGAAGAAAATCCACCTGAATCCAAATGACTTAATTACACAAGGAAAGCACCATAGACATAGTAAATATTTTGAATTGGGACCATCATCCATGCATGCTAAAGATGGCTGCGTGGTGCTTTATTTTATCACAAGCCTTAAATAGTTTACTAGCCCTTTTCAAAGGAAAAAAAATCTAGCAATGAGTTTCATAAACTTCATGTTAAGGATAACTTTTAAAACAATCACATTCAGTTGAAGGAACAAAAACAACAGTTGGCAAATGGTCACACAATTCAAACAGAAATTAAAGCAAGGATAAAGTAATATGTGCCCTTTCATTCCTCCAGCTCAACTAGGATGCTCAAAATCATACAATAGGACAGATACATACCTGATAAGAGGTAAAAGGAATTAAAATGCAAGCCAGTTTTGAGAGCGAGTATAGCATAGCAACCATAAAATCTTCATCTGACGAATTTAGTACCAACTCCATTCCTGTCTGCATTAAATCAAACATCATATCAGAAAACCAAATATGATTGTTCCAATAATAAACCAGACAAAAGAAAAAGAAACAAATTTCTTTAGGTTGGTTAAACTTGACAATTGTTATGCTATTTTACAAAACTATTAAGTTTGGATATCAAACCAAGGCACAGAATGCGAGAGCTTATTAGGCAATAAAAAATATATATCAGCACTGTATCGCAAGAAGTAATTCTGATTTTTATTTTCTTATAAAGTCACAGTATTAGTTTCAAACAAAAAATTCAATTCTCTAACTTAATTGTTCTATGGCAACACGGGAGCAACAGACCAGAATACACTGTTCCATAATCCACAAGTAATAGTCCTAGCTTTTGATTAAATTGAACTGTATAATGCATTATAAATTAGTCGAGGAGGGGTCCTCATTTCACTTTGTTGTGGATAACTCAAGCAAATTCACTGCAAAATAGTCTACCACATAAACACTAATACGATAACAGAGAGAAGCCGCAAAAATAAATGGTAGAAGGTAAACGTAGGAAGAACAAGAAAGAATCACACACAGAAATAACATGGTTCAGTTAAAGGGTTACTGAACTTCAATCTACGTCAATGACAAAATTGACTATGCATAAAGATTATAGCACAAAGTTTCTCGCTCAACTCTCAAAGTTTATTGTTTTTACTATTGCAATCACAACTCTCAATTAGTTTACTTGCCGTTACAGGTACTTATATATAGCAAACAACTACAGTAACCAACTACTGTGAAATGCTGCCAAAACATGTGGAGAAGGCATGTGAATAGTGTTTTCCGCTAGAAATGTTACTTAAGCAGCTGCTCCAAACGATACTAAATTAAGTAGAAGCTATGAGACTATCCATCATATGCTGGAAATGCACATCTTCTACTGGACAATCTGGCCAAGTTTGGTGATTTAGGACCTTGACAAGATTTTACTGAACCATCACACATTTGATGTAAGCTTAGTACAGCTAGTTGAGGCACAATGTCAAGAAATCTTTGAAATAAATTAGAGGAGCCAATTTCAAAAAATTAGAACTCCACTTCAACAAGAAAAAATCAAGGTATTTTCTTCATAATTCCTCTAGGCCACCCTGTTTCCAATTGTTATCTTGTTAATCACGTCCCTAGGAAGAAGTAAAGGAAGACAACATAGATATATGTAGAAACAGAAAAAATCAGTTATTAGAAATACACATAAACAAAACAATTATAGTTACAACATTAGCCAGGAAGTAACACAATTTATAGCTGTCATAGCATATAAAGTTATCAAATACCTTGTACGCTTTATGTGCAACTGAATAAGAGGATTTGCATTTTGCCAAAACACGGGCAGCAGCCAACTTTACTGGCAAAGACACTGAAGACGAATTCATTATATTAAATAGCATCTCCACTGAAATAGATGCAAAATCATCTGATATCTCACAAAGGCACCCAGTGGCATACAAAGATGCTCTCACCTGTGAAATCTCAACCCAACATTTCAGATGTATTGATAAAGAAAATTAATTATAATAAAAATGTCTTCAAATAAGGTCAGGTAAACAAAGTTAGAATTCATAATTGAAGAAAATTAGGAGAATATTCCAAGGCAATCAACCTCCACATTTTAATAAATGCAAAGGAAAAATGATATCCAATCAAACAATCACTGTTATGTGTCAATCCATCCATGTAGAGTCGTGTAAATCAAATTAAGATTGCAGTTTATCACTTGCAATATAATTTAACAGAAAATTTTTTGAGACATTGGAAAACATGATTTAGGTGCACCGGTAGAAAATCAAAGTAAACATGTCTAACCAAGAGATTTTAATCAGATCAGACATCTAAAACAACAGCAAAACTAAGGTACTTATTTTACCTCACAGTCATGAGCAGAAACAAGGCTAGAAAATATCAAGTATCGAATCTGAGCATTATCTTTTAGAAAATCAGCCCAACAACCAAACAAAACCACAGCCAGTGCCTTGGACTCCAAATCCCCACTATCAAAAACAGATTTCACTCTATTTAACAACTCCAAGTGATTAGCTACTCTGGCCTCTGACAGCAACCCTTTGCACTGCTTTTTCTTCTCCTTATTGCGATGCTTCCGTTCAGACAAGAAAACCCTAACAACTGAACGTCTGGTCTCTATGTCACCTCCCCTAAAGGCATCAGCAAGGCGCAAGAGGATAGCATTGGCAAATATTCTATCTTCGCCTGGAACAAGACCAAACATAGCATAGGGAGCAACGCCAGATTCAGGCTCTCTACTCCATTGCCAAAGGCGAGGCTCCATTTCCAATATGGCTTTCACAGGAGCACCTGACAGTGAAAATTTTCAAAAACCATAAAAACAAAACAAACAAAAGAACACAAAAACTATAACAGTTTTAACTTTAAGGCTTTGTATGGAGTGATAATAGACAGTGAATGAAGCATTATTTGAATAGGCACCATTGTTTGCATAGCCCAAACTTCAAAGGAACAAAGGGGAACATAATGATGAAAAAAAAAAGGATGAAAGAAGAGAATTAAATAACCAGGTTTTGCAGAACGGAGGCCCATTTCAAGTTGAATGCTCCATTCCATGGCACAAGCAGCACAAGTTGGTTCCATGGCACAAGCAGCACAAGTTGGTTCCATGGCGAGTTCTCTTCTCCAGGCAACAATGGTAACTACAGAGCACCAATAGCAAATACCCATTAATCGTTGTTTCAAGAAGTTTTAATTAAAAATTTCACATTAACAATTTTGAACAACTAATTGATGCCTATAATTTTTCCATTAAGCTATTCTTCCCCATCCTAAATGACGACACTTTCAATCCATACCTGATAATTTAAGCTGGAAGGGGATAATATCAAGAGGCAGCAACAGATAATAATCCTACTCTATTGTATTGTGTTAAACCTTCATGAAACAAGCAAATGCAATTGGTTTTCCGAATTCATATATAGTGAATAAATGTGTAAGGAGTGAACTCAGAACGAAAGCAACCACGTGCTGAAAGCACAATAGTCTCAGATACAATTTCAATAAAAAAGAGAATTGACCGTACTTTTTCAATAAATAAAAAATTGAGGAAGAAACCACTGTTTGTTGATTTTCCAGCGAAATCTGGTAGGTGAGAACTGTCAGGCGGTGGTTTCAGGTGGTAGCGGAACTCCGTCGTGCAGTACCGTGGTGATGGAAGGTGCTGGGCGGTGTGTTGGAGAAGAAAAGGAGGGGAAGATTGTGAGAAGAGAGGGAAAAAGATCAAATACATACAATTATATATATACATATATTAATTGAAGAATTTTCCTGTTGTAATTCATTTTTCTTTTAAAATAATATATATGCATGTTATAATATTGATTCAAAATAAAAACAAAAATTGTATGAACAAATATTATATAACAGTATACAAATTTTTATTTTCATTATTATCTGTATAATACATATAATATTTTTTCAAATAAACTATAGTGGTTTTATTTAATGTAATTTATTTATATTTGGCTTAGTTGTAATTTTAGTTCCTGTATTTTATAATTTATAATTTTAATGGAATTTATATTTTTAATTACTTATTTTTTAATTATTCGTAATTATAGTTTCTGAATACTTTTATGTTATTATGATTTCTTAATTTTAAATGATATCTAATTTTATTCCATTTTCAGTTTTAAAAATATGTTGAATCAAATTATCTTTTTTAATAATTTGTACTTATTCCGTGAATATTATGCGATTTTGTCCAATCGTTTACTATTGTGTCAAAAATAATAAAAAATCTACCAATAATTGAACTAAATAATATTTTTCAAAAAATAATCTATCGAAATAATTAGCTAGATAAAATTTTGTTTGGATGAATTATTTTCTAAACATTTTCAAGGTAAAAAAATGAAATAAATTGTTTAGCATGTTAGAACTAATTTATGTTTAAATTATAAAAAAAAAAAGTTACAACTCACATAGGAGGAAAAAAAAATATTCCCAAAATAAGAATTTGCAAGAATTTTTACTTCAAAACTTAAAGAAATCCAATTCTAAACATGATTGCATGAAATAAGTTTGGCCAGAGTATCGGAATTTTGGTTTTTAAAAAACCAAAATCTTAACTAATTTTTAAATTTCTTTTATTTTTTATTTAAAAGTAAAGAAGAGAGAATTTATAATTTTGAATTTTTAAAAGTAATTATTTTAAAATTTGATTTTAAAAATATTTATTTAGAAAAATAATTATGATAAAAAATATTTCAAGTCAATTTTTAATTTTTTTATTTATACAAATTTAAAATTTATGTTTAGTCATACACATACGTATTAAAATAATTATGATCACAGGGGATGAAAAACAGCAAATTATGAAAATTATTTCTATAAATTATTATTTTACTTTAAATAATTACATTTATGAATATTTTAATTATTATATTTATTATTCACAAATCAATATCTAAAATTATATAAAACACTTCCCACTACATTTCCTTTAAATTCTTTCTTTCCTCTTTTTTCTATCAAATTTTTCAAACAAAACTTTCAAAAATAAATTATTTCAAAATTCATAAATGTTAATTTTGATAACAAGTTTTTCTTATTTACATATTTTTCTAAATAATATATGCTTTTTAAATAATTATTTCTTCAAATAATTACTTTTCTAAGTTGTTATATTATGTAGATTTATTTTTACATTTACATTTTCTTAATCAGTATTTTATTTATTAATAAATAGTTAGTAAATTTTAATTTAATATAAAACTAAATAATCACTTCTCTGAATATTAATTTTATAACAAAATAAATTCTTACATTTTTTATTTTCCAATTAATTACTTCTTACAATACTTATTTTTTATATTACAATATTTCTAAATAGTTATTTCATAATATAATTAGTTTTCTATATTATTCTGTTTGAACATATTTATTTTTCTCAAATATTATTCCTCGATAAAAAATTACTTTTATTTTTCTAAACTTCAATTTTTTTTAAAAAAGATATGTATTTTTCTAAGATTTTGTTCAAAATATTTATTTTTTAAAAATTATTTTTTAATGAAATTTTTTTTATTTCAAAATTTTAAAATTCTCTTCTCTTTGTTTTTAAATAAAAAAATTAATTCAAAATTTAGTTCTTCAATAATTGAATTTTAACTAGTATTTCGCTCAACCTTCACCTAATCAGGTTAAGAATTCGATGTTCTAGAAACCAAATTTTGAACTATTTCAATAAAATTTATTATTTGAATAGTTATTTGACTTGTTATTAAAGTAAAAAACAAAATATTAAAGTATGCTGTTTTAGAAAATAATTTCTACTCGTTAGTTTTTGTCTACAGACTACTTTACTCTTAATCTTGCATCTTTTAAAACATTTATTTAAAAAAAATCAACAAAAATAGATAATTTGTTGTCTTATATTTATCTATGTTAAGTAGTTAACTCCTAATGTCAAAAATCCATCTAACATTCGAAAACATAACCACTTTGATTGGACACAATGAAAAATATAGTTTTAGTTTCTTTTAGTGAATATTTCTTTTTTAAAATGTATGTTTTTTACTGTATTTACAACTGAATTTGTTGAGAAATGATTAGGGATCAATTATTTTTTTTTTTTTACATTATTGTGTTTTTAATGTTAGATGATTTATCATTGTATTAGATGATCTATTACCACAATAGATTATTTGTATTGAAGATTTTTTAATGTGATTATGGAAACAATCATGTTATTTTTTATATTTTTTACAATATTTTTTGGATTCATACTTTTGATAAATTTGATTAAAGAAGAGTATTTTTTTCACACTTAGTCACTTGTGACTAACACAAATATTTTTTTATACTTGTCGACATTGAGTATTTTTTGACACTTAACTACTCATGGCTAACACAAGGACTATTTCGGATCGTAGTCACTCTTAATTAATCTTGTCTAAGAGTATTCTTCAAACAACAGTTACTCATGACTAATAACTTGCCAAACAACAAATCATATGGTTGCTTACTAGTAAGGGTAGCATCATTCAACATTTAAAAGGTTTGTGCACTCTCGGGTAGTTAGCTAGATGAGCACTCATAGTGTTCTCTTGAAGCTTTTTAAGACCTAGAGATTTGGCAAAGTTTTGTACTATGCCCAAGTGGAATCTCTCTTTTTCTTCATCTTAATAAATGACTTTAAATAAGCTTTGAGGAATATAGACATTCCAAATCATTTCTAATTGTTGAGTATTAACTCACTTGAATACTCTTTTATGCCTCTAAACAAACTTGAAGGTGAAGGATGCAATAAATACACTCCATAAAATATTAATTGTTCTTCTCTTCTTAATGCAACATGCTTAATAACTTACAGTATTTATCTCCCTAGGTAGCATAATCTTTGACAACAAAGGTAAAAATACACATCATACAAGGCAAATAGTTGAGTCAGAGTTGAGATGTACTTGTGTTATGAAGTTGTTGAAGAGAGTAACTTTAACTTTTTATCGAATATATCATTTGATGTGACTTGTACTTGAACGGATCTTCTTGACAACGAATGCAATAGACATTCTTGCAACATGTATAGAATAAGCATATATATGTTTGTGTAGTATGAGGTTAGCTTAAATCAAGGTGTATATTGTCTGAACATATTAAAAGACAACATCATAGTGTTGTATCATTTGACACATGAAACACTTGCATCTTACATGATTTGTTGTTGAACAAATACTATCATATAAAAGACAAAACATTTCCATGTTTTACACTTTAGTTGTTTATAGCACTTAATCAAAATCATGAGTGTTGGACTTTTACCTAACAAAATCTTACCTCCAGTATATAAGACACCTCCAGGAAGGACTATAAAATTAAGGAAGAAGAAAGTTGATGAAAAAGTAAGTCATTCAAAACTTACCAGAAAAAAAAAATGTTATCATGAAGGATAGTGCATGTTAGCAATATAGTCATAGTACTAGAGAATGCATAAAGTCATCTAAAAATGAGACCAAAAAGGCTACAATGGTACTAAATCCCTACCAAATTTATTAATTTTTATTATATGTGTAAGGAAAAAGAAAGACACTAGAAAATATAACTAGAATGACAACTAAGAAGATTTTACCTTTGGAATATGACACACGAAACCACATCCACATATGCTCAACCAACATTGAAGATGAAGTCTAGATCAACCAAGTCCAACACAGGAGCAAAGAGGGGAGGGAAAACATATGGAGCCACCAATTTTAGGTTCTCAAGTGAGTTGAACCAAAACCTTTTAGTAGAACATGAGAAAAATTATTGGAGTTATAATGTTTAGTGGTGTCATGAACCTACATTATCATTTTTAAACTTTTGGGTTTGCTAGATAGGGATGACAAATGAACCCATCCTCACGAGTATTGTCAAAATTTGTCTATTTTTTAGGGAAAACACTCATTGACTGCGTACAGGTATGAGTATGGATAATATATGATTTTTTAAATTAGGTATAGGGACAAGGATGAGGATGTACATATTCACTCTATCCCGTCCACGTACCCATCTCAATACACATTTTCATTCTCATTCTAAATTACTAAAACATATTTAGTTTATTAGGTAACCTAAAAAACTTATATTAACTTTATTTAGTTCTTAGTTTCATAACTTACTTTTAGGTCCTACATTTAATAATTTTTACTATTTTTTGTTATTATTTTATCTTTATCTAATTGTTGTTATTTTATACTCTCATTTGATATTTATACAATTATAATTTCTTTCTTGATATTTGACATTAGTGAAAATAAAACACGTATCCTTTTAGCATTGAATACTTGAGAATATCATATTTCCTTTGCTATGATTTTTATGTTTTATAAGAAAATTAATTTAATTAACATTTGGAATAGTTAGATGGTGGGTATAAATATATTCCTATTCTTAATAGGGATGAAGATAAGATAAAAAAAAAAAAAATCATACTCCTTTGATGTGAAGATGGGGATGGAGATGAACTTTTGCTTAGAATGTAGATGAGATAGTTAAATTCACACTCAGCCTCACCACGTTGTCATCCCTATTGACAATTAGCTAATCAATAAGGTTTTTTTGATGAACTTTTGTTATGTTGCATTCAAAGTTCCACCAACTTTTGCTGTTTCCTTTAATAGACAATTATGGATAACTTATATTACTTCATTATCAAGAAGTTTCATATTAATTTAATATCTTTTTATTCAAAACTAATCACTTGTGTTTCCTTTATCATTTTACTTATTCAAATGGATCACCTAATACAACATAGATGATTTTATTAACTTGTACTGAAAACATAATATCATGAAAGGAAACTTGTACTTAAATGGAAAAAATGATGTCCGAAACATTAACTTTTCCAAATACAATTTTATTGAACACATTCATGCATTGTTCCTGCACTTAAAATGGAAAAAGAAAAATACTACATACTACATGCTCAATAGACAACCAAAAAACATGTATTCATTTTCCCCAATTTTCTCTCTACCATTAATTTATGCTTCAACATTCATCGGAAGCAATTCCTATACCATTTGTTCACCAATAGAAGCAACTTCTTATTTTTCTTTTGAGTATGATTTATTTAGCTTCCTCACCTCATTAACCAATTGAAAGTAGTTACGATGAAAATAAGTCTACAACCAAAACAACAAGTCATTAAATAAATCATTATAAGAAAAACTATATGGACTAAATCCAATAATAATATTCAATTTCTTACTTCCCGGATATTGAATCTCCAAAACATTTTTCATTTGTTTTTCAATCTATTTGTTTTTAGAAGCAATAATCTTTCTCCACATGCACAAAATTTTGGTTCTAAATGCAAAGATGAAGATGTTATTATAGATTTCGACCCCAACTCTTTCGCATAGATTGAAGATTAATGTAATAATATTTTAGAAAAGCATTCGAGATTTTGAAAGGAGTAAACTTTTTACTTTTCAAAATTAAAAAAAAAAAGAAAAATGATAACAATAATAGGCGAAAAGATTAAAACTCACAGGTTTGTAAGAAGATAATCATTTTCCTACTCACAAAGGAGAAGAAAGATAAAAACATCAAAACCTAAAACACAATATATAATAAAATGACACAAAAAATATAACATTTCAAAGTAAAATTTATAAATAACAAACATTTACAAGAAGGTTACTATAGTATGTTGTGTAAGTCTATTTGTCACATGAAAAATACTTTGGTGGTATTGATATCTTATCACACATACATAAAGTATAAGGATAAAATAGATACTCTAATTCAATAATAAAATATAATTTTTGAATAATATAGAGATGGAAATACATATTTAATTCTTAAAAAAATCATAAACTTGATCTATTTCTTGTTCTGTCTTTAATATTTCAAAATACTATTTTTTTCATTATTTATTCTTTCTATATTTGATGAAGTTCATTGAAAATGTAAGATATGCAAACACCTAAGGTATAACAACCTCTCTCATGTACTTTTTTTTTTTTGTCGTAGCATTTTGTCAATTACTTGCATTATATAAAGACTATTTATTCATGAGGACTTTGAAAATGAGAATATATATATATATATATATATATATTAGTGTGACTAAGACTTTTCCTTCCAAACCTTTTTTGTGCTTAAAAACATTTTTTAGTGCATAAACTAAAATAAAATATAAGCAGATAGTACACAAATTAGAGATGAGAAAACAAACTTTTAAATATACGTTACTTTAGAAGTATCTCATATTGGTACATGAATAAAAGGAGTGATAACATTTTTTTAGTATTGACATTTAAAAGAAAATATGTTTTCTAAACAAAAAATAATAATTACTTTTATTATGTAAAAAAATTCATATAGGAAACCATTATTTATTATTTAAGAAAATAAAGAAACGTTAGTTTTCATATGTTTTTAAAAAGTACATGATAGAATTAAAATTTATGTATGCGGGGTCCTTATGTATTATTTTACATGGGTCAACTTTGAAGAAATATAGTTTTTAGCAAAATGATAGTTTTGTATAAAACTAAGGCTGTAAATAAAATTAAACTTTTTTCTTAAAAAAAATAAAAAAAAATCAATTTGAAGCTAACAAAAGTCACCTTTGAAATTAACAGTTCAGTAAAATGATTGTTTGGAGCCAACCATTTATGTAAATTCATCTTTCAAGCAGTACATAGTTTCTAAAAACTATATTTATTAGGAGAAAAGTGAAGGCTGTAATTAAAGTTAAACCTAGAAAATAACTAAATTCAGCTTTGAAGAAAATACACAACATAGATATAAATACAATTAACCTTATAAGCTACTAAAAGTTTATACATACACACACACACATATATATATAAATTATTTCGAATTTATCCATTTAAAAAATTTAGCCTAAAAATAAATAAATAAACTAACTTCTCATGGATTTGCTATGGTCAAATTCAACAATTAGTGTCCCTTTTAATAGATTATTTAATCATGGTTACTTCTTTGACATGCTTAATGGACTTAGAAACATTCACATCTGCAACAAAATTTTGTGGAAAACTACGATTTAAAAATCTTGGAGAAGTGACAGGATGAAGAAAATGGATTCCACCATGGAGTCTGGTGAAGAACAGCAAGTGGGTAAAGTCCATCTTTCAATAGAACATTCAATTATTGTGGTGTTTTTTATTAGTGCCACTATCACTAGAGTACAACACTGTCCAAAAGATATCCACCCTTCACTTAGGCATCACAAGATAAGTATTAGAAGACAAAAGGATGAGGTTACCACACAAAGTTGTTTATTTGAAATCTCAATTGTAATTTTTAAATTATTTTAGCTAAATGTAATTGTAACCAATTCATAATTTACAGTCTTTAATTTCGTAAAATCTGATTCCTTAAATAAATCGCTTATTTCTATTCTTTAGTTATGATGTTACATAAATTTATTTTAAAAAAATATTTTCTATGTTGAAATTACTAATACAAGTATTTAATTTATTTTTGTAAGACATGTAATTAACTCATCGTTTTGATATTTAAAATACTTTTTATTCAACTTTTTTTCCTCATCGTAAAATAAAAAAATGTTTAAGTTTTCTTTCATAATATTTAGAAAAAAAAATCAAACACCTACCATCAACCTAATATATTTTTTCTGACAGAAATAACCGGATATAATTAAAGAACATGGACAAGATGCGCTATCGTTTAGAATGATTATGAATCACATCTGCATGAGTGATGTAAAATAAAACATCTGCATGAAAGGAACGTAAAATGTTACTAATATTTTATATGATTAAAAAAATTATAGAAAAATAAAAAATGAGATAATTTGACTAATACATCTTAGAAGTTGTAATTTATCTTTAATTTAGGAGGGCTAGTAATAAAAAACAACTTCACTTTCACGTAATAATAAAAAAATAATATTTATAATTGTCCT
>Ga0099824_1001691_pt1 | contig 31554 bp, 7 predicted proteins | sample SiratrowhiteBW_FD_76837 | JGI IMG/M metagenome (GOLD analysis project Ga0099824, IMG submission 76837) | Root nodule microbial communities of legume samples collected from California, USA - Siratro white BW | ecosystem: Host-associated > Plants > Roots > Nodule | place: USA: California... | reverse complement strand
TGGAGATGGAGATAGAGCAGGAATTCAGCGTTCCTATATTGGGCATCATCTTTATACCCATCTAGTCACTTCCTTAATTAATCAAATGAAATTTATATTTTTTTTTCTAATTTCTAAAATAAACATTCACGTATATTTTAATTAAATTATTTTCACATCTCTTATTTTATTCAAGAATATCATATTGATTAAAATTTAAATATAAATTATGAAAATTAAATTTTAAAATTTTAAAAATAAAGATTTTCTTATAAAACATTGAGTGATTTGATTATTATAAATTAAAAACATCACAAAGATTATATCATCACTAAATTACAAATTATTATATAAGAATATAAATTTATATTATTGAGAAAACATAATTTTGATAAAAACATAAATAAATAGTCACCATATAAGATTTAATTTATTAATTTATTATTATATTTCTATATAATTTTAATACAAGTATGAATACAAATAAAATTAGAAGGAAGTTTATTATTAATAGTATAATGAAGGTGTTAATGTTTATTTTAAAATTGAAACATGATATTTTTTTTTGTCATGCAATGGGTATTCTCACCTAAGCGACTAATTCTACATGTTTTTGTAGTGACAATTAAAATCAAACCCAAACACTCTGCTGCACGAATCATCTTTACAACATGTGAATATCTTTCAAGTAGATATTGCCTTAAATGGAAACAATCTCCTATAATTAAATTATTCAATTTTTGTTTATAATAATTCTTTAATTTTTTTACATTTTAATTTTTTTAAAATTTATTTATTTTTATTTAAATTTTGATGAATATTTCAGTTTTAAATAAAATAAAGATGAGTATTATGCTATTACAAAAAATAAAAAAGTATGAGTGTAATTTTATTGAAAACGTAATAGAGATGTATTTATTTGTATAGTTTTATTAAGTTTTATTTTCGGCAATCATATAAATAATAATTTTATTGAAATGTTATTGTTTATTTTTTTTATAAGATTTCAAGTTTGATGTTCAGGATTAAATAAATTATTAGGAGATTATCCATCTTGTATGCATTCAAGTAACCCAAAACTAATTATGTACCATAGTTCCTAATAAAAAAATTACATGTACATTTATATTCGTGCCATATTTCATGTTATAACAACAACAATAAAATCTTCTGCTTGTTAGTAACGTTTATACTTGTTTGCGCTTTGATGCTTTATGTTTTATTTATTTTTGGTTTTTTAAGTTAAAAATTGTTCTAGTTCAGAGTATGACGGACTTTAACTCAGAAGGTTCAACTGTCCACTTAAATTGGATTTACCTTGTTTTTATCGGGGAAATTTCAGCAACCTTTGTAGAAAGATTCTGTGTACCAGAATACGACAGCTCTGCACAAACGAAGTTTAGAGTACTAGAAAGTCATGTTTCTTTTGGTTCTTTTACCTTTGAAATATTCGACCTTTATATAGTTGAATTGGAATGCATACGTATGAATCGGAATAATGATCCATCACGGACGATCACCCAATGACGACAAAAAAATAAATACAAATAAGTTCTTGAAGTAAAAATATATACAATTTATTTTTTTTATCAAATCTAAACGAACATATTTAATGTTTCTTATGTTAAAATAATTAAATTTTAAATAGTGATGTTTAAAAACTAATTTAAAATAATGAACTTAACATTCACTCGAAGAAAAAAAAATTGTCTTCCCAATTTGTTAATTTCAAAATCCTAAATCCTAATCCCGATACCTTTTATCGGTAGCATCTTTGTTGTTGCTGACGATGACAACTCCAAACTTAGTCCTGACTTTAACCCATATAGTTCCAATTAAGTAATTAATTCTGTTAACTGTCATTTCAATTAAGTGTGTGCTACTCCACCAATTTTCTATTGGCGGAGGTCTTTTCTCCAAATGTTGTAGTTCTTCTGATATGGAAATTTAGACCACGCTACAAAGTTAAAAAGACTAAAATGGAAATTTCTAAATAGATAAGACTCTTTTAACATAAAATAAACTGAGCTCATAATAAATTGTGTTAATTATATTTGAAATCAATTTGAAACAAACGTAACCTAAATCTATCACTAAGTGAGAGTTAGTTATGGCCTACACTGTCAGCAAATTTTCATTTGAAAACTGATGACTCACCCCAAAGGCTTATCGTAAAATGACAATTGAACCATTTCATCTAATTGGATACCGAAACGCATAATAGCTTCATATCCACAATAGGGTTCATTGAAGATTGCCTCTTTTCTTTCATTGTCTATTCATTCGAGATCCACCCTGAAATCATTGCATCTATTAATGCAAGTTTGTGCTTAGATAAATATGGTGGAACACCCAAATGCAACAACTTTTGCCAACTTTGCAGTGGTCCACATCAAGTTCTCTGGGATAGATTTCAGTGCAGTTAACATTTTGAACCCTTCTTTTTGGTTGATCGATGTTCAGTAAATCTATGCCCAGGTAAGGAACAGGTTTTTGATAATGTCATCATCAAAATCTCTAATAAAATTTTCTATACACTTGTTATAATTTGTACGGATAAAGTTAGGAAAAGATATCCACAACCTACGCTTAAAACATTTCGGTTCTTATTAAAATCTGTATTACGTGAGTAATTAAAACTTTATACATTGAAAAAAATATTAAGTCCAATTTTAGGCATACAGCAAGGTGTATTTAACTAAAAATTTATTAAAATATTATAAATAGATGAATACTATTCTTTATTAATATATATTTATTATTTTACTTAGTTTTTTTTATTTAACTAGTATTTTTAAAGAAACCTGTGTTCCTTCATATATAAGAAAATATATCAACATATTAGAAAAAGACACATCTACCTATAAGAATAAGATTATCCTAATCCTATGAAAGTCACCTCGACCTTTAAAAAAACAATTAATTAAAATTAATGTAAATTTATTATCAATTGATAGTTATATATTTTTAAAGAAATTGCATCAACATAAATTTTAATACATAAAAATGTATTAAAACTAGTAATTTTATTAGTTTTAACAAATAGCATATATTGTTGTAATTCCAAATCATCGTTGTTAAATCTTAAATAGTCAGAAGGTAATTTAGGAAAAGAAATAAATTTCTTTGTAAAGTTGTGGACTTTTTAAGAACGAACTCTAATACGTTTGAGTATCGAACATAAGTTTATTTTTATTTTTTTCTTGATATCACTCAACTAATCAAGTAGTTATATAGTCGACGATCGTATTCCTTTATGATATTTGTGATAATTAAAGAGTTATTCCACGAATATGGAATGTAAGTAGGTACATAAACCCTTCAATTCATAAACCGACTAAATAGGTATCTAACTAGATTGAAAAATTAGCTTTTTGTGTAAAGACTACAAAAATTAATATAAGACAAACTTTTTATGACTTTGAATAGTCAAATTTTGAGAAGCAAATTTGTTCTGAGAATTATATAATTAATAAAAAATATTTATATTTATGAATAATCATTAAAAAATATGCCTTTAAAGGTAGTTTTTCTTATGTGAAAAATGTATTTAAATTTGTATTTTAACTTTTTAGTAATATATATAACCTTAATAGTTTGGAAAAAAAAAATTACGAATCCAAAAGTTAATGTTAAATTATGAAGTCTTAGAAAATGGTAAGACAATATATGGAAAAGAAGATTTTTTTTTTATTAAATGTTAGAAATTTCACATTAATTAAAAATATAATTAAATTATAATATACAAATAAGCGGAAATTTCCAAGTTGGTTTTATAAATTTGAATTAAATTAAAGTTCAATTACAAAATTATTTTCCCCTTATCTAATTTACTAATTTTGCATTTATCAAAAGCGTTTAATTTTCTTATATAACCTGACTAAGAAGAGATGAGTTTGGTTATAGACCATTAATACAACTTTTAAGTGAAACACTAATCACATACACACAACTTCTAGGAAGAAAGAACGTGTAGAATGCATCAGTAATTGAATACTAATTGAGTATAAATGTAAGAAAAAGAGGATCACCAAACCCAAATAAAGTACCTTTAAAGACAACTTCTATTTACTCAAAACTAATTGCTTTTTTGTGTTCTCTAATTGTATGTATTAAAAGTTACTTGAGTATAACTTTCTTAAGATGAAATAAGAAGCTTCAAAAAACAAGAATTTGATACCACCTTGAACATGTTCTGGCATTTTGGTGCCACGAATGAAAGAGATAGAGTGGTCTATTTACTCTTTCTAGTTTTTACTTACCAAGGAAACATAGTACTATTAAATTGGTAAAGGAGATAATTAAGAAACAAGAAATAATTAATTGTTAGCTACGTTTATGAACAAAACTTTCGGCAATAAAGAAAGAGAACTTTAAGCATTGATATATGATATCACTATAAGGGGGGAACGTCTAAGCTACTTATTTAGAGATATACCCACCAATGATTAAGTGTTGATATAATTAATAGTGGTCAAATATCATAATTAATATCTCTCTAATTAGTATCTCCCCTTAAATACACATTTTGATTCAGCAATAGTTAAGTTATGATTTGAAATAGTGTCATAATGATCTATAGTTATAATTTGAAAATTGAAATAGTTAAGTTATATATTTTTCTAGGCTAAGATGGAAAGTGATGTAAAAAATTGGCATAACATACCTTTTGGTTTATTGAAATATTTTGAAATTTAGTTTTACTTAATGTTAACAAACATTTAATATGTTTTAGTCTCTATCAGAAGTGGGTTAGCTTAATCCTTCATCAAAAACTAAAAACAGGTTTTTTTTATAAATACTACAATAAATATTTTGAAGAATAAAAACATATTTTATCTAAATATCTATATTTTTTAATAACTTTATTTGTTTCAAATCATTTATAATTTATCTTTCAAAACATGTCTTCTCATTCAGAGTAATTAATAGCTTAAAAAGTAGCTAAACAATTTATAAACACAGGGTTTTCCTTCTAAAAAAAAAGGGTCTATTGTCTTAATCATTCATTTATTTTTTCCCAAGACCACATATATTTAAGGGAAGAACACTCATAATATGATGGAGCTAACTTTTTTATACACAAGAATTTTAGTCTTAAACTTGATCAAAATAAATTAAACAAACAGTATCCAATAATCCATCACTTGCTAGACTTTGATTATACTTTTTATTTAGACTGTTCATAAATGTTGTCTAAAACAAACTTTCCTGATGACTTGATTGGTAAATTTGTTTTCAGTGGGAGGAAACAATTAATAAAATTTAGTGTTTTTAATTAGATTAGAAATTATTAGTCCATAATTCATTTTAAATGTTAAATAATATTTATACATTTTAAAATATTATCTATTATATTATTTTCATTTATAAAAATAAATATTATATATTACTAACATCCAAATTTATTTTTAATATATTTAAAGTTTTGATTTTAGAAAGGTGGCAGTACTGACTCAACTACTACTCAGAGTTATATATAAGGGAGTGGAACGACACATGTTCAGCATGTAGACCACACCGCGAATGCATTTGTAGCTGCCAAAGTTTGTTACGTTATTATTCGTAATTGTAGGTGGAATAGTTAGATGCAGTTGCAAATTTGAAAGAAGAGGATTCAGATAATAACAATAATAATAATCATAATAATCATTGTTTTGGTTCGTTATCGTTGAAACGCATTTTCAAATCTGGTGCATAACATCACCCTCTCACCGCTCACTCACTTCATTCATCACTCAAACAAAAACAAAATGCAGAAAACCACGCCTCTACGAAACTCTCACACTTCCACCTCCGATCTCCTCACGTGGTCCGAGCAACCGCCGCCGCAATCCTCCCCTGCCGCCTCCGGCCATCGCTCTCGCCAGGTTACTACTGTTGCTAACTCTTTTCTTTTTAGAAAAATTTGTTTCAGCATCGCTTTTGGTTTGTTCAATTCAATCTGTCGTGAAATATGTATAATGAGTGTTTTGTTTGTTTGTTCTTCCATTCGCTAATCGTATCTTAGCCTTCCGATAAAATCGTGGAAGTTCTCCGCGGAAGCCAGCTCACGGAGGAAGAAGCACAGAGCCTAGCCAAAAAGTAATACTATAATATTTTTTGTTTTCTGTTTTCAATTCTATTCCAGTGTTGGTAAGTGTGCATTCAGATCTGCTATTTTTGTTGTGTTTTTTCGTGAATTTTTTTATGTGATCCGATTCAGTGTTTATTTACGTTGCTTGAGCTTTTATTTTTGCGGGAACGACCTGTTTGTGATCTTGGAAACATTATGCCGTTTTTCAATTACTAGTACTTTGTGTCGATTATTTTGCCTCTATTTTTATGTTTCCTTTGTTATGAGAGTGAAGGAGAGAAAAGAGGGAAAAATATGAATTAGAATTCTACCACAGCCTCTCAAATAAAAACTCAGGTTATGAAATTTGTGTAAAAACAAAAATTCGAAACATGATATTATCAAAATTTTAATATAAAAAATTATATACTTTTTTCTTTCTATTATTAAATAGTAAAAAATTATAATAAATAGAATATCAAATAAATTTAATATATTGTAATAATTTAAAACAGAAATATCATACATATTTATCCCAGTAAGATATAATATCTATGCCATGATATATATAATATCATATATATATATATATATATATATATATATATATATATATATCAAAGTGTGACTTTGAAATGAATTGATGAATAAAAAAGCAGACCACCCTTCTTACTTTCATCAATTAGTAATTAGAAGAGAAAAGGAGATAACTGAGAGAACCAATACATGCCTTATAATTATTTTTAAATTTATTATGATCGCAGCATAATTAGTTATAGTGTATTTCTTACAGTCTTATTTTTTATATTAACACGTGAATAAATAAAATTATTATTATTATTATTATTATTATTATTATTATTATTATTTATTTTTTAAAATCAAGTTATCTCTTTTCTATTTATTATTTGCTTCATTTGAACAACCTATTTATTTCATTTACTTTCCATTTTTTTTCTTCTCTCTTCCACTTTTTCCATTTCTCTCCTCCAACCCTTGATGGGAATGTATTGAAAGCTGATCATTCGTCTCCTGCATTCAATTGTTTTAAAATTCTCAGATTCTGTAATGACGAGCATTCAACACGAAATTATTTCTGTATACTTAAGCATGATTGATTAGTTCACTATTGAAGGAACTTTTATTATCAGAATAATTCTAAATCCTTTCAAAATGTGTTTATATATTATGTAGACTCAAATTTCACCCAGAGTATTAATTTCATTTAGTGTTTGTATTTTATAAAGTAAATAAATATATTTTTTAAGTTGGTTTCAATCATATTTATTGGGTCTAGTATCAATGTGTAAACATAAAATATTTTAAAATTATACAATTAAATGAAATCAAAGTATTTAAAATTTATTTATATTTAGGTCACTAAATATAACTATTTTTTTTTTTTTGTTTACATGCCAGTTGAGAAGAAATATTTTAATATGATAAATATGGATTTTTGTTTCGTTTTCAAAACATTGAATGCATTTTTTATTCAATACTTTTTTTCAGTATTAAAGTAGACTTTTAAAAATATTTAGTATTGTTCTTATTCTTAACCTATAATTCTTACGCAATTGGGTTGGGTGCAGTGACTATTGACTATTGCTAGTGTTCTCGTGTATGCAGCCGCATGCATATCAGATACCAAAATTTATTTTTAATGTTAGAATTTAATTAGAATGTAATAAGAGAACGAGATTTTGACTTTTTACATTGTCAATTAATTAAAAATTATTTTAGATATAATTTTTAAAACAATTATTATGAAAATTAATACACTTGTCAAACATAACTATTTGCAAAAAGAATGATAATGTAAAATTATATTGTTAACATATTTTGATTAATTAATTTCTTTAGAAGTCTATTTGTTATTTAGTGTGATATCTAATTGATGGTAATAATCTTTACCCTGCTAGAACGTCAAAATTAAACAAGAAATACCGAGCTTAAACTCCAGAATATTTGTTACTAGTTAAGTTCAAAGGTTCATGTTATATAATTTTGTTGTCAAATATATCTCTCCATGTTTCCGCTGTTAAAGGATTAGTTGTTAATCTGTATATTTGTTGTTATTAGCTAAGAGCTGCCACAGAAAGGATAGTTGTTTCTTTCCGTTATTAGTTGATGAGTTTATTATTTTGCTCTGTTGTGAATGCTACATTCAACAGCCTTATTTTTCTTCTTTTAGCTTTATGGCGGTTTTTATAAATAGGCCAGCCCAATGAATGAAGTCAAGTTCCATCTGGTTCATCCTATCATTTTTACTTTTCTCTCTTCTAACATGGTATCAGAGTGATCCAATCCCTTGTTCTTGTTGTTTTCTTATCTTCTTCTTGATACTCAGGAAACCATGCTCTGAATATAAGATGAAAGAGATGACTGGAAGTGGTATATTTTCTGGCAATCCTGAAAATACCACATCAGAAGCCAAGTCTGCAAATTCAAAAAACAGAACAAGCATACGGGTATATCAGGTATGCACGATGAGATTTCATCATTTGAACGAGTGTTTTTCAAATACGAACTCATTGTGTTGAAAGTATTCTTGTTTTATTTCCCTGCAATTGCATTTCAGCAAGCAATGAATAGAATCAGTCAGATATCATTCAGCACCGAAGGAAACGTTTCTCCTAAGATACCATCCTCTCTACCCGAGATAGCAAAGCAGCGTGAACTAAGTGGAACATATCAAATTGAATCAGACACGAAGACCAAGAAGCACGTATCAAGTGCCAAGACCAAGGAGCTCAGCGGAAGTGATATATTTGCCCCTGCTCCTCAAATTGTGCCTCGTTCGCAAGGTGCTGGACGCACTTTGGAATCAAAACAAAGTAAAGACACGAGAGAACCTGTTGTACGAAAAGCGCGCGCATCGGCGCAAGTTTCTAATGTAAGTGTCTTCTGGACATGAAGACGAATCACGAGTCATCTTTACTTAACTATCATTTATATTGGATAAATGTCTAAAGAAACTTTTGCTATTTCTAATACCGTCTCATGCATATCCATGGCTATTCATTACGGTGAATTTTACCTTTGATGGTGCAAATACCATTTATTTGGGGATGTTCAACTTTTTTAATATCCCTCACCAAAACACGAGGCTGATTTCTTGAGTTAGAGCCAAATGCACTTGCATTGAGTTGAAGAGGTCCATCGGTTTGTCTACATGTTCTTAAAGTTTGTCAACAGGTTTTTTCATCTTTTTAGATATATATTACCTTTTAGGTGTTTTTTTTTATTTAAGAGATCTATTTCTCTTAGTTTTATTATATTAACAAGATCTTTCATAATTTCTTAAATAAGATGTATGCCTTTTAGCTCATGTGCCTTTACCCTCTCCTCCATATGATTACCTTTTGACCCTAGTTTGATTATTGTTGTAGCCTGGAGATGTCCAAGGAAATTTCTTATTCCGTGAAGAGCCAGTCAAGAAGACATCAAGGAAAATACACGAGCAGAAGTTTGCAGACCTGACGGGCAATAATATTTTCAAGGAAGACGTTCGTGCAGGAACACCAGAGAAGCCTGCGAGCAGAGCTAAACTTAGAGAACTGGCTGGGAATAACATATTTGCTGATGGAAAGGAAGAAAACAGAGACCATATACGACGTGCCCGCAGACCCCCCGGTGGAGGAAGCAGCATTTCCCTGCTTTAAATTGATTATCTAAATTCGCCCCCATTAACTGTATGCGTTCTCTAGATTGCTCGAGTTCCGCGTCTTGACTGGAAAGATCGCTGTGCTGGATTCTCAAAATTGTATATCTATGGTATAACCCCCGACACAGAATAATTAGCGTTACCATAATGGGTGCAAATGTCTATTTATGTCGATGTTGATATACACAATGTTGGATCAATAAAATTATTAGTATTTTTTAAAATAAGAAATTTTCACAGTACATCTGGTTTATGAATTTTATGATATAATTGTTGAGATATATTATTGAGAAGTTAACAATTACAGTTGCTTTTATGCTCCATATAGACCAACCTATTGTGAAGTGTGATAATATGCTGTAGAAATAACTGACCCTCAATAACAGTAGAAAGAGATGCAACCGATATTTTATTATTGAAAGGGGCACAGATCTATGTATCGAATTTCCGACATTCAGAACATATTATTTTAAAACATCACGATAGTTTATGCCCTCATAAAGAGTATTAGCTGAAAGCCACCGAATTCCTCCGTCCAGATATTAACAGTAACATCGCATTTATGATTAGAGAAAAAAAGTAAATAGCCTAACCAGCAATTCCATGAGAACTGAACAGAGTAAGAGAGAACTCTTAATTATCGTGTCCAGCCAGTGCAAGGAGAAAGCTCTTATAGTCTCCAGAAGTGTCATTGGCTATTGCACGATCCAGAGGAACGCTATTTCTTCTTTGGTATTCCTCAGCAACTCGCTGCAAATCAACCTCGGCTCTGGTTGCCACCACTCTAGTAAGGGCCCATTCATCAGTTCCCAGTCTGTTTATAGCAAGCCTCAACACTTTGGAAAAATATTTCTCAGGCAACGTCAAACACTTAATGGCAGCCCTCAATAGTTTCAGATATTCATCTTTTGGATCACTTTTCAGATCCTGCAGGCATAAGCCGATTGTTAGTTCAACTACAACTCACATTAATCTTATAATAATCACTTAATGACAATTTCTATCTTGTCTTTATATATTTTTGTTTTGAAGTAATCCAATAATGTTATCCTTTTAAATTTAGTGATTGATTCATCTACTGCTTTAAATTATCACAGGAAATCATGTTTCTTAAAGTGGATAGTAACATTGTCGACAACAAAAGTTCAGCACTGCAGTTGATACTAGAAATAATTCATATTCGGCCAAGTCGTCCATACCTTGTTTATGGCATTCCCGAACTCATTTTTGTACTGATTCAGAGTTGCATTTAACTGTGCTCGACTCCTTGTTGTCAAAATCCTGATCAGGTCTTCATCATTGTAGGCCTTCTTTTCAATCTTCTCGTGAAGCAGTTTAGCCTCAGATTTTGCCAGTGTCATGTTCACCTCCTCGCCCTCATAACGGTATGTGCTCACAAGAGGAACCAATAGCTATTATTATCAAAAACAAAGTTTCATCAGGTAACAGGAAAAAAATGTCTGAAAAGAATTGTTAGATTCCGTGCATGTTTAGAATCGCTTATTTTTTTAAAGTTCGCTATGTAACGTAGAAGAAGTTATGTTTGCCACAAAATAAGTTCGAATTAAACACGCATCTTAGACATGGCATAATAATGCAAAAAATAGACGGTGATTAAGCTTTTAAATAAAATAATTCAATTGAATGGTTATATCCATATTCTAAAGGGGCACCATTTGGACGTAAATCTGGGAACACGTCACCTAAACAAAGGTTCTCTTTTACATACAAAAGGTTTATATACTTTGGAAAAAAACTGATTGATGAAGAAATGACATCTAGCAGAGGCAACTTTTCCTATCAAGAGATAAACATGTACATTAGGAAGTTAAGGCTCTACCTTGCGTATGTCCCCAGAAGTATGATAGGCAACGTCTTCTTCAAGGGACTTTTTGAAGCGGGATTGATATGCTTGCTTAGCTTTGAGGAGATCAAGTGAAGATCTAGTGGAAGCAATTTCCAAAAGAACCCAATGACTGGAAGTCAACTTCTTAGTGGCTTCATTAGCTAAAAAGGCATCACGCTCAGCAGGATCCAGTGTCCACAACAGCACAACCCGCTTGTATATTCACAACATCAAACATTAGACAAGAAACTAACTTCATAACTACAACTATCATTTTCCCTTAATCAAGGTTATCCGCATATATGAAAAATGAAAATTGAAAAGTTGATAATAGATGGTGAAATTGAAAGTTCTAAGTTCTGACAAATGAAATGGGAGTCAAATTAATATTTACCTAAAGAAACCAGATATCAAAAGATTTAACTGACCTCGAAGTCACTTGAAAGTTCTTTGTCTAGATCTTTAAGAAGATCTTCTCCATAGGTTACATTATAAGCTTCACGAATCAACTTACGCTGAACTGCATTTCTATGTCCCAGGATTGATATTATCAATGCTTCATTCGTTCCCCATCCTGCAAAGATATGTGAAAGTGACAACTGGATGCATCGACAATGAAAACAAACTTGCGAAACGAGAGAATAAAAATGCCTCATGCCACGATAAAACAAAAGGAACAAAGTAAATTCCCTGATTTATTTGAGCACCTCTAAATGATTCAAATTTCCAATTTCACAATGTATTAATTTTCTGTAATAGTAATCTGCACTGCACTCCACTTATTTTACTGGAATTTAACACATACACAGACACAGGTACAGAAACTAAAAGAATTCCTTCATTTACACAGGTAGCTTATTACTTATTATTAAGGCCGTGTTATACATGTGCATGAGACCGTTCCATTTAGCTCTTAGAAACAGAAGAGTTGACACCATCGGCAACCAAACCCAATTTGAATGATAATCATTCACTGCAGTCAAATTCTGAACGTATTCACGCAGTTAACAAATTTTAAGCGTTGGATGAAGATATAAAAGGCTTGTATTCTATCTTTAAATTGAACATAAAGCATTTATGATTTGAGACCGATTTGTCTGATATTCATCCAAATATCCAATCAACGGTCAAAATTTGCTGACTGCAATGCATGTGTGAAAAACATGACCGCTCGAAGGCTATTCCAGCATTCACTCATTCATTCATTCATCCATCAAGCAGTGACTCCATAAATCAAATACAAAACACAGGACTCTTAAACTCATATATAAAACAGGTAAAATTTGATCAGAACTGTTACAACTAAGAGTTGATAGGTAATAAAACGAGCACAGTCAGATCACGAACACGGCAAATCACTGGAATCCGGAGGAGACATAGATCGAGAAAATGTTATGCAGAGCGATAATCCAACAACAAAATGAAAATAAATAAAATAAAATAAAATAAATAAATGAGTGAATGTAACCTTGAAAAGCTTTTCTCAATTGCTCACTGTCTTCCGTTGGAGAAGGAGGATGAGGAGGAACCTTCAACGTCGCCATTTTCGCTCACGATCTCTGTCCCTAAGACAATGTGATGTGATGCAGAAAATTCAGAGGAATTTGAGGAGTCGATGCCTCCGTTTTATACCAAGAGTGAGAGCGAAACTGTTGGCTTTTGTAATACCTCTCTCAGACAACAAATTGTTGACTTTTGTAACAAATTCACAGATTTCTAATACAGTTAATTACATGGGAAAAAAATTGATTTTCTTGATTCTTTTTAAAATATTAATATATCAATTTAGCATTTGGCTTTAAATTTTTTTTTTTACTATTTATTGATATAGGAAACATATACTTATAATATTTAATATGAATAAAAAGTACAAAATATTTTATAGAAAGAATTAACCTTTCTTTTTTTCTAAAATGTATCTTATAATAAGAATAAAAGGAATACTATTTCAATAACATTACCTTTTTAAAAATTTATTGAAAATCCTGACTCACTTCTTATCATATTTTTTGTTTGTATTCGTATATTAGTGTTAAATATTTATTAACTTTATTAATGAATAATTTATGAGTGATTTTACTAGTAACTTTAGTAAAATCTTTCATCTTTAAACATGCATTTTTGAAACCACGGGACTTAAACTATGGACATCTTTAAAATTGAGTTACAAGTCAATTCTTATTATATAAAATACCCTTCCAGATTTTATAATTTTCAATGAATTTCAAAGAATAAAAAAGATAAAGCTAAAGAAGTGTATTGAAAAAAAATGTGGTTTTAATACTTTTCATCATTTTTTGTTTCAATCATATTAATGTTATATTTGGTAGTAGACGACAGCAGAAAATGATAAGAATGAAATGTAGGATTATTATAGCTGTTAATTTTTAATTTAAATTTAAATCATATCATATTTTCTTTGATACTGTGATAATCATTACTATTTTTAAATACAATTAATTTGTATTTAGCATGACCTTTAAAATTCATATTAAATATTAATTTATTTTAAATGGGCGCATCTTCTACACCGTTTAACAACAATAGGGTTTCAAAATTCTGGTCGTTTCTCATCCGCGGCTCCTTCCGCAGGTACCAACGCTTAGCTTCGCTTTACACGTCCTAGACGAACACACAGGTAAAATTGTTATTCCCCTTTTGTACTTTTGCTCGTTCCCTTCTTCTAACTTCGCTTTCGCATTGATAAAATTTTCATTGTGATATCAAGCACCGAATTGAAGGGTAGTGTAGTAGTATATTAGCCTATTTGGTCATTGCGTGAAATCCAAAAAAGCCTGTTTTAATCAACCCTACACACTACCAATTTTCAAGGTATTTTTGTCAAATCCTTCATTTGTTTGTCTCACAGCAAACGCGCAAAATTGATGCGAAAATTGGTGTTTGAAACTGATGAATAATCCGACATTGTAAACTAAAACTGTACCCTTTTGATGCAACTTGCAAGATTATACATTGCCACAAGAGAGTTCATTGTAATTTCATATGTATCCAGTGAATTAACATGTGATTCTGGAAGTATTAGTAGAAAAAGGCTGGTGGGAATTTAGTACAATAGTATACTGCCAACCTCAGATGTCCTGTTCTCTGTTTGAATCGTGCCTCTGCTGCATCAAAGATGTTATTTAGAAGGAATGATCATAATTTTGTCATAGTGCGTGTAGGAAGAAATTCAAGATCGATTTGAACTATCTGTTATTTGTGTTTGTACTTTCATAATATGATGTAGTCATGACTTGTAACCTTTCCCCCTAAATCTCGTTTCTCCTTCATTTTGAATGCAGTGATGGGAAAGATGGACAAGAATAGGAAAAAATCTGGCGGGCATGGTTCTCAAAGAGAGCATACTGATATGCAGGATCAAGAGATGGACATAAGGAAGATTATGAAAGATGTTGAAAATTTTAGTAATGTCTATTTTCCTTCCTCATTTTGACTTTCTTTTCCTTTTACTTGAATCTTGTCTGTGTATTTTCTTTCAATCTGCTTTCTGTTATTGATGCGTTTTGAATATTCAATCCAATAGAAAACAATGCATTATGAAAAGTGAATGACTATGTTGCTGCTTATTGGCATAACATTTATATTTTATATAGTTAGATTAGATTTCTTTGGTCTGCTCTGATGCAGCTTGATTTTTGAATAGCTGTGCAATGCATACTTTGTCACTGACACTGATTTCATAGTTTAGAAGCTTATTGTCATTTGAACAGGTCTCATTGCACCGTTGAAGGAAACTATGTATTATGATTCTATGTTTCAGTTAACATTTTGTTTATGGATTTGGAAGTTCATATGAAGGAGTAAGAAACTTTGAAAATTCTTAATTCTGTTATTCAAGGAATTAACTTATATATATGTGTGTGTGTCCTTTTCCTTGTGTTTTGTTCTCCTTTCCTTATAAAGCCTCCTCTTTTTTTTGCAAAACATAACTTATTCTTAGTTGAAACTAATGACCTAAACTTCTAATTTAGGATTCGTGACTGAAGGTTCAATTTCTCTTGTAACATTTAGGCCAGGCTGCATGTAACTTATGTTAATTATTCAGCAAGTCTATTACTACATCTTCTTTAACCAGTATGATTTAGAGGATTGGATGGTATAGTTGATTGGCAATTGTATAAGTGTTCTTGAGGATTTCTGTTGTTCATGGAAATATAAGACCGCTTCTTATAAGTAGTTGTATACTGTTTCGGCTAAAATTGGTTATTTTGCATATTGGATGTTAATATATTTGAATGATAAGAAAATTTTTGTTTCTTTATTTTAATTATGGGGGGTTAGAGCTGAAAAAATTATGCTAACCGTGCTAAATTCACCTGGTGTTTTTTGCCTTTCCACTATGTCCAGAAAATATGATAGTGCAGTTACTTTTCATAATGGCTGCTAATTATTGTATTTTCTAGGTTACTCACATATGACATGGAAAGAACGCAAGAAGATTGAAGATAGGAATATTGTTTCTCTTGGTGGGAAGGTGAATAATATTTTTTAATTTTCTATTTTGATCATCATGTGCTAGTGCTAATGCTAATACTATTATTACAAGGATGTTCGGGAAACAAAATTCTTAATGTTTAGCATTTCCCCATATGTAGGCTCCCAAGAATCAGAGATTACCCTTAAGTGTGGCACGACCAATGATGAAGAAACAAAAGGAGAGGGAGCAGAAAATGCTCCAAGAGGTAAATAATTTTTATCATTCCCCACTTTTATTCTGCCCCCTATTGTGATTTTTTGTCTGTCTCTTACTGACATTATTCATGTATGATATGCACCACTGTGACTTTTAGCGTTTGATTATGGGACACTTTGGGGGAAAGCTCGGTGGTAGCGATAAAAGATCAGCTGGAAAGCACAAGCCAGAAAACAAGGGTCTGAAGTTAAGTGAAGGTCATTTTAGAAAGGGCGTACTCAACGTGAAGCATTTGTTGAATTCAGCACCACCAAGAGACCGTGAAACTGGAACCAATATGTCCAATACATGGAAAGGGAAAGGTGGTAAGAAGAAACATGGTAAAAAAGGTGCCGGTAAGAAGCACCGTTGAGTACATCCTTTTGAGTAAGGTGTTTTAAGAATACAGTCATTTTTTGATATGTATGACCTTTATAAGTCTAACATGATCCTGGTGTAAGCCTTTAACAGAGTAAAATAGAATAGAACAGAACAGAACAGAGTGCAACGTGACAATAATGTCTTGTGTATTATTGTAATTTAAAACTGAACAAGACCTTATGTCTTGTTTTGTGTTTTTGTGCTTATCTTTCATTCTATAGAGTACTATGGAATATTATCAAGAACTGATTTTTCTCTACATTTTATCCTTCTTATAGTCTTACCATGTTATTATTATTTATTAATCAACTTTTTCATTTTTATTATTTGTAAGAAACTATTTACCATGATTATTTATATTCTCAAAGTCAATTCATCCTTCTAATTTGCATGTGTATAAACAAATGAGGGTGTATTTTGTCAAGATGTTCTTCTGAATGTCAATCAATCTAGCATCGAACAAGGGATAACAACTTTATTATCGCAGGTTCAGATTCCATTTGTTAAACGAAGTTGTTTGATAACACATTTATAATAAAGGTGTTCTTTAATCATTTGACATTCTTTTTTAATTGGCTTTTTTTTTGGTTTTATTGAGTTTCATACATTTTATTGAGTTAGAAACTAATTCAATTTGTAATATTTTTATTGTTGCTATTACGATGAGTTATCACATACTACAAAAATTAAACACAAATCTTCATCACTTTAATAATTTTTCAAATAAGGGTGTAAAAATAGGGATCTGAATGGGACGAGTACGGCTATGCAACCCGTTCAGTCTAAAAACATCGGCCCCACTACCTATTCCGTTTAGGGCAATTGCTTCTTGCACCCACACAATTACTTACTGCAGCCCATCAATTTTTCCTGATTCTACGTTGTAGTGGTGGTGGGTGATGGCAGAGAAGCTACAACAGTGACGACATTAGTTTTTTCTTATTTGTAAAAATAGAGAGGAGTAGTGGTGGGTGACGGTGGAGGAGCTATAACAGTGACGACATTTAAGGCTAATAGCAAAGAAGGATAAGGCGGAGCAGTGGAGCGATTCAAAGGAGTAAGGCAATCTCGGAGGTGCGACGGAGGGGATGAGTTTTTTCTTAAACTGCGAAAATAGTTTTTCATAAGATTTTCGTAAAACGTTTTCCGTGGTTTTTTTTTTTTTTTTCAAAACAACCTTCGTTAGTGAAAACTTTTTTTATAATATGAAAAGTATAGAAAACGTTTTTTTTTAGGAAAATTTTTTTCTTATGAAAAACATTTTCTATAATAAAAGAAATTGTTTAGGGGAAAATATTTTCCATAATAAGAGAAGTTGCTTACGGAAATTGTTTTCTATATTACAGTTTTCTTTTTACGTCATAACTTGAATGTCCTCTTACAGAAAATGTTTTTCGTAAGCAACTCCTCATTTTGCAGAAAATGTTTTCCATAACTCTCGTTCTCACCAGTAACAACAAATTTCGTGTCCTCTTACAAAAAATATTTTTCGTAAGCAACTTCTCCTTCTACAAAAAAATGTTTCCCATAACTCTCGTCCTCACTAATAATAACAAATTTCTCTTATGAAAAACATTTTTCATAATTACATTCTCCTCTTACAAAAAATGTTTTCCGTAGGCACTCATCCTTACACCTCCACTTAAAAAAAATGGTTTCTGTAATATAATAACCTTATACGAAATACATTTTTCGTAATGTATTTCAGCCATCCTAATTTTATTATGGATTTTGTCTTTTGTAAGAGATTTCGTTAAACAAAAAATTGAATCAGATCAACTTTGTACCTGCACCACACCTAAACCATGTAAAATGAAAATAAACCATGTAAAATGAAAACAACTTATCTACTAACGCTGCTGTAAAAGTTTTGTTGCAGCATCCTACCTTCTCTCATCGAAAAACCTACAGTCACCTCTCACTCAGTAAACCACTTTCCTCTTTTGTATATTCTACTCATGACACTTTTGGCAATACAAGTAACTGAAGGGGTGCAGGAAGCAATTAGCTATCATATTATCTGCGAGATGTCTACGAAAAAATATTTGTAATTCTTTTTATCATAAATACTTATGAATATTTTCTATTTCTATTTTTTAATTTTAAATAAAATTATTTAAAATACAAAACTCAAATAGAAAGTTAATTTTAAAAGTATAATTCCAATAAATATGTGAAATAAAATATTAGTACAAATAAATTTGATATTTCTAAAAACAAATTTAAATAAGCTGGATCTTAAAAAAATAATTTTCTTATAAAAATTTAATTTTATATATTTAAATATATATATATATATATATATATATATATATATATATACATCAAATTCTAAACAATTATTTAATAATTAATATTTCTCCAACTAATAGTTTTATTATGATAGATTGATTTTAAAAAAGGTATTCAAATAAAAATTATTAACAAATTATTAGCAACGGATATTCGTACTCTCGTAATCAATTTAGTATCTATTACAGATTTTTTAAAAACATATATCTGTATTTAAGAATGTTTTCCAAATTAATTACCAATATATTGTGTTTGGAGGTACAAATATTTTTGTCTAATGATTTCAAATAATTTTTTATAATAAAAGAAAGTACAAGAAAATTGATAATAATAATTTGTATTATCTTTTTTAGACTTTGAAAGGCTGAATAGTGAATATTAATTATATTTTATTATTTATTTGAAAAAAAATAGTACTAGAGTTTAATTTCTATTGATTGCTAATGTAAAAGATTTACCATATCATGGTAAAATTAATTTAAATTTATATTAGTATGATAACGTTACATTTTATTGATAAATAAAAACAAAAAAACTTGCAACCAACAACAGAACTGCTTTGGTATGATTCTGAAGCAACGAAGTTAAAAGAACGACTTCACTGGGGATCGAACCCAGAATCTCTGGTTCCGTAGACCAGCGCCTTATCCATTGGGCCATGAAGTCATTTTGCTGTTGTTACTTCACTTCAGTAAAATCACCTATTTACCTTTCAAGTTAAGCTGCATCTTTCCTTGCCACCTTTTGCCGCTGTTTGATCGAACCAACTACCCTGCAACCGCAACCAAGTTTGGTGCACAAAGCCACTAGCACCAATTATATAATTTATTATCATTATTATTATTATTTTTCTCTGCCGGCGTGGTTTTCTTTCTACTTATATAAAAGTCATATAGTAATAATAAGAAGAAGAAAAGTGGAGTTTTTTTGGCGCAGAGAAAAAGGGGGCGAATGAATGAATTAGAGCGCTGAGAATATAAGAATCCAATTCAAGTTCTTTTTATTTTAATTTTTAGCGGTGGAAATTCGTCGTGGATTGCATCTTATTCCATAAATAGCAACACCATATGGGTAAAAAGCAATCGTTTCGGAGCAAAGCAGCTTACTTTGTTTCTGATCTCACCACTGTTCTTCTCAACCCTATTTCTGACAACAAATCCCCCTCTCTCCCTCTATCCGTAAGTATTCACTCTCTTCTTATTACTTTATTCTTCAATTAATTTGTTCCTGCACTAATTTTTAAATATTGACTGAATTGAATTAAATTAATAATCTTTTGTAGTGATTTTAGACCCATTTTTGTGAAATTGATAAGATCGTTGTGCAGGTAGAAGGAGAAGAAGATGATGATGATGATGGGTCAAAGGGTGGTAGTCATGATGTGATAATTGATGGGCCTGATACTTCGTCATTCACTGCGTTTCTGTATTCTCTGTTGTCTTCTTCGGATTCCGGGGATAGCATTGGTGAAGGTGATGAGAAGAATGATGATGGGGTGGCAGGTGATGATGACTCTTCATTACCAGACTCTGCTACGAAGGAAAGTTTTGTTGTGAAGAGAAGTTTGTTTTCCAGGGGCAGGCATTCACTTGGTAGGGCCATTTACCAAACTTCCAGAATGGGTGGATTTCGCAGTAGGGATAGTAAATACAATGATGAAGGGTGTGGCGGCGTTGTTGAGATGAAGCGCATTGTGAAAGAGCCTGTGGCTGTGGCTGTGGCTGTGGTTGATCACCATTTACCTGAATTTTCTGAGCCTTCAATGCTCGTTTCCGATGGTTTGAGGGATACTTTGTATGCTGCACTTCCAACGCTTATTCACGGCCGGAAATGGCTGCTGCTGTACAGGTATGTATGTCTAAGGATGAATGTGAAGGCATTTGGAACTCTTTTTGTGGATTGTGCTGTTCTGAGGATAGTTTGAAACTCTTCTTGTTGATAATTATTTGTGCAGCACATGGAGGCATGGTATATCACTTTCAACTCTCTATCGGAGAAGCATGCTTTGGCCTGGATTGAGTTTGCTGGTAAAGTTTCATTGACCTTGGGAAGATTATCAATATTATGGATTGATTATGACTTATCTATGTATGTTCTGCATTTGAGATTTTGCCTTTTAAACAAACTTCTGTTTTTCTCCCTTTTGAGTGGACCAGTTGAAGTCTCCTTGTACTTCTTTCTATTGATAAAAAATTGGAGCAGGTTGGATTCGAGATAGATCATGCATTATAGTTACTTTCAATTTACTTTTAAGGTTAGTTCCAATTTAACAGTCAGAGTACATATTTTATACAGGAACAAGCTGTTCTTGATACAAAATGGCAGAAGCAGGAAAAATAACTATCAAATTTGACAACTTTCTTTTTGTTATTGAAACTTGCAGAACAAATGGATACTAACATATGATTCTGTGGTACCTAAAACGAATCCTTTTTTGCCTTTAGAATTTAGCTATATAAACGATAATAAGGTTCCATAGATTGATGGATATCACTTTTCAGCGTGACCTGTTTTGTTAATACTTAACAATATATTGTGTTGGTTCAAGGTGATTTTGACCCTTCTTTTGTAGTTTATATTTGTGACATTGATGATTTTGTATGGATGAATGGCTGATTTTTAAACTGTTATGCTAGCCCTGCTTCATTGAAGATCGCAATTTAGTTTGTCTATCAGATAAAAATTTGGGATATTTTAACTAATAGTATTGTAGTAGCATGCAGTAGTTTAACATGACTATGTATTGAAGTCCCTCATTTGTAGGTTTACTAGTTAAAAGTTTATGCTATTAATTATAAACAACAAATCTTGGAATTCTGTTCTTTTACCATGCATGGTTTGGCTTTATCTGATCGGCAAAGGTATATGCATTTTTGTGTCCTTTAATCAGCAAGACTAATTTCTATTCTCTTCATTCTTGGATGGGTTCTCAATATCAGCTATTTTGTTCCAGGTTGTTGGAGACCGTAAAGGTGCAGTATTTGGTGGTGTGGTTGAAGCTCCTCTTAGACCATCCAACAAGAGAAAATACCAGGTCCACCACTCACCTCTTATCTCTACTATCTATGTTGTTGGGCGTTGGCTGCTTCATTTTGCAACATGTTGATTTTTTTCTTTTATCTTGTTGGCATTAAATTTTGCACAGGGAACAAACGATTCATTTGTTTTCACAGACGCCTCTGGTTGTCCTGTTATATATCGCCCAACAGGTATTTTTCATTGAGTTTGAATATGTCATTTCTTTATCCTTAGCCATTATCGCTATTTGTCAATTACTTGTTGGATTAACCGTAACATTGCAGGAGTAAACCGCTACTTCACACTTTGCTCCACTGACTTTCTAGCAATTGGTGGGGGAAGTCATTTTGCGCTTTATTTGGAGGGTGATCTGTAAGAACCTTGTTCTTTCATTATGCCATCTTTTATACCCCTCTCCCAAACAAATCATTAGCCTACCCTCTACAGTATCATTGGCCTGATTTTTTTTTTGTTGTGTTTGTGGGTTACAATTTTTGACATATCTGCTGAAGATTGAACGGATCAAGTTCGGTTTCAGAAACTTACGGGAATCCATGCCTCTCACATTCTCAAGAGTTTAAAGTGAAGGAAGTAGAGGTGCGCTTAAAGCTTCTTAACCTACCCTTAATCTGATTGTTCTTGCTGATTAGTTGCCCACCAAATCCAAATCTATTAATTTTATAGATTTTTACTCCCAACAAAACAAAAAACTCATAACAAAAGCTCTTTCTTTATTCCATGCAGTTGTGGGGCTTCGTATTTCCTTCAAAGTATGAGGAAATAGTGGAATTAAGCAGAAGAGAGGCACCAGGAATCTGTCGTATCTAAATAAATCTGGATAAGTGTCAATGCCTTCGTGCGTGCATTTTTATGGAATGATGATGCTGACTCATAAACATGACAATAGTAAGGGATGCAAAGCTGATTGACATGACAGACAATATGATGAAGAAATTCCATGTATCCATTCATGTTACCACCATGTAACATGCTTGTAAATATCTGCAATGCTGTATATACAGGTTCATACCCATTACAAAATGGCCGATTATGTGGGGAATAAAATTTGGAGCAAATTTATGCGTTTGCATACTTAGTTAATGCAGATGAAGGAAAACCAAGGATAACCTTTCGGCTCAAAAGCCTATCAAAAAATAAAATAAAAAAAGGTAAAAACTGATCAGACCAAAAACATTGTTAAAAACAGTTTTTAATTTTCTAATAGCTGTTGTTCTGTTTATACATTCACCTGATATTTTTAATGTGTTATTACATCTATGTTTTCTGTCTAGTGCATATTAAAAGAATGAATTAAAACGGATTAGCCTGATGGGTAAATTATGTTTTTGCCATTCCTAACAAAGGACACCCTCCATATTTTAAGATGCTTTAAAATATTCAAGGAGAACTGCTATAATTTTTTAAAGCCTCGCTTATTGAAAAATATTCTTCCGTTTAACAGAAATAATATTTGATTCCTTTTATCAAAATCATCACTATCATTTACATTGTTTAAAATCAGAGTAACACTATATTTTACAAGAATTTTTTTTGGTGTTTTATAAGGCAAATCTTAAATATTAAATACATGTTTGATTTTGAAACAAAGTAATCTTTAGTAGCGACATATAGACTCCCTATCAATAAAAACAATATAAAAAATTAACGTAAACAGCTCCTGGAAATACTGAGAGTATTTGGAAGACCAAAATGAAGTTGTGTTTAAAATTAGTTTTAAATAATAACAAATGTAGATGTGGAGTGATTATGATGTTGTTAGTATAGTGTCTTTTGTGTCTGTTCTTTAACCCAGCTACAGAGATGTATTCAACATCACTTATGGTCATGTTCCTTCTTATTGAACAGCATGAGTCATTGTCCCCACCACCCAAAAAAGAAGAAAGCATTTCAGAAACCATTCAATTCAAGGCATAATGATGCAATTGCACAAATGTAGCAGCAAATAGAAAAAGATATGACAGGCAAAACGAATTGGTATGGCAGATTAGTGGATACATCATCAAATGCATGCGCAATAACCACTTCCATTAGCTTTTCCAAATCACCCTCTGTCTCCCCAATTTCACGCACACTTCATGTGGCTCAGAAAAAGAGTCAAGAACTATGAGGAATCAATTATTCTTTTAGACAAATCCACTTTCTCTTATAAAATGTTTTAAAAAATTATAACAATCAAGTAACAAAACTATAATATCTTTATCTCGACTAAAATACATGAATACTAAATCACTCATACCTTTCTTAAAAAATAATCAGTTGTTGGTTTTATCTATGTGAAGATTCACCTCTTTGATGTACATAACTCATTTTCTTATTTTATTCCTAACAATATTTTAAAATTATAACACACAAAGTCAACTATAAAGATACGGTAGTAGAGATAAACTACTACCAAGTATATCAAAAAGTAATTACATACATGTATTTTTATTATCATATGTTATTATAAATATAATAAATAAAGTTACATAAATAATAATAATACACATATTTTATTTAATACATTCAAAATTAAAATTAATACAAATATTAATTTTTAACTTATTAAGCGCCACAACAAAAGAAGTATTAAAAGAAAATGTTAGTATATATAAAAGAAACTATTGTTAAACAACTCAATATATTAAAAATATTTTCATTATACTTAAGTATGTAAATAGAAAACTTATTTTTCTTACCTTTTTCATGGATCAACAAATATTAATGATTAATATTTTAAGTTTGTTAAATGTGAAAGTCAAATCTTCAACCTATTTATATTTTTTTTTTCGTCTTTAATACCCAGTCAATTTTTATATGTCAAATTTAAATACCATATTATCTTTTAATGACATGTTTTTACATTTGTAATAAGAAATAAGGAGTTAAATATAGATAGATAAAGCTTACAAAGTATAGTTTTACATTTTTATTTATGATTATATATATTTGGAAAAAAAGGGATACATATATTTTATAACAATAGAATTTTATTTCTATTTTCTGTAATACTATTTATGAGATTGATTTTTAGTTTGAAAATTTTCTACAAAAGTAAGAAAAATGAATTTATATTTAATTTTATTTATATCGAGAGTCTAGTGTAACAAAAATGTTAGCGGATGGATTTTTTTAGTATTGTTTGAGTTGGATGACCATAAGATCCATGCCAATGAAGTGTAATAAATATGAATCTTAATACAATTACTTTAATAACACATAAATTTAACCTATACATAACTTATATATAAGTTTTTTTTACTCATTGGTAATTATAACATGTATTTATAATATTTATTTTATTAAATCTGATTCAATAACACTTCATTGTAAAAAAACGTTGTATTTACAGTTCACAACTTATTTTCTCAGTGTTCTATGTAATAAGAATAGTTAATATCAAAAGCATTTTCAAACTTTCACAATTCTTACTTTTACCACTGTTTTTCATTTTCATGGATTATTAAAGCCAAAATCAAAAGCACTGCAAAGTTGCCAAAAATTCGTACCATTTGTGAAACAGTGATGGTCACACAACGATGTCGTTTTGTTGCAGGCGTGGGTAGGGTGGTGGTTTACGGCGTTACGTGGAGTCTGTGATAGGTATATCATATCGATACTCATTTACCGACAAATCGAATCGGAGAATTGAAATCGGCAGAGGAATCAGAAGCAAAGCCCCGAATGGCGCCACCGCCACCACCCAAGTCAAGAGGTGCCACTCAGGGAATCGACAATGCTGCCAGGATTCACTTCTTTTCCATTCTCCTCGCTCTCCAATACGGAGCTCAACCTTTGATCTCCAAACGCTGCGTCAGGTTTTCCTTTTCACACCTTTTCAATTCTATACTTTCCTCTTTTCTTCTTGATTGCGCAACCGTTTTCATCTCCTTTGAAGTAAAATAAAAGTCCTGGAACTACACTTTGGTCGCCAATTTTTCAATTAAGTGTAGAAAATAATCGGTAATTTAATCATCGTTAGCGGAGTTGATAATCTTTTCCGTTTGATCTATGCTGTGGTTGTTTTAGTAAGATTGGTTAGGATTTAGTTGTAGTGCTTGGCGGTTTAGGATCACAGGATTGACTTAATTGAACAAACCTGAATAAAAGTCGACAATGGTGGGACTTTGGAGGGTATGCAATCCCACTGGAAAAGATTAAGAGTCTGTAGAGAGTGGAAGTCTAGTTGATCAAGTATAATGTATGGAAAAAAAAAATGAATGAATCATTTGAGAAATCAGCACTTGAATGTATCCTTTCCTTTATTGTATTGCTGCTTGGGCATATGGAATTTGAAGGCCTACTTAGTTCGGTGCATATCTGGAAGTTGGGATTCTAGTGAACCATTTAGATTTGGCTGTATCTGACTGAAGAAAGCATTCTGAGAAAGTGGGAATCTTACTCACTTTGGAGGAGTTAAATACATCCTTGTTCATTGTTTTAGTGTCTGATAGTGTTACAACTATTTGTCGGTTGTCCATGCAGTTATTCTTGCTCATTGCATAAAATGTTACTTGATGTTTTAAGCATAGCCCACCTATTTTTTTTCATATGCATGAATATGAGAACAAATTTGGGTTGTTTTTCCATCTTTTTTTTTTAAAAGAATTTTGTATTTACATATTTTTCCTTGTGCATGATTCCTGTGCCAGCAAATATGCCTTCAGTTTTCCTTAGTAGATACAAGGATGCAATAAATTCAGGAAAAAAAAGAGGGATACAACATGCAAAATTGATGATTAACACAAACATAAACTATAACACGATTACTTGAACACAAAATGTAAGCATTCTAGTGAAAATCCTGTAATCAAAATTAAAAAGAGGCACAAATGTTTCAAAACTCACCATTAACCATTATCCACTGTCTTGCATCCTATTCTTATTAGGGTCTTGCTAATTAGGGCCCCTCAGGGCATTGCTTGAGGAATTAAAAGGAGAAAGTTTTTATTGAAAATCATTTGGGAACATATTAAAAAATCACAGGAAAGTGCATTTCTCCGTATCCCAATAAAAGAATTTCCCCTTTTAATTCCTTAACCAATGGGAAACTGGTTAACATTTGCCTTGTATCCCAATTCCATTTCATCCATACTGGCACAAAAAATAAAATTAAAAAAATGCATATCCGGGCTGGCATATCTGTTTGTGTATCCCGCACATATATGATGTTAACACCAATATTGTCTGGTAATCATCATGACATATTAATTTTGATTAGTGGATTTTAAATGTTAACATCTTTTAAGTCATTCATTTCATTGGGCATTAAACCATTAATTTTGAATGACCACGTGAAGCCTGTCTATTAACCTATTTTCGTCTTCCTGCAGACGTGAGGTTATTGTGACTTCATCTGTTTTGGTATGTGAGCTCGCAAAGGTAAATCTCAAACTGTTCTATGTAGTTTTGGCATTGATTATTATAAACATATACTATAACCTACTTTTATTGACAGTCATCTATCTCTGTAATCTGCCTTTTAGGTTTTATGTGCAGTGTTTATCATGGCTAAAGATGGTACTCTAAGAAGAGTGTATAAAGAATGGACTTTGGTTGGTGCACTGACTGCATCAGGACTTCCTGCAGCCATATATGCATTGCAAAATAGTTTGCTGCAAATTTCTTACAAGAATCTTGATTCACTCACATTCTCAATGCTGAATCAGACAAAAATATTTTTCACTGCATTCTTTACATACTTCATATTGAGGTATGTTTCTACATTACACTTGTTAATATTTCTGCTGTTTTTGGTAAGACCTATGTGTTAACATGTGTGAAAGAGGATAAGCTAAATTGTTATCTACGTTTGTTAAGTAAATGGTTCTACTCAATAGCTGTTGTGTCTGTATAACAAAGTCAAACTAAAAGTAATTTATTCTAAGGAGAAGTAGTTGTCCCGGTTTCTTGTGGTTTTGGCTGGTCAAGGTATACCTTTGGTGTTGTTTAGGTTGTTTTCTTTGAACCTAGTATATTCTTGCAGTCTGTGGGTTCGCTTGAGGCCATAGATGTGCACTTGGTGTTTTCTGGAACCTTCGACTAAATTTTGTCAGATGTTTTGGATATATTGATTTCTTCTGTTGTTGGGGTGCTTCTGCAACACTTTCAGTGGGTGAATATAGGAAGACTCTTTTGAGAAGCATTTCTTCTCTTCTTCTCTTACTTACTGGCTCCTCTTACTAGATGGAAGGATTTCTGCATTTCTTCATTTCTTAGCTGTGTTTAGATGGTTTCGTGATAACTTCTGTTTAAATGGGTTGTCTTTATTTGTTATTCTTCTGTCTACTAGGTTGTTGTTCTTATTGTTGGTGGCCTACAAGTACTGATTGTACTTGACCAAATTATTAGCATAAACAGGATTAAGTGAATACTAGGTTAAGGTTTTTTAAGAGATTTCATCCGTAGTTGTGTTTTCATTAATTCTAGGTCATCAGTATCTCTTTTCCTTCTTTAACCTTGGACTTATAATGCTAACACTGTACATTACATGGCATCTGATAATGCTTCCTACAGGCAAAAACAATCGATTGAGCAAATTGGGGCCTTGTTTTTGTTAATAGTTGCGGCAGTTCTTTTAAGTGTTGGGGAAGGTTCTAGCAAAGGTTCCTCTAGTGTTAATGCCGATCAAATTTTATTCTATGGAATTATTCCTGTATTAGTTGCTTCAGTGCTCTCCGGACTGGCTTCTTCCTTGTGTCAGTGGGCCTCTCAGGTTGCCACAACTTTCAATTTTCTATTCAAATTTTAGTTGCTTGCTTGATCGATGTTATTATTTATGTATTGATTCCTTCTATCACAGGTTAAGAAACACTCATCATACTTGATGACTATAGAAATGTCTATTGTTGGGAGTCTATGTTTGCTAGCCAGTACTTTTAAATCTCCAGACGGGGAAGCTATGAGACAGCATGGATTTTTCTATGGTTGGACTCCTCTTACTTTGGTAATGTTCTTACCGCTGTTTGATTTCCGTAATTTAATTCTTAGAACCGTTAGACTGTTCTCAGGCTTATGCGTGAAGAGAAGAACATAGATAAAGGAAACTGAAAGGTTCAAATTTTGGCATTCTGCCCTCTGTCCCAAGCACACGAATATACATGTAAATTGGGTCTGATACTTTCTTATATCAGGATTGGTAACAATTTTATTTTTGTTGGGGAGACGAGGGGGTTTGATTAATTCCCTTACATTCTTGTTGATGACGAATCTGTGATTAACTGCATTACTGAATAGTGAGTACGATAACTACTTCGAAATTCGTATTATGGAATTTTTACTGCCTGGTTCTGGCTATTTTTATCCGTAGTTAGCGTGTCTTTACTTTAATAGATATTGATATAATCAACTTTAAAACGTTACATATCTTTTTTTGTTCAATTCAGATTCCAGTAATGTTCAATGCCTTTGGTGGAATTCTTGTTGGTTTAGTTACGAGCCATGCTGGTGGTGTTCGAAAGGTAAGTTTAACTTTGTAATTTGTGACTCAATTACTTTTGGTATGCACTATCCTCAGATGACAAGTAAAACGGTGATCAGATGTTAATCAGCCTTTATTGTTAGTTTGCAGTGTGGTTAATTGGAGAAAACAGATTGCATGAATTGGTTTTGTCGGGCTTTAATCTAAATTCTAAAATGCTTTATTAATTTTAATTAAGGGAAATTATTTTTGCACCATATTGATGGAGCATTCAAGGCTGTAACTGTATAAACTTTTGGTACTTGGACTCATTACTAATTTGCTAGTGGACAACATAAAATTATTGAGGAACTTAGGAGTTGCTGGACATGATGACAATTCTGACTTCTGAAATCATTTCCGAGGAAATATAGGGGAGAAAACTCTCTGCATTTTTCTGTTTTGTACGAATGTACTTACAGTGGCATTTATTCAACGTGGTTGCAGGGATTTGTCATTGTTTCGGCTTTACTCATTACAGCACTGCTACAGTTTGTTTTCGATGGAAAACCACCTTCGATGTATTGCCTTGTGGCTCTTCCACTAGTGGTCACTAGCATTTCAATATACCAGAAATACCCCTATCAGGTTAAAAAGAAGGAAGCATAGAATCTGGCCATTATAGCATGGGGATTTATTCTTTAGATCCCCACTGAAACTACTTTATTTTTTTTATCCAGAATATAGCATATTGTAAATGATAGAACATAGAAGGCAAAGCATTCTTTTCGATGTCTTCTCAGTCTCAATAGAGTTAGGATGTTATACAGAGTTTGTTCTTGTTCTTTAATATTCTGGAATCTTTAAATGATCATTTATTTGTCTCCTCTTCATTGTGTGCATAACAGGATTTCGATTTGATTTGAAATTTATATCGTAGGAGAGATTCCCTGTATCACCCAATGAAATTCACGCAGAAAAACCTTTGTTGTCGATTAACCTTTATCTCTGATGAATTTAAACATTAGGATTTTTTTTTATCACTCCTACTCTTAAATACCATGGTTTTGTCCAATAGAAAAAATAACATGGTTTTGTTGGATGGACATACACTGGACTGCATCGTGCATGGACCCATTATGATTAGATGTATGTAGGGCACTTACTTTCCACACCCAATAATGTCTTTCCGCACCAATTCAGAATGTCTTTTTACATTCTGGATTCCTAATCCGGAAGTTACTAATTCTGAAATATAATTTTGCATTCTGAATTAGTGGATCAGGAGGTAAAAAAGGGCAAAAAAATTATTAAAGGAGCATGGAATTGCCTTGAAGTAGAATCCATTAGTTATAATAATAATAATAATACAAAGGCTAAAATACTTTCTTCTTCTTCTTCTTTTTTTTACCTTAAATGCTCTTTTTTACCCCAAATACATTTGTATTTTGCTCTTGTTCTTAAAAAAGTTGTATATTTTTTTTTCTCTATTTATTTAGCCCTTCTTATTTCTTTTTGTCCTTCTAAAATCTATATTTTTTGTTTTAATCTCTATAATAAATTTTTCATTCTAACTAATTTCTTTGAGAAAGATATCATACAAGTAAAAGTGAATGATCAATGTATTATAATATAATAGTAACTACTTTTTAAATTGGTTCCTTTCCATCCAATTTTTTTTTTTGTTAGGATCATTTATGTGAATTTGAAACCCACCTCATGAAGAAACACCTATATACAGAACAGGATAAAATACATCTTTTAACATGTCCTCTTTTATTAAATGAATTTTCTTGAAAATCAGATGCAAAATTTTGTATCTCACGTCTTACTTAATAACTCTCTTCTATGTTTTTTTTTCCAATAAGTTTGAACAAATATGAAAGTGTGTTACGAGGAAAGTATTAAAGAATGTCTTATTATTAAAATTGAAAAAATAAATTTAATTCGATAAACCAACTTGAATAGTCCATAAAATGAATTTGTTTGAACTGAAAAGAAAAAATTAACCAGATGAAGCATACCAATTTTTGTCTAATCCATTTAAAGTTGGCATGATCTGTTTTAAAATAGTAATTATAATTTAAAAATGGTAATATTTCATTAAACAAGCGTGTGAGTATTTATATATATATATATATATATATATATATATATATATATATATATATATATATATATATATATATATATATATATATATATATATATTTTTTTTTTTATATAT
>Ga0099824_1001689_pt1 | contig 31568 bp, 12 predicted proteins | sample SiratrowhiteBW_FD_76837 | JGI IMG/M metagenome (GOLD analysis project Ga0099824, IMG submission 76837) | Root nodule microbial communities of legume samples collected from California, USA - Siratro white BW | ecosystem: Host-associated > Plants > Roots > Nodule | place: USA: California... | reverse complement strand
AGGCGATTTAGGAAGATGGCTTGCCGACGGCAATATCGATTATACAGGAAGAATCGACGATCAGGTAAAAATCCGCGGATACCGTATTGAACTGGGAGAAATTGAAAACTGTCTTTCAAACATTAATGGAATAAGCCACTCTGTAGCTATAGTAAAAGAAAACGGAAATGAAAAATATCTGACAGCTTATTATGTATCTGATTCGGTATTGGATAAAAATGTGATCCAGTCAGAATTAAGCAGAATGCTTCCTGATTATATGCTGCCAAGCTATTACATCCAGCTGGATGCTATTCCGCTGACTACAAATGGTAAAGTCGATAAAAGACAGCTTCCTGATGTTGGCGAATCAGATTTAATTAAAACAGAATATATAGCACCTCGTTCAATGGAAGAAGTAGTTCTTTCTTTGGCATGGTCGCACGTTTTAAAATATGAAAATATTGGTGTAAAAGACAATTTCTACAATCTGGGCGGAGATTCAATAAAATCCATATTAGTAATTTCACGCTTAAAACAGCAGGGGTACACTTTAAAAGTCGAACAAATATTAAAAACACCAATACTGGAAGATTTAGCGAAAATGCTTTCAGTAAATCAAATTACAATAGATCAGTCTGTTGTAAAAGGTGATGTTTTACTAACGCCGATTCAGCATTACTTTTTAAATAATGAAACTTTTCCTAACAAGAATTATTACAACCAATCAGTATTGCTAAAATGCAATGGCACAATAGATTCTGAAATTTTAGACAAATGTATTGGTGCATTAACTTCTCATCATGATGCATTACGAATGGTCTATGAATTTGAAAACGATTCATGGAAACAGTCTAATGCAGATATCTCTGGGAAATCATATAAAATTGCTTTTTATGATTTGCAGGAAGAAGCAGATGAGCTGGCTGCAATGAAAACCATTGGAGAAGAACTTCAATCTTCTATCGACATTACTTCAGGAGTTTTATTTCACATTGGTCATTTTAAATTGTCAGATGGCGACAGATTGGCCTTAATCATTAACCATTTAGTTATTGATGGAGTTTCGTGGCGTATCCTTTTGGAGGATTTATCGAACCTTTACGAATCGTATCAGGCGAATGCACCATTTAGTCTTCCGCTAAAAACAGATTCATTTCAACATTGGGCTTCTTTACAAAACGAATTTGCAAAAAGTTCTGTAATGCAGCAAGAACGTAGTTACTGGGAACAATATTCAGAAAATCAAATACCGGATTTTTCTGTTGATTTTAAGACAGCAGATTCATCATGGAATTTAGATAAAGAAAATACTTTTTTATTGAATAATGACCTTACAGAACTTCTTAAAACCAAAGTTCACCAAGCTTACAATACAGAAATCAACGATATTCTTTTAACAGGACTGGCACTATCAGTTCGTGATGTTTTTGATATTGAAAAAAGTGTGATAGCAATGGAAGGGCACGGTCGTGAAGAAATCATTGAAGGGACTGATGTAGGAAGAACAGTAGGATGGTTTACTACAATTTATCCATTTGTTCTTGACCTAACAAATGCTGCAAATCATGAATTGGTTACCACGAAAGAATTACTTCGAAAAGTACCCAACAAAGGTATCGGCTATGGTATTTTAAAGTATCTGGACAAATCTTTTCAAAATCAGTTACAACCAGCAATACAATTTAATTATTTAGGAGATTTTAGTGAAAATAAAGAAGAAGATGCCGAAAATAAATTTTTCAGTTTCTCATCAGAAAGCATTGGATTGCCATTAGCTGTAGAAAATACAAGAAGCAAAATTCTATTAGACATAACAGGAATGATGGTTTCAAATGGATTAAGTATTTCGATACGCTATTCCGCAGATTGTTATGATCCGGAAACTATCAAAAAACTGAGTCAATCGTACAAAGAAAATCTGGAAAATCTTATAACCGAATTAGCTTCAATTAAACAAAAACACCTTACAGCTTCAGATTTGACGTATAAAAAAATAACAAATTCTGTACTGGAAGAATTAAATAAAGATAACAGCATAGAAGATGTTTACGAATTATCACCTTTACAACAGGGACTGTATTATCACTGGCTTGTCAATCGCGAAAGTCCGCTGTATTTAGAGCAGTTTTCATACAGTCTTCAGTCTGAGAAACTTGATATTGAACTGGTAGAAAAAGCCTATAACAAGCTGATAGAAAGATATCCAATCCTTCGTACCTCTTTTAGTGACAGTATGGATGATGTTCTATTGCAGATTGTACATAAAAAAGCGACAGGTAATTTCTCTTTTGAAAAGGTTTCCGCAAATGAAACAACGCTGGACGATACCATTGAAAATTTTAAAAACGAAGACAGAAATAAAGGATTTGACCTGTACAAACCATCACTGATGCGATTGAAAGTGATTGAAACAGGCAGAGAAAACGAATATGTCTTTATCTGGAGTCATCACCATATTTTAATGGACGGATGGTGCGTGAGTATTTTGGTAAATGATTTTTACAGAATACTGATGGCATTAAACAACAATCAGAATCTTGTGCTGCCGGAACCAGTTAAATATTCAACTTATATCGAATGGCTTTCTAAAATAGATAAAAACGAATCCCTTTTATACTGGAAAAATTATCTGAATGGCGTAGCAACTTTATCTGAAATTCCGTTTAAGAAAAAGAATACTGCCAAAAATGAGGCTCCTGTTTACGATACCAAAGAACTTGTGGTAGACGGAGAACTTTTTCAGCGCATCAATAAATTCAACCACAATCTGGGAATTACCTGGAGTACTTATATTCAGGGCGCGTGGGGGTATTTATTGTCCAGATATAGCAGTACAAATGATGTATTGTTCGGAACCGTGGTTTCAGGAAGACCAGGAGAATTATCCGGAGTTGAAAATATTGTCGGGCTTTTCAGTAACACCATACCTGTAAAAGTAAGTTACAAAGAAGACGATACAATAGCAACGTTCTTGAAACAGCTGCATACCGAGATGCTGGACAGTGCGCCACATCATTACATGAATTTGTCTGAAGTACAAGCACAAAGCGCCTTAGGAATGGGGTTAATCAATAACATTATTGTTTTTGAAAACTTCCTAGTTCACGATGCTATTGATGACGAAATCGAATCGCTATACAATGAAGACAGTAAAACTCTGACTATTGGTAAAGTCGATTTTGCAGACCAGACCAATTATGATTTTCATACTACGGTAGTGCCTTCGGATACCTGGCTGAAAATGGAGTTCAGGTTTAACAGCAATGTGTTTAATGCAGAATCTATAGCGTATTTAAGATCTCATTTTTTAAATATTCTGGATGAGTTCAGCAAAAATCCGAATACTACTTCAATAAAAAACATTGATTATTTAAGTGAAACGGAAAAGACTGACCTGCTTTATACATTCAATGAGACCACATCAGAATATTCAAAGAAAGAAACCGTGATCAGTCTTTTTGAAGCGCAGGCAAAACAAACACCGGATAATGTTGCTTTGGTATTTGAAAACAAAAGCATAAGCTATCAGGAACTGAATTTATTTTCTGATCGTTTGGCGGCTGTACTGATTGAAAACTACAATATAAAAACTGGAGATTTCATCGGACTTCAGCTTAACAGAAGCGAATGGACGCTGATTGCCATATTGGGAATTTTAAAAGCTGGGGCAACTTATATTCCGATTGATGCTGAATTACCGGCAGATAGAAAGACTTTTATTTTTGAAGATGCAGCCCTAAAATTACTGATAACCGAAATGGCATTTATTTTTGATTTAGACTTTGATGGCGCTATTTTTTCTATCGATGTTGAGTTTGATCCTTCTGTAGAAATTATTTTCGAAAAACCAGTCGTATTACCGGAAAATCAGGCATACGTGATCTACACCTCAGGATCAACAGGAAATCCAAAAGGAGTGGAGATTGCCCATTCATCATTAACCAATTATCTGCTTTGGGGTAAAGCGTATTATTCAAATGAAGGTGTACAAACTCTTGATTTTGGATTGTTTACTTCCTTGTCTTTCGATTTGACAGTAACGAGTTTATTTCTTCCTATTATAAGTGGAGGGACTCTGACTGTCTTTGAAACGACAGACGATATTTTGAAACTATTGACAGCTTATTTCGAAAGTAATATCAGCAGTATCAAATTAACTCCAGCGCACATCAGTGTTCTGGAAAGCCTTGATTTGAAAAGCACCAAGATCAGTCTGGCGATTGTGGGAGGAGAAGCTTTGCTTGAAAAGCAGGTGAGAATATTACAGAATCTGAATCCGGAAATCAGAATCATCAACGAATATGGTCCGACAGAAGCAACAGTGGGCTGTATTATTTACGATATTAAAAGTGCATTAGAAAGCATCCTGATTGGAAAACCAATTGCCAATACACAGATTTACATTCTGGATGAATCCTTAAATCCCTGCGCGATAGGTGTTACGGGCGAGCTGTACATTGCAGGAGATGGACTGGCAAAAGGGTATATCAACCGTGCGGAACTTACAGCAGAGAAATTTGTTGTCAATCCGTTCAGTGAAGGTGCTTTAATGTACAAAACTGGTGATTTGGGACGATGGCTTCCTGACGGAAACATTGATTATACCGGAAGAATCGATGATCAGGTTAAAATCCGTGGCTACAGAATCGAGTTGGGCGAACTGGAAAATGGGATTTGTAATATCGACGGAATTAGTCATTCAGTAGTAGTAGTAAAAGAAAATCAGGAAAAATATCTGGTAGCGTATTATGTTTCTGATAGTCCATTAGACAAAAATACAATTCAGTCAGAACTAAGTAAAGTCTTGCCGGATTATATGCTTCCGGCTTATTACATACAGTTGGAATCGATTCCGCTTACTACAAACGGTAAAATTGATAAAAAACAGCTTCCGGAAGTAAGTGAATCTGATCTAATTAAAATGGAATATGAAGCTCCTACAGACGAAATAGAAACAGAAATGGTCGAAATCTGGCAAAGGGTTCTAAATCGTGATAAGATTGGTATCAGTGACAATTTCTTTTTTCTTGGCGGACAAAGTATCAAGGCCATTATGGTCGTTGCCGAAATCAAAAAAACCTTTGATATTAAAATAGAATTGGATGTACTCTTTAATAATCCTGAAATCAAGGCTATTGCTACCGAAATCAGAAACAAAATGTGGTACAGCCAGGAAATAACCGAAGAAGACGTTACAGACAAAATTGTCATCTAAAACAAATTGATTAACCCTATACAAACTGTAAAAATGGAATTAAACGACAACACTTATTATTTAAAATTAAACGTAGCATTAGAAGCATTAGTAGACAGATGGTATGCATGGTCACATATCGTATCGCCTGCAACAGCGGCAATGAATATAAAAGAGAGACATCTTAAAATTATGGAATCTTACATCAAAAATCCAAAAATACATGCTGCGGCAGTACAAAACCCAAAAATGCTCGGAGGTCCTTTTATTGATTATGAAGGAGGAAGAATTGATGAAATCAAAGATCTGTATGATGACACCTTAAGCAGAAGGTCAGATTTACTGGAATTTGCAGATGCTATTATAGAGCTAAATGAGTTGTTGCAAAAAGAAGCAAAAGGATATTCACTAAACTCATTATACGATAAAATACCGGATATCCTAAAAGGGTATGTAGAGCTTATTTATGACCTGAACAACAATCCAAATTTCAGACTATTCGAATACCTGCTGTACCAAAGCAAATATTACGATGAAAAAGCACAATCTGTTTCCCTACAATTGGTTGAAGCCGACGATTCAAGATCTTTTGTACTGAGTACACCAAGGCTTAACGACGACAATCTTATCCATTTGGACATTCCTTTTAAATCACCTGTGATTGATGAATTGTTTAAAATGAAAAAAGTACCAGGTAATTACCATGCCATTGCAGAAAAACTGGGATTGTCCGGTAAAGAAGAAGCTTTGTTTAAACAGTTTTTTACCAAAGAAGCCCCTGCTCAGTTTAAGGAATATAAAGGAAGCGGAGTAAGAACCCGTTATTTCGGACATGCCTGTGTATTGGTAGAAACCAGTAAAATATCTATTCTGGTAGATCCTGTAATCAGTTATGATGGTTATGAAACCGATGTAAATCGATACACTATGAATGATCTGCCTGAAGTAATTGATTATGTTTTAATTACACACAACCATCAGGATCATATTTTATTAGAGACCCTGTTGCAATTACGTCACCGTATCAAAAATATTATCGTGCCAAGCAGCGGTAAAGGAAGTTTGCAGGACCCTAGCCTGAAACTGATGTTTAATATTATTGGTTTCAAAAATGTAATCGAACTTGACGACATGGAAAGCGTAGACATGGGAGACTGTACCATTACAGGAATCCCGTTTTTAGGGGAACACTCAGATCTGGATGTAAGAAGTAAACTTTGCTATCACATTGCCCTGCACAATGATTTAAAAATATTATTCGTAGCCGACTCCTGCAACGTAGAATCTACGATTTATAAAAAAATACACGAAATACTGGGAGATGTTGATGTATTATTCTTGGGTATGGAGTGCGACGGAGCTCCACTGACATGGCTGTACGGACCTCTGATGCCGGAAAAACTGGAAAGAGATAAAGACTTATCCAGAAGGTTGGCAGGTTGTGACTTCGAACAGGGAAAATCTCTTGTTGACATATACAATCCTAAAAATGTATTTGTATATGCAATGGGATTAGAGCCATGGCTTGTTTTTATCAGTTCTATAAAATACACAGATGAATCAAGACCAATTGTAGAATCAAACAGATTAATTCACGAATGCTTAAGCAGAGGAATAGATGCAGAACGATTATTCGGAGAAAAAACTATTGAATATAATAATGTAGAGGTAAATATTTAGTCATGGCACATCTAATCAAAGACCTACTGAAAAAATTAAGGGAGAACGATGTTTATCTTAAAGTAAACGATAAAGAAGAGCTTGAAATAACAGTAAAACAGGGTAAAATTCCATCAGAGCTGGTAAACGAGCTCAGAGAACACAAGAAAGATATCATCGCCTATCTTAAATCTTCTGATGGTGCTTCAGCCGAAATAGAAAAAGCGCCTCAGGCAGACAGTTATGCGTTATCATCAGCTCAAAAATCGTTGTGGATTGTGAGCCAGGACCCTGAGGCTTCTGTTGCTTATAATATACCTTCTTTTAGAATATTAAACGGAGCCAAAAAACTGGACATTTTAAACCAGTCGATAAAAGCAGTAATTGAGCGACATGAAATCTTAAGAACCGTATTCAGGAATGACGAAAACGGAGAATTAAGACAATTCATTCTTGATACCGCCGATTTAAACTTCACAATTGATTTTGTGAGTTTTAAAAACGAAAGTAATCCTCAGCAGCATATTGCTGATTATATTAAAAAAGACAGCAATATACCGTTTGATTTAGAAAAAGGCCCTTTGTTAAGAGCGGCTATTTTAGAAATCAGTGAAGAAGAATTTTGTTTCTATTATAACCTGCACCATATCATCAGCGATGGCTGGTCTAATGATATTTTAGAAAAAGAATTCATATCGTTTTATAGCGCTTACAGCACAAATAGCGGAATTAACCTTCCGGAACTCAACATGCAGTATAAAGATTATGCCGTATGGGAAAGTTCTTTGCTGCAAAGCCAGAAAATGGAGGATTATAAAAAGTACTGGACAGAAAATCTGTCCGGTGATCTGCCGCGTTTAAATTTGCCATCGACTCAGGCAAGACCAAAATTCAAAACCTACAACGGGCATCAGTACCAGACTTATATTGCTCCTGATCAGGTTAACAAGCTAAAAGAGTTAACTCAAAAAGAAGGAGGCAGTTTGTTTATGTCGGTATTGTCCCTGACCAAAATCTTGCTGTACAAATACACTGGAGAAACAGATATTACGATTGGTTTCCCGATGGCCAACAGAGACAATCAGAACCTACAGGATCAGATAGGTTTTTACATAAGGCCGCTTGCTTTGCGCAACCACGTTGTGCCAGATGAAAGCTTCGGTCAGTTTTACAAAACATTAAAAGATAATACTTTTTTGGCTTTCAACAACAAAGAGTATCCGTTTCCACTTTTGGTAAATGACCTGAAACTAAATCATGATCCTGGTAGAAGTCCAATTTTTGATATTTCGCTTACTTTTCACAACACCTCTTCAGAAAGTAATACAGCTTCTTTTGATACTACGATCGTAACAGATTTGGGAAGTAACAAATGCAAGCAGGATATTGAGTTTCATTTTAAGGAAATAGGAGATTATTTATCCTTTGTACTCAACTACAATCCAGATGTCTATCAGGCAGATATGATGATTCAGTTCATGCAGCATTTCAAACAGTTACTGAGCGACTTAAACAGTAATCCGAATAAAGCCATCAAGGATTTAAACTATTTAAGCCCAAAAGACAGGTCTGTTTTAATAAATGAATTTAATAACACAGCTGGGGATTCTCCAAAAGAAAAGACGCTGGTAGATTTATTCGAAATTCAGGCTAAGGAAACACCAGATAACGAAGCTGTTTTTTTTGATGGTAAAAGCATAACGTACAAAGAACTCGATTTGATTTCTGATCGTCTGGCTTATAATTTACGAGCAGAATACGGCATTCAGAAGGGCGATTTCGTAGGTGTTCAGTTGCATAGAAGCGAATGGTATATCATCTCGTTTTTAGGAATCTTAAAAGCAGGTGCAGTCTATGTTCCAATAGATTATGAATTACCGGAAGACAGAAAAGCATTCATTATCTCTGATACGGGCTTAAAGCTATTGATTGTAGAGACTGCTTTTATTTTTGATTTGGATTTTTATAACGGTCTTGTTTTTTCTATAGATGTTGAATTTGACGCATCTGCAGTAAACGGAACTTATGAGAAACAAAACCTGAGTCCAAAAGATTTAGCTTACGTAATCTACACATCTGGTTCTACAGGCAACCCAAAAGGAGTAATGATTGAACACGCAGGAATCGTAAACACAATTGCATCAGAAAGAGACGCAATCGGAATGCGAAATTATAAAAACAGCCTGCAGTTTGCTTCGTTCTCTTTTGACACTTCGGTTTGGGACATTTTCAATACCCTTTTATCCGGAAGTAGCCTTTATATTTTAAGCGAGGAAACCCGTAAAGATGTGAAGTTGTTTGAAACTTATATCGTTGAAAACAAGATCGACATTGCGACACTTCCGCCGGCGTTTTTAAAGTTAATCGATATTGAATGTCTTAAAAGCCTGAAAATGCTTATCACGGCTGGAGAAGCCGCTATTTACGATAAAGTCTCAGAATACCTGGAGTTTGGGTCTTTTTACAATTCATTCGGACCTACAGAATCCAGTATAAGCTGTACAGGGTACAAAGTAGAAAAAGGACAGAAGCTGCTTTCTACCAATATCCCGATTGGTAAACCCATAAAAAATGCCCAGATCTACATACTTGATACCAATTTAAATCCATGCGGAATAGGTATTTACGGCGAATTGTATATTGCAGGGGCAGGTTTGGCAAGAGGTTATCTTAACCGTGAGGAACTCACCTCGAAAACATTTATTCCTAATCCGTTTAAAGAAGGGGCACTTATGTACAAATCAGGCGATTTGGGCAGATGGCTTCCTGATGGAAATCTGGAATACAAAGGCAGGGTAGACGATCAGGTTAAACTGCACGGCTACAGAATTGAGTTAGGAGAGATTGAAAACCGTCTTGCTGAAATTGATGATATAAAACAAGCTGTTGTAATCGTTAAACAGGAAGGAGAAGATAAATATCTTGTTGCTTATTATGTTTCAGACCAAAATCCGGATAAAAACAAAATACAATTAGAGCTAAGTAAAAAACTGCCGGCATTTATGCTGCCTAATTATTACGTCCAATTACCATTTATTCCACTTACAACCAACAGAAAAGTAGATAAAAAAGCACTTCCGGCAGTCGCAGAGAAAGATTTGATAAAGACACAATACGAAACCCCGGATACAACTGAAGAAATCATCCTGGCAAAAATTTGGTCTGATCTGTTAAAGTGCGAAAATATTGGTAAAAAAGACAACTTCTACAATCTGGGAGGTGATTCTATAAAATCGATAATGACCATTGTTAAGCTAAAAGAACTGGGTTATGTTTTAAGGATCGATCATTTGCTTAAACACCCGGTTTTGGAAGATCTGGCTGCAAAATTAGAAAAAGCGACCGTTTCAAATCAGCAAATTTCTGAAGGAATAGGCTCTAAAAGCTGGACAACCGGCGATGTAACAGCACTTTCACCAAATCAGAAAAGGTTTTACAAAATGGAGTATGCCGCAGTGACGCTAAGTTTTAATGTGCCTGATTTCAATTTGTCTGTTTTTGAAAAAGAGTTTAAATCATTTATCTCACACATTCCTAATCTGACTGTGCGATATGAAGCATTTGACAGCGCCATTTTTCAAAGATACATTACGGCAGAAGAGACAAAAGTTAAGATTTTAGTGAATGAAAATCATACCGGCAGCGAAGAGAAAATAACCCAAAAAGGAAGAGCATTTTTGTTAGAACAGCCCTTTGACCTGCTTCATGGCGAATTAATCAGGGCTTTTGTAGTTCCGGATGCCCATAAACAACAAGCAACAGTAGTTTTAGCCATTCACCATTCCCTTGCAGATGCGTATACCACCGATACGATTTTAAAAGAAGCCGTTAATTACTTCACACACAAAAAAGAAATCGGTGTTTACCATCATCCTTTTGAATTCATTACAGCTCAGGAGCAATACCTTAACTCCGCCGAAGGATTGAATAAAAGAAAGTATTGGACAGAAAACCTGAGCGAACAGTTGCTTCACCGCACACAACATATTACAGACAGGACAGATTATTTTGAACAGGAAATCGTTATTGGCGGAAAACAGTTTGATAAAATCCAAAACCTGTCAACAGAATTAAACCTGCCTGTGAGTGCGCTTTTTGATGTCTTTTATCAAATGATCCTTAATAATGCCGGTCACGAAGCCAAAAAGCTATATCAGATTTTTGTTACCGGAAGAGAACAGGAAATACAAGGATTACAAACGGATAAAATTTTAGGAGTAATTGATAATGCCCTTATCAGAAATTATTTCGACAGCGATTTTAACCTGACTCCTGATTTTATCGCAGAAAATTACCAGCAATACCTGAATGACAGGATCGAACAGACCATTCCGTATGAAGTAATTCGTGAGGATTTTATGAAAGCTTCAGAAATTGACTTAGACAGTAATGTCATCGGATTCCTAAATTTTCTGATCTCAGAAAACGAATTGAAAAATGCCATTTTTAGCGGAAAAGCCATTACAAAAGAAACAAAATCCGACGCAATGTGTGACATAAGTCTGGTTTGCAGCCTTTATCCAAATGGTATAATCCTAAGGCTGGTGTGCAGCAAACATTTTTACGAACAAAATGCGAATGCCTTATCCCTTGAAGCTTATACCGAAGAGTTTTTAGCTTTTATAAAAGAAAATCAAAACAGTAAAGCTGTCGAACGGTACAGTAAACTATAATAGAATAGAAAAAGTATAATGAGGAAAATAATAATATTAGTTTTAATTATAAGCCCTTTTTTTTGCATTGCCCAAATTAAAATAGATGGTAAAGTCAAAAGCGACAAGGCATTTTTGCCTAATGCAGATGTTGTGCTCACAAATGATAAAGCACAAATTGTAAGTCAGGCAATTACCAGTGCCGATGGCCATTTTGAACTGGAAGCAAAGGCAGGATCGTACAGTATAACCATAAGCCATCTCGATTACGTAAGTTTTGTCAAAAAAATCGATTTAAAACAACAGACAACTCTGGAAACTGTCGTATTGGCTCAGAAGGAAAATGCTTTAAACGAAGTAGTCATCAATTCTACTCCGACAAAAATCAGAAGGGAAATAGACAAGACTGTCGTAAATATCGACAGAAGTCCTATTGCCAGTACTGGAAATATTTTTGAAGCACTTAGTAAAACACAAGGACTGGTAGTGAGAAATGACCAGATTGCTATGTTGGGAAAGAGCGGTGTCATGATCTCGATAGATGGCCGTATGATACAACTATCGGGAGAAGACCTGAATAATTTCCTACGATCTCTGCCGGCAAGTGAAATAAAAGAAATCGAAGTAATTACCAACCCTTCTGCTAAATATGAAGCACAGGGAAACAGTGGTGTTATTAACATTATTTACAAAAAAATAAAAAAAGATTCTTGGAGCAACAACATGTCGCTGGTAGACAATCAGGCAAAATACAATTGGAGAACCTTTAGGAATAGTTTTAGCTATCAGCGCGATAAACTAAGTTTCCTCATAAGCGGAGTGCATAATTCAGGGGCGTTCTACAGAGAAGAAAGAACAGCTATTGATTTTGAAGACCCATTAAGACTGGTTAGCAAACAAAAGGAAAAGAAAAATGATTTTTCGACCCGATTGATGCTGGATTATGATTTCACCAAAAATACAAGGGTTGGGCTGCAATACCTGCGTATGCTGATTATTCCGACAAATGAAGATAATGTACGAACCGACATGTACAACAGTGATTTTGAATTAACCAATTATCTGCTGGGAAATGTAGATACAAAAGACAACAAAAACAATTCCATATTCAATTTTTATGTAGACCAAAAACTGGATTCGTTAGGGAAAAAGATCGTATTTAATTTTGATGTCCTCGATTACAACAGCAGAAGAGATAGCGACATTTTATCGAACAATTATGACCCCAATGGAAATTTTCTGAATGTTGATTTTGCCAACTTAGGGAATTCTTTACAGGACATTACCAACTACAGCGCAAAAGTTGATGTAGATTACCCAATTGAATGGGCAAAACTTTCGTACGGAGGTAAAGCCAGTTTTAGCAAAACCAACTATCAGTTGTACAACTACAATACCATTACGGGAACACCTGTTTTAAATCCGTTGCAATCCAATCAGTTTGATTTTGATGAAAACATACAGTCTTTGTACGTCAACGGTTCAAAAAAGATAAACGACAAGTGGGAAGTACAATTTGGGTTACGTTCTGAGTTCACGCAGACTAAAGGAGTTTCGCAGCAATCCGATCCGCCAGAATACATCAATAAGTACAACAAGTTATTTCCAACATTTTACCTGTCGTATGCACAAAACGAAAACAATACTTTTGTGCTGAATTACGGAAAACGAATCAACAGGCCGGGATACCGACAGCTTAATCCGGCCCGTTATTTTATCAACAGCCAGGTGTCATCAATAGGTAACCCTTATTTATTGCCTTCCTATAACAACAATGTAGAGTTTACCCATACGTACAAAAATAATTTGTCGACCAAACTCGCTTTTAGTGTAACTACAGATTCGTATAGCGTAATACCGGAAGTAGATCAGGCAACCAATCAGCAAACCATTGTATTCAGGAACTTTTTTACCGAATACAACTATTCGCTGACAGAAAATTATCAGTTTGATATTACGCCATGGTGGAAAACAGACAGTAACTTATTCATTAACTACAACGATTCCAAAAAAACAGATCCTAATGTTGATGTTGATTTAATGAAAGGTTTTGAATTTCGTTTTTCAATCAACAATGTCATCACATTCAACAAATCCAAACCAATAATCGGAGAAGTCAATTATTGGTACGATTCAGCCTATAATAATGTCCTGTTTCATTATACGGCAGCTAACTCACTGGATATGGCTGTAGTGTTTAAATCGTTGATAAACAGAGTGAACCTGACAGTAGGGGTAAACGACTTATTTAATTCAAGTCCTAGTTATGCCATTTCAAAAGTAAACGGTATCAACCAGAGTTTTGTTTCTTATCCGAGCAACCGCTATTTCAGGGTATCGATGTCTTATAACTTAGGAAACGATAAAGTAGCCAAAAAAGACAGAAGTTTTGGTAATGAAGAGATAAGAAGAAGAAGTAACTAAAATCAGATTATGAAAGAGAATAAAGAAATCAAATGCCAATTGTTTTTGCTTCATTTTGCGGGAGGAAGTGCTTATTCTTTTGATTTTCTAAAAAAGAATTTTGATTCCGCCATAGATTTTATAGCCCTTGAACTGCCCGGAAGAGGAAAAAGATTTGAGGAAGAACTGTTAAAATCCCGACAGGAAGCCATAGACGACTATTGCAGACAGATTGTGGATTTAAATAATGGATCGCCCTTTATTATCTACGGTCACAGCATGGGAGCGTCATTGGGTTTTGGTGTGGTAGCCAAACTGGAACAGCTGGGCTATTTTCCAAAACGATTTGTGGTTTCTGGTAATGCAGGACCGGGCGTAAAGAAAAAAAGAAACATTGTAAGATATTTATTAGACGATTTTGAGTTTAAGGAAGAACTACGAAGCCTGGGAGGAATCCCCGAAGAAGTGCTGGCCAACAAACAGTTATATGATTTTTTTGCTCCCATCATGCGAGCTGATTTTGAATGTATCGAAAAAAAAAACATTCGACAGTATGACACAATCGAAACTCCGATTTATGCCTTAATGGGTTCAGACGAAGAAAATTGTGAAGACATAGACAACTGGAATCAATATACCAATACCGTTTTTGAACATAAAGTTTTAAAGGGCAATCATTTCTTTATTTACGATCATGCAGCAGAATTGGCAAGAATATTAAAAGAATCGTTTCTGACACAAACCGATCTTCAGGAGATTTAAAGAAAAATAAGACCCGGGGATAAAAGTATAAAATGTAATAATTAATAATATCAGGATGTTAAAAATTAAAAAGAGACACATTATCTATTTGCTGTTATATGCCGTACCCAATACGCTGTTAACATTTGCAATAGTATACATCATTAACAATGTAATGTCAGGAAACAAACAGTTTCTTAATGGATATATGGGAATTGTTTTTACAGCAGTTCTTGTATATGCATATTTGCTTAACATAATATTTCAGAAGAAATTAAATAAGTTTTCTTTTAATATGTTGTACCAAAATGAAAAGAATATTTTCAGACAGATTTTAAACGTTCCCTTGCTTAGACTAGAACAATACGGTTCACAGCGATTTTATACAGTTGTAGAAGATCTTCGAACTTTTTCGCTGCTTCCTTACACTGTAACACATACCATAAATTCCTTATTAATGCTTGTTTTGTGTCTCATTTATATGTTTACACTCTCTTTTGTTTCGGCATTAATCGTAGTAGCTTTAATTGTTGTGGTAGGAGCGTGTTATTTTATTGTAATGAATACAATGTCAAAAAGAGTGAATGAATTACGAGAATATAATGACGGCTATTATAAATCTGTGGATGACGTTATCAGAGGATTTAAAGAGCTTAAAATTAATTTTATAAGAAGAGAAAACTTAATGAACAAGTTCATTGTGCCAAACAGAGATGCAGCTATGAACTTAGACTTCAACATCAACTATGTGTTTCTTTCTATTAACCTTATCAGTCAGTACGGATTGTATTTTGTGGTTTCGGTTATTTTATTTGTACTGCCTGCCTTTAATCTCCTTACCAGAGAAGATGTAATCGCTTATGTAGTGATCATACTTTTTATTTCCGGTCCAATTAACAACATCATAAATATGCAACAGCTTTATACAAGATTCTTTGTGGCCAATACCCGAATTTCAAAATTCATGAAAGATTTTGAAGTTGATGGAAGTGAGGAAATCGTAACCAGTAAAGTCGAAAATGATTTTGAATCCTTGCGCTTTGAAGAAATAACATTTGCCTATCCAAATGCCGATAGTGATTCTTTATTTAAGCTCGGCCCTTTAAATTTAAATATTAATAAAGGAGAAACCATTTTTGTTGTTGGCGGAAACGGATCAGGAAAAAGTACTTTTATTAATGTTCTTACAGGACTTTATCCTCCAACAGATGGTAAAATCATAATAAACGATGAAAAGGATTCGCTGTCTTTTCAAGACTTGGTTGCCGCAGTATTTACAGATAACCATTTGTTTTCTAAAAACTATGACAATTATGCTCTAGAAAGCAATCATTCTTATTCAGGACTTTTGAAAACAATGGAAATGGATAAAATTATTACAGACGATAAAGACGAAACGATAAGAAGAAAATTTTCTAAAGGACAAAGCAAACGTATGTCGCTGATATTTGCCTTATTAGAAAAAAGACCAATCTTAGTTTTAGATGAATGGGCAGCTGATCAAGACCCTCATTTTAGAAAATACTTTTATGAAGAACTTGTGCCTAGATTTAAAAAAGAAGGCAAAACAATTATAGCTGTAACCCACGACGATGCTTATTTTCATTTAGCTGACCGAATCATAAAATTTGATTACGGAACTATTGTAAAAGATATAAAAACAACCTCAAAAGAAGAACTTGCAGAAAATTTCTGGGTTTAATCTTCTTAAAAATCAAATACTAAAAACGATTTGAGTATGTGATTACGCAATTTTCTAATTCTTTAATTACTAAAAAAATGAAACTCACGCTACCACAACAAGATGTATATTTTGAACAGCTTATGTTTCCTGAAGACCCTATTTACAATATTGGGGCAAAAATAATTATTAAAGGAAAAATAGCTTACGATATAATTAATAAGGCTTATCTGGAACTTATAAACCAGCATGACACCTACAGAAGCAGTATGGATTTATCATCAGATGAAGTTACCATGCACACTATAGAAAAATATGTCTCTGAATTAAAATTTCTTGACTTTTCTTCATCAGAAAGCCCAGATAAAGAAGCAAATGAATTCATGCAGCAACAATTTGAAATCCCTTTCGAATTAAAAGCTGATGAGTTACTGCACAAGTTTCTTTTAATCAAAGTAGATTCAGAATTTCATTATTTGTTTTCTGTATACCACCATATTATTACAGATGGATGGGGAACTTCATTAATGTTCCAAAGACTTGTAAAAAACTATAATGAACTTTCAGAATTCGGAGAAATAAATACTGAATATCCATTTACTTATCAGGATTTTATTCAAGACGACAAAGCCTATTCAGAATCGCAAAGTTTTGAAGAAGATAGGCTGTATTGGAAAACAAAATTCAGTGATCTTCCTGAGAAGCTTTTTGAAAAAATTAATCAGGACGATAAAACAAACCAAAGCAAAAGAAAAGAAATCATTATATCACGCTCGATTTATAATGAAATAGAAAAGACTGGAAAAAATTGGGGAGCAACAACATTTCATGTAATCCTTGGAATTTTATATCTATATTTTGGAAGAAAACACCAAAATAAGGATTTTGCAATTGGACTCCCTGTCTTAAACAGAGGAAAATCAGTATTTAAAAAAACCGTTGGTTTGTTCATGGGAGTATCTCCGTTACGAATGAAGTTTGATTTGAATGATACTTTTGAAGACCTTGTAAAAAATATCAAACAACAATTAAGACAAGATTACCGTCATCAGAGATTTCCGTTAGGAAAACTTGTGAAAGAACTTGATTTATTTTATGAAAAAGACAGATTGTTTAATATGACATTGTCTTATGAGAAGCAAAATTATTCAGATCATTTTATCAATACACAGACAACCGTAATCCCGCTTTCAAATCATTCAGAACGTGTAGCTCTGGCAATTTATATCAGAGAATTTGATGAATCTGAAGATATTAAAATTGATTTTGACTACAATGTCAATTACTTCGACGAAACAGAGATAACCAAAGTAGCAACGCACTTTGAAAATCTGCTTACAGAAGTAATTCATAATACCAAAGAAAAACTTTCTCAATACCAATATCTTACAGAAGCAGAGGAATATCAATTGCTTTATGATTTCAATAAGACATCATTCGATTATCCGAAAAATGAAACAGTTGTTAGTCTCTTTAATAATCAAGTAAATAAAAATCCCGACAAGACAGCATTAGTCGACGAAGGAATAAGTTACACGTATCATGAGCTTGCGAAATTTTCAGATAAAATAGCTTTTTACATTAAACAAAAAGCAGAAAACCCAAATGCTGCAGTTGCGGTTTTAATGAATCGTTCTGCAGACCTTACAGCGGTTTTGCTTGGAGTATTAAAATCGGGTTGTGCTTATATTCCGCTGGATCCATCTTTTCCTAAAGATCGTTTAGAATACATTATAAAACATAGTGGTGTTAATCAAATTATAGCAGCACAAAATTTAAAAGAAAATCTAAATATAGATTGTGAAATTATCGATGTTGATTTTCTTTTAAAACAAGAAATCACCGAGCCAATTGTTTTAGATGAAGTTTCCTCTTCAGTAGGAGCCTATATTATTTATACATCAGGATCGACTGGAAATCCAAAAGGCGTGGCGATTAGCCATAAATCGTTATGCAATTTCTTGATCAGCATCGAAAACCAGCCTAAAATAGACCGAAATGATTACTTGTTTTCAGTAACAACGCAGTCGTTTGATATTTCAATCCTCGAATTTTTTGCACCACTTATTGCGGGAGCCAAATTATACATTGCTAATCGGGAACTTTTATCAGATCCGGCAGATACAATTCAAAAAATTAAAGACTTAAAAGTTACTGTTATTCAAGGGACACCAAGTTTTTTTCAGATGCTATATAGTGCTGGATGGGATGGAAATAAGAAGGTTAAAATTCTATGCGGAGGAGATTTATTAAGTGAAGCCCTTGCCCAAAAATTATTGGAGACCAATAATGAATTATGGAATATGTACGGTCCTACCGAAACTACAATATGGTCGAGTTGTAAGCAAGTAACCAATTCAAAAGAAGCTTCAAATATTGGTCAGCCAATTAACAATACCCAGTTTTATATTTTAGATGATGTTATGCAGCTTTTGCCATTACATGTTCCAGGAACTATCTATATAGGCGGAGACGGACTGGCGCTTGGATATTATAAAAATGAAGAACTGACTTTAGAAAAATTCGTTCAAAGCCCTTTTGACAGTAACAGAAGAATTTATAACACAGGTGATATTGGCAAATGGAACAATAAGGGCGAAATTGAATTTTTAGGCCGCAACGATAATCAAGTAAAAATAAGAGGATATCGTATCGAATTGGGAGAAATTGAGACCAAATTGAATCGGATTGAAAATGTAAAAGATTCGGTTGTGATTGCTCAGAAAAATCAAGAACAAGGAGCAGTTCTAATTGCTTTTTTAATTATAGAAAAAGAACTATTCGATTATTCTTCTGTTATAACTTCTTTAAGGGGGGAACTACCCGAATATATGATTCCATATGCAGTAATCCCACTGAATGAATTTCCGTTAACACCCAATAAAAAAATTGACAGAAAGGCACTGGCGTCATTTAAAATAACAAATGAAAAGGCAAATGCAATTCATGAAAAGGCCACTACAGAAATAGAACTTGAACTTTGTAATTATTATCAAGAAATATTGGAAATAAAAGATGAATTAAGTGTTACGGATAACTTTTTCATGCTGGGAGGACATTCACTAAATGCCGTAAAACTTATTAATAAAATTGAAGAAAATCTTCATTATAAAATTACATTAAAAGACATTTTTGATTATCCAGCAATACAGGCAATGTCTAAATATTTGGAGAAAAAAGAAAAGAAGAAAACGTCTGAAATTAAAGCCTTAGAGCAACGTCAGTATTATGACATAACAACAGCGCAATACAATATTTGGCTGGCCTCACAGCAATTTAAAAAATCGGTATCGTACAACATGCCTGCTGTTTTTAAAATAAAAGGACAGATTGACAAATCAGTTCTGGAAAAAGTATTTTTTGAATTACAAAAAAAATATGAAATCCTGAGAACTGGATTTATTGAGGTTGATGGGAAACCAAGTCAGGAGGTTGCTTCTTATGAAAAAAATACAATACAAGTTGAAGAGTTTTTTTATGACAAAAAGGAAATTAAAAAAGCTATTAAAAACTTCATAAATAAAGAATTTGATTTAAACAAAGCTCCATTATTACGAATAGGATTATTTCATAAAACGAATGGATCTTCATATCTGGTTTTTTGTGCACATCATATTATTATGGACGGCTGGTCGCTGGAAATCCTAATAAATGAGTTTGTAAGTTATTATGAAAAAATAGAAAAAAATGAGATTGTAGATGATTCTAAATTGAATTTTCAGTTTAAAGATTATGCTGCTTGGTATAATAAAGTGCAGCAAAAAAACTCAGAAGAAAAAAATCTAAAATTTTGGAAAACCTATCTCGGTGGATATTCATGGAAAAATACAGTGCCCTATGATCATCAATTTCAAAAAGATAATCATAAAAGTATTGATTATGAATTTGTACATAATGGCATCAATATTCTAGAGATTAAAAAATTTGTTCAAAAACATCATATATCACTGCATACATTGTTGACAGGAACATTCAGCATACTGATGTGTAAAATGTATGATAAGGAAGATTTTTCGATAGGAACTGTAAATTCCGGCAGAACAAATTCTGAATTGCAAAATCAATTAGGAATGTTTGTAAAAACGTTGCCCTTGCGAAATAAAATCGATCAAGAAAAAAATGTGGCAGACTTTTTAAACGAAACGCACCAAAATCTTCTATTGATCGATGAACATCAAGATGTTCCTGAGATCATGTCAAATACATTTAGATTAGACACGCTTTTGGTTTTGCAAAATCCATCTTTTGATTACTCGACAATTAAAGTCAATACCAATTTGCAATTGCATTTGACACCCGCAAATACCAGTTATAATAGGTTGCCTTTATTAATCACATTTGATGCAAGTAAAAATAAACTGTCAGGAAAAATAAATTATAGCACTTCAAAGTACGAAGTAGCAACCATAAAGCTAATAAGTTTAAAGTACGAAAAACTACTAGAAGAAATTTTAAGAAATAGTACCCGGTCAATTGAATCGTTAGACACTGAACTCGATTTTGAAAAGCAAGAAACAATACAAATAGGGCTTAATTTTTAAATTAAATAAAAACAGATGAAAATAAAATCAATAACCACAATCGCTTTTATACTACTATTTTTTTCGAATATAAATGCACAAAATGTGACTTTCGACAAAAGAAAGGCTTTTCTTTTTCAGTTTGAAAAAACTAATAATATAGAGTGGGGATATCTGAATGTTCCTGAAACATGGCAAAGCAGCAATGGAAAAAAAATCAAAATTGCGGTTGCTATTCTCAAAAATACTTCAAATATTAAAAATACAAATGCAGTAGTCTTTTTGCAAGGAGGACCGGGAGCAGGAGGCATTGATAATATTTGGTCCTGGATAGATCATCCGCTTCGTAAAAATAACGATATCATACTGTTTGATGTCAGAGGAACAGGTTATTCAGAACCAAGACTTTCTAAAAACCTTGGAGAAAAATTTCTGGCAATTCTGGCTAAAAATCAGCCTAGAGCCGAAGATGAAAAACAAAAAACAATTGCTGTTATGTCAATGAAACAGGAACTTCTTAATAAAAAATATGATATTGATTCTTATAACAGCCTTAGCACTGCACAAGATCTTCATGCATTAAAATCAGTTTTAGGATATAAAAATTGGAATGTTTATGGAGTTTCTTACGGAACTTATATTGCACAGGTTTATGCTGACACTTATCCACAAGATGTAAAAACGTTATTGCTAGATTCCCCTGTTTATGATATTTCGACTTATTATGTAAACAATACATCCAACTACATGAACAGTTTACATAAAGTTTTTGAGATTTGTAAAAAAGACAAGCAAATTAACGAACAATATCCAAATCTAGAACAGACTTATTATAATGTTATTTCAGATCTGGAAAAGAGACCATTAACAGTTGATGTTGATAAAACGATAATTCCAACTGGGAAATTTACCTACAATGCAGAAGATTTTAAAGTTGCCATTCAGCAAGCATTATACAATAAACAATTAGTAGAAGTCATTCCATTACTTATTTATCAATTTGATGAAAGAGAAGAAGCTCCTTTAGGAAATCTAGTAAGTGCTTTTTCAAATTTATTAGGAATGGATTATGGGGTGTATTATTGTATGACATGTAATGAAGCAGTGCCTAATAATGATTATTCAAAATTCAAACAAAATACTGCAGAATATAAGCAATTGAAAGGGGGAATTTCTTTTTACGAATCAGATTTCAAAGTTTGCAATGCTTGGAACACCAATCGTGCAGCAAATGCAATTAAACATTATGATCTTTCCAAACTTTCTTCCGCGGATTATCCAGTGCTCATTTTTTCAGGAGAATTTGACCCAATTACCCCTCTTAGTAATGGACAAAAAGTTGCAGCAAGATTTAAAAATGGTCATTTTATAGAAGCCAAAACTTATGGACACGTTCCAGCATTTACTAAAATAGGCCGTGAAACAGCAGAAAAATTCATAAATAACCCTGAACAGAAAATCAATGCTAAAGCTTTTGATAAAGCAACAAAGATTGCTATCGTAACAGGGGTAACCCTTAATAAAGGTGTTTCAGTAACAGGTAAAAGTATTAGTCAGCCTGATCCCATACTTTTAATTCCACTCTTAATTGCATTAGCAATCATGCTTGTATTTGCCGGAATATATATAATCAAATTAATCAAGAATCGATATACTACAAAACAAGATAAAATTCTGCGAATAGGTATAATTACTACATCATTAATTGGACTTTCACTATTAGTATCTTTGGTTATGGCTATTCTCGAAGTTTCAAAAAGGAACTTTTTTGTTTTGGCATTTGGTTTACCGGAAAACTTCAATTACATATTTTCACTAGTATCTGCTTTTGTTGTACTACTGGCTTTAACATTTGTCTATTATATTATTACAATTAAAAAGACCAATGACAGAAGTATTGTTTTTACTGTGATCTTTTCAAATGCCTTGCTGGCAACTTATTTACTTTATTGGGGAATACTATAACCATACTACTGATTTCAACTTTAATGATTAAAATATAAACTAATTACATGAATATGGAAACACAGGAAATAACCAAAGAATACACAATCATTTCAGAAAAATATTCAGAATTCAGAAATAATGAAAATGTTCCGGCAAGAATTAATACAAACGATGATTCGGTTCCCGATTTATTCAAACAATACGTTTATGCAGTAACAGGCTGGCCAGTACTGATTGACAGTGAAGTAGCAAAAGAATTAGCTGCCATGTCCCTGACAATTCCAAAATTACTGCATCAGATACCATCTCTTTATTTTGAAAACAATGTAAAAAGATTGCGTGATTTTTATTTTGAAGGTGATGAAATGTCGGCTGAATTTGCCATGATGTGCCACAAAAAAAATATTGAAACCGGCTGCCGTTTAGACCTTACTTATACCAAAAACGGTTTCAAGATTTTAGAAGCTAATATTGGTTCATCAATAGGCGGGTGGCAGATTCACAGTTTTGAGAACCTTATCCGAAAACTGCATCCGGAACTAACAGAAAGTCACGATCAGTATAAGTCTAAAAATACATTAAAGATTTATATGAACTTCCTGATTGATCAGATACTCAGTAAAGTTGCTACGGTAGACAAGACCCTGAATGTTTTTATAGACAACGGATTTGATGAGAGTGATTTAGATCCTGAATTTGCAGATCAGACCAGTCTTTTGTTCTTCAATGATCTGTACAAACAAGAACTGGCCAAAAGAGGCCTTAACGGAGAAGCTTTTGCAGGCAATATCAATGAGTTAGCTTTTATTGGAAATGATTTGTGTTTTAAAAATGTTGTGATACATGGCATTACTGTTTTATCGATGGAGGTAAAGGTCAATACATCAGTATTCCGTGCATTTGTTACAGACAAAGTATATTTTCCGGATCACTTAGGGCTTAAAATGCTAGGCGATAAAAGAAATCTGGCCATTTTGCTTGAGATGGCGTATGCCGGTAAATTTTCACCAGAGGAAAACGAAATGATTCTGAAGCACGTGCCATGGACCTCATTTATAGAGAACAAAAACATAACATTTCAAAACAAAGAATATAATCTGTTAGAATTACTAAAAAACAATAAAGAACAGTTTGTTATCAAAGTGGCCAGAGGATTTCAGGGAAAAGATGTTTTTGTGGGGAAATTCCTTACCGATGAAGAATGGCATGAAGCTATTTACACGGCTTTGACAACCAATGCATTTATTGCACAGGAATTTAGTGAATCATTGGATTTTCTGGCTCCTAATTCAAAAAGCGATTGGACAGCCCACAAACTAATCTGGGGCGCATTTGGTTTTGGTGAATCTTATGGCGGGGTATGGGTAAGAATGTCTGAAGTAAAAACTGATGTAGGAGTTATTAATTCTGCAACAGGTGCAGTCGAAGCTATAGTGTTTGAAGTTGCTGATAAATAATATAAAAAGATGACCCAAATTTTTTACACTTACATATCTGAAGAAAATCATCAATATCTTGTAAAAAAATATCTGAATGATTTTCCCGATGATTTTCAAAAAAAAGTATTAGCATATAAACGCTGGCAGGATGCTCAGTTGTCACTTTTGGGGAGATTACTGCTTAGAACTGGACTTCATAACAAGAATAAAAATTATATAAATAAAGCTATTAGTTATACAGGATATAAAAAACCATTTTTAATAGACTGTTCTGTCAAGTTTAACATTTCGCATGCAGGTGAAATAGTAGTTTGTGTGCTTTCGGAAAGCACTGATATTGGTGTTGATATTGAAATTTTAACTGATATTTCGATTGAAGATTATGAGTCGCATATGACCAAAAGAGAACTGGATATTATAAAAAAAGAAGTTGATAATAAAGCGGCCTTTTTTGATTATTGGACTCAGAAAGAAGCCGTAATCAAAGCAAATGGAAAAGGTCTTTCTATTCCTTTGAAATCTTTTGAAATTATCGATAATAAAACAGTAATTGATAAAGAAAGTTTTTTTGTAAAAAAAATTCATTTAGATCAAAATTACCGATGTCATATTGCATTCAAAAATACATTAGATCTTAAAATACAAAATCCCAAAATCATCAATTTGTATGACTTGCAACGTTTGCTTCATAAATAATTACTAAGAATCTTTTGGATGTGCTAACTTAGCATGGAGTCCTAGTTAAGAACTAAATCTTAACTTTAGAGCATGAAAGAGAATTTGAGGTGATACCTTTTTTGCCACAAAAAGAAGAAAAATCTTTCTTGAAACCTACGGTGCAGATTAAGGCTTAAACTGGAAACCATTCCAAGAATGATTCTAAATTCGGCTGTCTGGTATTTATATCTGGAACAGAAATTTGTTTATTAGGAGATGAAGCTGTTGTAGAACCAAGCGGAAAAGACTTAAAAGGATTTTCACAACGTAATCAAGAAGAAATGCTTAGAAAATATTGCAGCATTAATCAATTACGGGCTGTTATTTATGGGGATCACTCAGCTAAGACTTTTAAAAGACCGCAGTATAAAAAGTTGGTTCTATCGCATCTGGGGAATAACTTTTATCTTTAGAATCTTAACTGATCGACAAATGAATATGAAAGGTCATTGCTATACAAAGTCTATTATCCTGCAGACAGTATTTTTCAAACTAAGGTTTACTTTAAGTTATCGAGATATTGAAGAGATTATGAAAATAAGAGGAATTCAAGCTGATCGTACTACAATTTAGAGCTGGGATATAAGTTTGCACCGTTAATAGAGATGCAAATGGAGAAACGTAAAGTAGAGGCTGGCAGTAGCTGGAAAATAGACGAGACTTACATTAAGATCGAGCAATGGTGTTATTTGTATAGGGCACTTGATAGGACGCAACACAATTGATTTCTCATTAACTAAGAAAAGGCAGAAAAGGAGCCCTGGTCATTTCTAATTAAAGCAATTAGTAATAACTTTAGGCCAAAAGTGATAAACATCAGATGGTAAGACCGGCAGTATCTATGTTTAGATCATTCCGTAAATTTGCAGTCTAACTTTAAATTACATAAATTCTGACATTTGATTCTGATAGATGAGAGGGAACCGTAATTGCTTCTATTATTGCTCTTTAAGACTATTAGGTTTTTATTGTGCTTTTTCGATCTTTCACCGCTGCATATTATAGGGACAGGATATGTTCTATCGGTATTCTTAAAAATGAAGCTTAACGTTAATCAGACGTTAAGCTTCTCCATAACAAATAAATCAAACTTTATTTTTAGAAAAATCTTGTTTATGCAAGCTGTTCTATTTGCAATTGAAAATTTCAGTTAAAATCGTAGTCTAGTTTCAACTTTATATATTTTTTTTGCTCTATCTTGTGGTTAAAGAATAAGTGACACTAGGCTTTTTGTTTTTAGATTAAAAAGCATTCTTTTAGATGCATCTTACTAAGTAAATATACAATAAATATTAAAATACAGTTTTTTTAATCATCTTAAAGGTGGCTTATAATTATAAGCCATATGAATATCTGAATATAGTTAAAATTCTGGAGGCTCTGCAACTCAATCTTAGTATGGAAGAGTTTGATTTTAATGAATAATGCAACATGTGAAGAGCTATGCGCCATGAATATGCTACAAAATTTGAATGGCCGATTATTGTTAATTCGCCTTAGTTTTTTGTGGCAGAAATGGTACCAAGTCCAAACACGATGACCAATTGCGAATGCTAAATTATTTTAAAATTAGGCGGCATAAGGCATTACTTTCGCTTTGTTTTTTTTCGCAGCCATATCAAAAATCCTGTGATGGGAAGTGTCGCTGCGAGCAGTGAAACCAATAAGGCTAAAATTTTTGTCGGCAGACCGAATATGCTTCCAGTATGAATTGGATAGATAAGACGCTTTAATTTGTCTCCATTTGAGAAAGAAGCATATGATCTTGCTTCAATGTTCTCAGCAGTATATTTATCAAAATAAGCAGCGCTTGATTGATGGGGGATAAGCCTTTCAGTATTTTCTTTTAATACCAAAATGCTATTAATTGTATCGGCTGGCATTCTGATCTGTATGTTTCCTTTATAGAGAAAAAGGCTGTCAGATTGATCAAAAATGCTCTGGTAAAAATCTGTTTTTATTAAGCCAGGATCTGCTTTCGTGGGGTTTTCGATTTTAGCGGAAGGCCTTTTATTATTCCCGTCAGCCAGATAAAGAATGCCGTTTTGAAACCAGTTGAAGGCAAAAAACAATCCTGTTAAAGAAATAATCAATAGAATGAAAAAAGAGTAGAATCCAGTTGTTGAATGCAGGTCCCATACAACCCTTTTAAAGGAAGCATTCGATTTTATCTTAAGTCTTTGTTTTAAGTTTTTTATTTTTTTAGGCCACCATAATATTAGCCCTGAAATTAGCATAAAAACAAAAATAAGACAAGATGTCCCCATTATTATGCCGCCGGTTTCTCCCATTAAAAGCTGTCTGTGTATTTCTAAAACCACGGCAAAAAATCTGTTTTTCTGAAGTGTAGATGCCTGAACTTTGCCCGTTTAAGGGTTTATAGAAAATAAATGTACCTTTTTGTCAGAATCTTTTCCAACTATTTGGATTGTGCGAGAAGGGTCGCTGAAGGTGCTGATTCTTGTTATTTCTTTTACTCCATATTCTTTCTGAAGTATATCGACACAATAATCTAAACTTTTCTTTTCGGTTCCAATTTCTAAAACATTGTAGTAATCGGGATTAAGGGTGCTGTCAATTTCTTTTTCAAAAACTAAAATAGTACCAGTTAGTGAAGCGATACAGATTATAAGACCAGAAGCTATTCCAAGCCATAAATGAAATAATCCGATTTTCTTTTTAAGTCCTTTCATTTAATTTTTATGTAAATCAAAACCGATCTTCCGATTTTAAATCCGTACAAATTTATATTTATTTAGAATTAATAGAAATTATTTTGGAAGGAATTTTACGAATTACCAAATAAATGATTTGAAAGGCTTAATGAAGTCCAATTTTTATTCTTTTGATGTTTAATAAGTTTTGCGATTAAGTAAGATATTTGCTTGCTAGACTAATATTAATTTATATTTTTGCGTCGTTTTTATTTAGAATGAATAAAAACAGTACTAACCAAATTTATAATCAGATGAAATATTTTAGTTTAAAAGCATTACATTTTTTATTTATTTTCAGCTTTTTCTTTATAACAGTTTCTTATGCGCAGCAGCATGGGAAGATTAATGGCAGGATAACCACTTCAGACGGGAAATCTGCATCAGAAGTGAATGTTATCCTTAAAAATTCAAAATACGGAACTTTTACAAATGAAGACGGCTATTTTGAACTTAGCAGAATTAGAGAAAATAATTACGTACTGCAGGTCTCTTTAACTGGCTATGAAACTTCTGAACAGCAAGTTACTGTGGAGAACGGAAAAACAGCCACGATAAATGTACGGCTTAATGTATCTAACAAGGAACTGGAGGAAGTGGTTATTAATAATAGAAAAAGTTTAATTTCTAAAAAGACTGCTTATGTAGCAAGAATGCCCCTTAAAAACATTGAAAATCCGCAGGTTTATAATGTTATACATAAAGAACTAATTCAAGAACAAATAGTTATTGATGCGGCTGGTGCGGTAAGAAATGCTCCGGGAGTCGTGCCTTTGAATTATCCGTCAGGGGGATTTGCAGTAATCTTTAGAGGATTTAGTGTGGGGATAAATTCAAGAAACGGTATGGAAACACTTTCGGGAAGATCTTCTGTGGGGATAGCCAATGTTGAAAGGATTGAAGTATTGAAAGGCCCATCCGGTACTTTATTTGGTTCATCAGCTTCTTCTTTCGGCGGTGTTGTCAATCTGGTAACCAAAAAGCCTTTTGAAACTTCGGCTGCTGAGGTGTCTTATACAGGAGGAAGTTTCAGCACAAACAGGCTTACCGCAGATGTTAATACGCCTTTGACTAAAGATAAAAATGTTCTTTTCAGATTAAATGCGGCTGTAAACAGAGAAAAAAGCTTTTTAGACTACGGATTTAATAATACTTTTTCTTTTACTCCAAGCATTACTTTTAAGGCGAGTGAGAAACTTACCTTTAATATTGATGCAGAATTGTTTAATGTAAACAACACAAGGCCATTGTATCCGGCTGTTACTGCAGCTTCAGGAATTACTAATCCAAGCCAGATCAAACTCGATTATAAAAAATCGCTTGTGCATGATGATGCCGATGCAAAAACGTCGTCAGCAAAAGCATTTGTGCAAGCTGAATATCAAATTTCAGAAAGATGGAAATCGACCACTTTGTTTTCATACGTAAATGAAGATGTGGAGTACAGCTACCAAGTGCTGCCAACATGGACTTCACCGGCTACAGCTACGATTCGCGCTACTCTTTTCGGGCCTATTTCAAGCAATTACACTAATATTCAAGAAAATATCAATGGTGAATTTACTACAGGAATTTTAAAGCATAAAATTTTAGCAGGTATCAACTACAGATATTACACTGATACATTTTCATCGACGCCAACTCCAGCAGCTGCGTTTAGAACAATCGACGTAACGGCCAATTTTACGCCGGTAAGAAGAAAAGATATTGATGCCGTATTGCTTGCACCTGTAATCCGTGCAGGAAGAGATGAGCATACTTTCAGCGGATACGCTTCTTATGTTTTGGGAGTTTCAGACCGTCTATTTGCTATGGCAAGCCTTCGTTTTGATAATTTTGAAAGAAAAGATAGCGGTACTGTGCCAGGATACAGCCAGAATTCGTTATCTCCAAAGTTGGGACTTGTTTACCAGATTTTGAAGGATCAGATTTCTGTATTTGTAAATTACATGAACGGATTCCAGAATTTAGCGCCTGTTAACCAGCCAGATGGCAGTCAGCTGATTTTAGATCCATTATATGCTAATCAGTATGAAGCGGGTGTAAAAGCGGAACTTTTCAATAAAAAATTGAGCACAACTTTCAGCTATTATAATATTACCAATGATAATGCCGTAATCAGACAGGCAGATCTTGTCTATCAGCAGGATGGAAAACAGGTGAGTAAAGGGGTAGAGTTTGAGTTTATTGCGAATCCTTTCCCAGGGCTGGATATTACAGCGGGATATGCTTATAATGACAACCGAATTGTAAAAACAAGCGATGCCAATAAGGCAATTGAAGGAAATAAGGCGCAAGACGCTCCAGCAAATGTGGTAAACTTCTGGGCATCGTATAAATTCCAAAATGCCTTAAAAGGATTTGGAATCGGAGCAGGCGCCAATTATGTTGACAAGAGTTATATGTCTACAGCAAATACTTTCTATATTCCGTCATATGCCATTTTTAACCAGACTGTTTTTTATGAGCAGGCAAACTGGAGAATCGGCCTTAAGCTGAACAATATCACAAATGAAAAATACTGGAGTTCATGGGGAGCACCACAGCCGCCAGCTCACTTTTTAGTAAATTTAGCTTTTAAATTTTAAAGTTAAAATGAATGCATAAACAAAGCCCCTCATTACGAGGGGCTTTATTATTAAACCAGCATTCCAGATTCTAAAGTGCTTTTCAGCAGCGGATAATTGACTTTTCCATTTGCTGTAAGCGGAACATCAGTGATGTGCACCGTTTTGATGGAACTTGAATGCAGATTTAGTTTGGCTTTGAGAACCGTATGAATGAGCTCTCGGGTTAAACTAGGATCTGTATACATAACAGCCAGATATTTATCATTTATTCCAAGACAGATAACGGTCTGTCCTCCCAAAGCATCTTTTAACAGAAGCTCTGTTTCGTCAAGATTGAATCGAACACCGAACAGCTTTACAATCCTTTTGATTCTGCCTACAATAAAGTAATAGCCTTCTTCATCTTTTCTGGCTTTATCGCCAGTATACAGTTTCTTCTGTTTTTCAAAAAATTTAAGGTCATCTCTTATGTTGGCGTAACCTCCAAATACATTCGGACCGCTGTAAATCAGCTCTGAAGTTTCAGAATCAATCTCAAATTCTCCGTTTTTGACTGGTTTGCCAATGGATGATCCTTTTCTCTGAAGATCTTCTGGCGGCAGATAGGCCATGCGCCCGCTGGCTTCTGTCTGTCCGTATTGCGCAAAGAATTTTTTGCCGAATTTTTCACTGAAAGATGCAATTGCTTCAATCAATCTGTTGTTCAGCATTCCCCCAGTATGGGTTAAATATCTTAGCGAAGGATGGTCTTTTCTAAAGAATCCGATACTGTACAGCATCTCGTAGAAATAAGGAACTCCTCCTAAAGTTGAAAACCCGTACTTCTTGAAATCTTCCCAAAACTCCTTTTGAAAAGCATCTTTATCTGTACAGACAATCTCTTTTGCTTTGATGCAATTTGTTGTGAAGATAGACAGTCCGTAAACGAAATTTATCGGAACATTCAAAGGCACAACATCTTCACTTTCAATAGGCATATACTCCATAATTGATTTTGCATTTGCGACAAGATTTTCATCCGAAAGCCTCACAAATTTAGGAGAACCCGTAGTTCCTGAAGTGCTTAGAAGAATCTTGATTTTTTCATGTATCGGATAAAGCATATTGGCATTTCGTTTAAACAATACAATCGTTTCTGAAGCTTTCACGGCAGTGTAGCCTTCAATTGAGCTGCGAGAAGGATCATAGATATAATAAGGCGTATATTTTTGTTCGAGATTTTCCTTGAAATTCTCGAGCATTCCCGTGCCTAATAGCGCAACTGTGTATCTGCTCTGATAGAAGTTTAATAATGTTTCTACGGCAGGAAGCTGATTGTCATTATAAATAAAAACTACAGCACGCAGGTT